>MDSV01178124.1_pt1 | contig 28396 bp, 25 predicted proteins | sample 810851 | NCBI WGS metagenome assembly MDSV01 (sample SAMN05326640, study PRJNA326480) | marine metagenome | isolation source: seawater | place: Atlantic Ocean: North East | collected 2012 | reverse complement strand
TATTTTTAAATAATGTCTAAACTTTGAATATTTCAAAGCATTGTTTTTTAAAATTACCTTATCTTTATATATTTTATCTACTTTAAGTTTTTGAAAATCAATTAACTTTTCATATAATTGGTTGGGTACATTATTTTTAAATAAAATTCCATTTTTACCATAATTTAAAAATTCTGATGGACCATTTGGGCAATTGCTACATATTAAATAACAATTATTAATTGCAGCTTCTACCATAACAAAACCTACCTCTTCCCAAAGAGAGCTCAAAATAAATATCTCACTTTTTTTCATATAGGCAGAGACATTTTCTTTATGGCCAAGTAAATGTACTTTTTTTTGTAGTTCATTTTGATTAATCTTAATTTCAAGATTTTTTCTTTCTTCTCCATCGCCAATTATATAAAGATAATAATCATTGTTATTCTTGCTAAACTTTTTAAATTCATCTATTAGATAAGAAAAATTTTTTTGCTTTGTTAATCTACCAACACTTAAAATAATTTTTTGTGAATTCTCAAGATTTGAGTTAATTTTATAATTTTTTCTTGATAAAAGAAGTTTTTTAGAGCTTAAAATTGCATCTGGTAGAAATTTTAATTTTTTTTCAGAGAAAATTTTTTTATTTGATAATTCTAATTTTAGATCATTAGTGGGGCAAGTAATCAATTTTATTTTTTTTTCGATTTTAGACCAAAAAAACTTTCTCAATAAATTTAATTTTGGATTGCCTGATATCCTTAAAATAAATTCAGTTTCAAATTTAAAAAAATTTAATAGAGTCAAAGGAAGAGATGTGATTAAATGTAAGATTATTATTTTTGGTTTATCTCTTTTTAATAAAATAAGAAGAGGTATAAATGAAATAAAAAAAATTATTAAATATGAAATCCTGCTTCCTAAAAAGCCTTTTTTAGGCAAAAAATTGAAATAGTTAAAAGTAAGATTTATTACCTTAACTGAATTCTTTTCGAATTGATCTAGATATTGGGTCCATTCGCCGCAAGAATTGATTACACACGCCTCATAAATCTCACTATACTGATTTATTGCATTAGCAGAGTTAATTGTTGATACAACGGTTCCAACTGGATTTAAACATGGAGACCAATAATATATTTTCTTTTTCATTAAGTTTTTATTTATTATAATTCAAATAATTTACAAACAAATGTGTCTATCTAATGTACTTAAAAAGATAGAAGCCTTGATGTTCTCCAAATCACATCATGTTTTTTAGCATACTCAAATGCTGATTTTCTAATCTTATCATATTTTTTAATATTTTTGCTTATTTCATAAATTTGTTTAAGCCATTCTTTTTCATCTTTATAATTATTTATCAAAATAGAATTTTTTTTATGATAAAGCACCTCATTCAAAACTTTAAGATTTGAACATAAAATTAATTTTCCTAATTTCATATAATCAAACAACTTCAACGGTGATGTATATTTTGAAATGTCTCCTACATTGCCAGATACAGTTATCTTAGAAGTATAAGGTAAGATGCAAACATCTATATTTGATAATTTTTTATAAATAGCTGAATATGGAATGTGAGAAAAAAAATTAATATTTTTATTACTTATATTTTTTTTTATATCTAAAATTTGTTTTTTTGATCCACCATATATAAAATAATTATTTCTACTATCAATTTTGGAAATCTTAATTATCATTTCTATACCTCTAGAGTTATAAATTGATCCAAAATATCCAATATTCAATTTTTTTGGATTAAAGTGATATTTTTTCATTTTAGATTTAAGGGATGAGGCATTATGTAAAACAATAATTTTTTTTGTAATTCCATATTTTGTATACTTTCTTTTTAAGGATTGAGTAGTTGTTACAATTTTAAGAATTGAGTCATTATTCAAAATTTTAAGACTTTTAACTAAAAATTTTACAAATCGACCCTCTATTGAAATATCATCATGTATTTCAAAAATATGTTTTTTTCTTATTAAAGAAAGTAAAAATGAAGTAAAAAAATTTCTCGTAATATATAAATCTTGTTTTCTATGATTTGAATTTAATATCGATAAAAAACTATAGAGATAATAATTTAAGCCGCTTGGAAATTTATTAAAATATTTAAGCCTAGTGATTTTAAATTTATACTTAATATTATAAAAATTAAAATAATTTTTATCTAATTCACCTGTATTTGGTAAAATCAAATTTACTTTATGACCAATTTTCGAAATGCACTCACAAAGTTTAGCAGTTTGAAGACTGCTTGCATTCTTAGAAGGTGAAGCAGAATTAGATATATAGCATATTCTCATTTTTGATTATCTAGGGTCATTGAGATATTTATTATATATAGTTTCATTATGAAATTGTTAATCAGTAATATCTTAATAATGCCTAAATATAAATGTTATATAAATTGATATTGTTCTAAACTTAATTTATGTAATTAAAAAATGAAAAAAATACTTATTGCTGGTCCAGGAAATAGTGGTAGTGGTGCAATATTAGATTTTCTTAAAGCAAGGAACGACACTTTTATTCCTTTTAAAAATGAAGAATTTAGATTTGTAAATGATCCATCAGGAATACATAACTTAGCAAAAAATTTTTATGATAATTTTAGCATTAATAATTCGGCAGATTCTTATGCTAAATTTTATCAATTTTGTAAAAACCTAACAAAATTTAGAAATCGACAAAACAAAAAAGTTTATCCAAAAGAATTTGAAATTCTCTATAAAAAATATTTAGATGAGATAATTTCTATAAGTTATAATGGTATGCCGAGGTTCCAAAAATTAAATTTAAGCTTTTTGGATAAATTTATTTTTTATTTCTCTAGATTAATTTTAAAAAAAAAAATTGAAAATATTGATTTATTTAAAATGGTTTTACCTATTGATAAAAGCAATTTTGTCAATATTTCTAAAAAATTTATAGATGATATATTACTCAGTTCAAATCAAAATCCAGATAATAAAATTGCTATAATTGATCAAGGTGTAAATATATTTAATCTATATGAAAATTTAGAATATTTCTCTAACTCAAAATGTATTTTAACTATTAGAGACCCCAGGGGAACTTTTCACACACTAATGAAATTAAAAAAACAAAATATTGCTCAAGCTTACCAAGGTATGGATCTTATAAGATTTGTTGAATGGTATAAATTTATGTATGATAAAATTAAACAAATTGAACTAAATAAAAATAATACTTTAGTTGTAAAATTTGAAGACTTTATAATTAACTATCAATTGATATCTAAAAAAATATTGGATTTTTTAAATTTAGAAACACAAAATACTTCATTCAATGTTGAAAAAAGTCTCACAAATGTAAATGATGTAGAAAAAGAAATTGGTGAGGATAATTCACAATATATAAAATCAAAATTAAAAGATTATTTAATTTTTTAAATAATGGAAAAATTATTATATGTAAGCGACATATCTCTCCCAAATAAATCAGCTTATGCTGTTCATGTACTTAAGATGTGTGAAGCATTTTCATCACGAAAAAAAGTGGATTTAATTGTCAATCACAATTTTGAAAAATGGGAAGTATTAAAAAGGAATTACAACTTAAAAAAAAAAATTAATATCATTTCATTAAATAATTTCAAAACTACAAACTTTTTTTTTAGAGTTATCAATGGATATAAAACTTTTAAGTTAGTTAGAAAAAATAATTATAAAATAATTTTATCAAGAAATATATTAACAAGCACTATATTAGCTTTTTTTGGTATAAAAAATATACTAGAAATTCATACGGAACTTACAGGTTTAACAAAAAAAATATTTTATTTTTTTTTCAAAAAAACACAAAAAAATTTAAAATTTATCTTCATACATAAAGAATTAAATAATTTTTTTAATTTAAAAAAAAATTTTATAGTTTTAGATGATGCTATAAACCTTAAAGAATTTGAAAACCTTAAAAATAAAACAGTTAAGAATAAATTCGTCTACACTGGAAGTTTTATTAAAGGCAAGGGTATTGAATTAATATTAGATTTAGCTGCTCATTTTAAAAATTACAAATTTTTTTTATATGGAAATTTAGACACATTTCCAAAAAGTTTATATCCTAAAAAGCAAATGATCAAAAACTTGATAGTTAATGATTATATAGAATATAAAAAAATACCCCATGTACTTAAATCAGCAGAATTTCTTTTAATGCCGTATCCAAAAAAAGTAGGTGTATTAATGCAAGGTATTAATGTGGAAAAATATATTTCTCCTCTAAAAATGTTTGAATATTTAGCAGCAAAAAAAATTATTTTTGCATCACAAAATAGTGCATATAAACACATACTTATTAATAATTTTAATTCAGTTATTATTGAGCCTGAAAACAAGACAAAATGGATTAAAATGATCAATTATGTTGTAAATAACAAAAAGAAATTTGATAAACTCAAAAAAAATTCATTTAATACTGCAAAAAAATATACTTGGGAGAAAAGATCAGAAAAAATAGAAAATTTTGCTTTAAAAAAAAAAAATTAAATATTTAAATTTTATATTTCGTGGGAGTTAAAAATTTAAAAATTTTTTTCGCATTTATTTTTTTAAACTTATTAAGTATCTTATTATTTTCTTTCCTCATGACAGAATTATTTTCGTATCCATCTAGGCCAGCAAAATAAATTGATTTAAAATCTGAGGTTGTTAAAAAAGATAAAACATAAGGTAAGACTAATGCTTTATCCAGTACACAATAATTATCATATATTTTATTGTCTTTTTCATCAATGATTAATCCATAATTTACCTTTTTGTAATTTTTAAGCACTTTTTGTAATTCTTTTTGTAAACTTGAAAAAGGAGTAATCAATTTTACTTTTTTACTTATTGATTTTATTTCTGAAATTATTCTTGTTGGGTGACAAATAGCCAAATAATCGACTTTTTTCAAAATTTTATAATTTTGGATATTATTAAGAGAAATTATTATAGGATTATTCTTTTTAATAAAATCATCTATTTTTTTTTTATAAGTTATTAGCGAGTTGCTATTTGCTAAGATCAATATTTTTTGGTTATAAAATTTTTTTGTATCAACATCTTTTGAATAATTAAATTTAAAAAATTTTTTAGAATTTTTTAATATTGCAGGATTATAGGTCTTACATTTTTGTTTTTTAAGATTTTCAATAGCCAAGATAATTTCATTATCTTCATATCTTTTATCAGATAGCATATACTGGATATATGTGGGATGTATTTTATATTTGGCAGAAAGATAATAATAGAGATTTGTTCCCCATTCATATTTTTTTTTTAAATCTAAAAAATATTTATCCACAATATCAGTTAGAAAAACTAAATTATAATTTTTAACTTTTATAGAATTTAAATATGAGCATAAAAGTTCAGTCTTTACATTTCCTGGACCTCTTCCCATTCCTAAAATAGTAGAGTCTGCAAATGATGCTCCATTTTGTAAAGATACAATGGTATTATGTAAAGCAATCTCAGTATTGTCATGTGCGTGTATGCCGAAAGGTCCATTCCAATTTTTTTTAATAGTTAAACAAATGGATTTAGTTTTACTTACTGTTAAAGAACCAAGGCTATCTGCAAAATAAAAATAATCTAGGAAGTTTTTTTTAAGTTTTTTACAAATCTTTTTAATCATATCAAGTTCAATTTCTGATATTTGCATGAGATTAATTGCTGTAAGGTAACCCTTTTTTTTCAATATTTTTGCCGCTTGAATAGCTAGCTCAATCTCATTTTTATGAATTGCGATCCTCACTAACGAAACTTTACTTTTTTTTCTAGTTGTAAAGAGTTTATCTAAATCAAATTTCAATTTTTCAAATGAAAATTCCCCGATATTAATCATTACAGCTAATTTTATTTTTTTGGGTATTTTGTATTTAGAAATAATTTTTTCGGTTGTGCTTGCAAATGGTCCTAGATTTTGTGAGTCTTTAAGAAATCTAAATCCAAACTCAACATAGTCAATGTTTAAATTACTCATGCACTCTATGTATTTTTTAACTGTTTTATCCTCAAAATTCCAAGAATTGTAGTAACCTCCATCTCTTAACGTGCAGTCAATATGATAAATTTTTTTCATTTTAATAAAAAGTTACCTGATTATCCTTTATTAAAATTTTATGATCAACATATTTTGAAACTTCATCTGAATGTGAAATAATTATCAAAATTTTATTTTGTTTTAAAGAACTAATATTTTCAAAAATTTCTTTTTCATTTTCTTTATCTAGAGACGATGTTGGTTCATCAAAAATAATCAATTGTGCATCATGATAAATTGCTCTTGCTATTGCTAATCTTTGCATTTGCCCTCCTGATAATTTTGTTGCATTTTCCCCTATTTTTTCATCTGTTTTAAATTTTAAACTTTCTATAAATTCTTTAAGTTTCGAATCCTTTATCACTTTGTTGAATCTCTTTTCATCTATACTTTGCTCATTATGATCAAAAACAATGTTGGCTTTAATTGTATTATCTAACATAAATATTTTTTGTGGTAAAAATGATTGAAAATTATTTTTAATTTCATCCAATCTATATTCGTCATTAACCAATATTTCGCCCCTGTTTTGATCTAGCAGACCAAGAATTATATTAGCTAAAGTAGTTTTTCCTGAACCACTTGGTCCAATAATTCCATAAATTTTTCCTCTTTTAAATTCTAAATTTAAATTTTCAAAAATCTTTGTTTTATCAAAAGAAAAATCAAGATTTTTAATTTTTAAACTTTCTAAATTTAAATTTTCAATCTCTATTTTTGGTTGAACAGTTTTTTTTTCTGATAAAACTTGTTTTTTAAGTTCGCTATTTAAAACTTCTATGGAAAGTTTACACAATCTTGCAATTTGATATTGATTAAGAATTTTATTTCCAGATGGGATTATTTTTATACCTGCAGCAATAAATATAGATAATGTTGGAAGTATATCTATCAACATAACTTTTGAAAAACTTAGATATAATAAGAAAATGCAAATTAAAAAAATAAAACTTACTTCATATATTGATTTAGGTACAATCTTTAAAAGATTTGTTTTTATAGAAATTTTAATTTGACTAGATAAATTTTGATAATTTAAATCTACAAACTTTTTTTCTTTTTTATAAGTTTTAATCTCTCTAATACTATTTAATGTTTCAAAGATTTCTTTCAAATATTTTCTTCCTAAAGACATTCTTTCTTTTGACCAGCGAACTAATTTCAATTTAGTTGAAAAATAAAAAATTAAAGAGATTGTTAAAGTTATAAAGGTAGCCAAAGCTGTGAAAAAAAAATTTACTTTTATTAATAAAATTAAAATAGCTAGTATTATTATAATTTCTAAAATGATATTTAAGATTGCATTTAAATATGTGGTGAAGTTTTGACTTTCGTCAATATTTTTTACCATAACTGCAGTATTACTACTCAAAAAGTACTTGTATGGCATTTTTAAATAATTGCTGATTAGTTTTGAAGCTAAATCTAATTGGACATTACCTAAAAATTTGTATTGCCAATAATTTAAATAAATTAATAATAAATTTTTAAAAATAAAAATAACAAATAGGAGAATTGCAAACGCAGACAAAAAATTCTCCTCATTTAATGGAATAATTTCTTTAAATGGAATTTCTTCAGTAGTAAGAATTTTTACTATAGGAAATAATATGGCAATCCCTAAAACTTCTAAAACCATGATTATTAATGTTATGAAAAAATAAAAAATAAACTTAATTTGAAATTTTTTATCTATTAAATTTTTAATTTTTTTAAAAAAAATTTGCATTCTTACAATGTAAAACCATCATCAATTACAAAATCTTGACCTGTTATTTTTTTAGATGCGTCTGAAATTAAAAATTCAACTAATCCCACTAAATCTGTTGGTTCTAATAAGGATTTATTAGCACAATAATTGCTATATCTTTTTAGAAATGTTTTATTTTGATGATCAAATACTCCTCCAGGACTAATTGAGTTTAATCTTATTTTTGTATGAAGAAACTCTTTAGCAAGGAATCTTGTCATCATAATTATGGCTGACTTTGCTAGTGCATAATTCATCGGCATACTCATTTTAGTATTTTTATAAATCTCAAATCTAGGTAAATAAGAACCATAAATAGAAGCAAAATTAATTATTGAACCACCCCCATTTTTTTTGAAATAATCTATAAAAATTTTATTTAGATTATAATAAGGCTCCAAATGTGTGTTAAGTTCAAGAGCAAATTCTTTATAATCTGATTTTAAAAGTTTAGAAGTTTTCTTTTTATTGGCTCTAGGGTAAATACAAATTATTACTGAGTCAATTTTTTTATGTTGTTTAATTAAATTATAAATTTTTTTTTTTGATTGTAAAAATTTACTAGCATCAATTCTAATATCTGAATTTTTTTTCTTTATTTTATCCAAATTGATTATATTATAATTAGATTCTAATTGTTCTTTTAAGGCTGAACCAATTAATCCAGATGATCCAAAAATAGCTACATTTTTTTTTGAAGAAATCATTTTTTCTTATCCTGTAAGTCTTTTAAAAGTTGAATGTTTGATTTCTCCCTTTAAAGGAAACTTCCCATTTTTTAAACAAATTTTAATTTTACTAAACACGTCATCTACTTCTTTTAAATATTTATTAATAATTTTATCATTATAAGCAAAACTTGTGGCTACTTGACCACCTGCTAAAAAACCTTTTTTTAACATCTCTTGAGTGAAATAAGTTAAAATTTCAAGACTATTTGGATAATCAAATTTTAAATACGGAATAGAGTCTTGTCCACTTATAGTGATTTTAACTCCATTTTTTTTTGAGATTTTAATCCAGCCTTTTTTAATTTTATTTCCATAGTTTGAAATTAAACTATTTATCTTAAGTTGCTTCAGCTTCTTAAGGGTAGCTTTTGCTGCAATAAATCCTAATCTGTCTGTCCACATTGTAGAACTAATGAATGTTTCTTGAGCAACTTGCATAATCTTTTTTTTTCCAATGATTGCCGAAATTGGATATCCATTTCCAATAGACTTTCCAAAGATAGCAATATCTGGATTTACCTTTAATTTTAAGTGTAAGCCACCGTAGTTATCTTTAAAACCTGAGGTTATTTCATCAAAGATAAGTATAGCTTTATTTTTATTTGCTATTGATTTGACTTGTCTTAAAAAATTACGACTAGGCTTTACCCCTCTCATCGGTTCCATTATAACTATTCCTATATTATTATTTTTCTTTTTAAAAAGCTTCTTAAAAGAGGCAATATCATTATATAAGAAGGGCTTAATTGAATTTTTATATGAATTTGAAACACCCCTTGTTTTTAATCCTGGCAGTAGTTGATTGTCCAAGTTTTTTGAGCTATTCATATTTGTTGCTAAGTACCAATCATGCCATCCATGATAACCACAAAATGCAATATTATTTTTATTCGTATATGCTCTAGCAATTCTTATTGCCACCATACAGGCCTCACCACCGGATTTGCAAAATTTTGCCATTCCTGACCATTTATGAATATTTAATAACTCTTTTGCTAATTCTACTTCTTCAGCAGCATTTAAAGTACACATCGAACCATTTTTAAGTCCGCTTATTAGTGCCTTATTAATATATTCATTTGAATAACCTAAAACACAAGAAGTAACTCCCATTCCTGCAAAATCATAATAAACTTTATTATTTAAGTCCCAAACTTTACAACCTTTAGCTTTTTTATAATATGTTGGCCACAAACCTGGAAGAAACATCTCACTTCTTTTAGATAGTAACTGGTTACCACCTGGAATAATTTTTTTAGCTTTTTTTAAAAGTTTTTGTCCTTTATTCATTTTTTTAAATTTTTAAGTTCTTTTAAGTTTTTTGTATAAAAATTCGCTAAATTAAAATCGTCAATATCATCAATTTCTAAAGATTTCCATTTATCTACCTTAAAAGCTTGCGTTTTTTCATGATAAAAAGTTTTCTTTTTAAGCAATACAGAAGTTTTTGATATATAAATTGAACCTTCCAAATAATAAAGTGGTTTCACATCCTGTCTTCTCACATATAATTTTTTTTGATTTTTTAAATATGGGATCAATATATTTTTCTTATTTAAAAAGTATAAAAATGAAGGATGTTGATTAATTATATTGGTAACACTTACCATTGATACAATTTTATTTTTTATCACTTTTTTAATACATAAATTAATATCTTTGTAATTTCTTAGTGGAGAAGTGGGTTCTAATAATAAAACATAATCAAAAAAAATATTTTTTTTTTTATAAAAATTAACAGCATGCTCTAAAACACTAAAGGTACTAGATTTATCTGTTGCAAGTTTTTTTGGTCTTATAAATGGAACTTTTGCACCAAATTTTTTAGCTATATTTGAAATTTGAATAGAGTCAGTGCTGACTATTATTTCATCAATTGATTTACATTTTTTTGCAGCTAAGATTGACCATGCAATTAAAGGTATATTTCCAAGTTTCTTAATATTCTTGTTTTTAAGCCCCTTGCTCCCTTTTCTTGCAGGAATTATACAAATTAACTTTTTTTTTTTGATCACCGCTCTGACTCTCTTGCTTCAATCAACTTATTATAATCTCCGATGTCATATAAATTTTCATGTATTTTAAAAAAACCTATTTTCTTTTTTTTTCTTTTCAAATAATTAATAAAATCATTCATATCTAAATATCTATTATCTTTTAAAGATTTTAAAAGTTTAGGTTCAATACAATAAATACCAGAATTAACTAAATATTTAATTTTTGGTTTTTCATATATTAAATTTTTACTTTTATTATTTAATTCGATCACACCGTATGGAATTTTGCTAGTATAAGGGTGGCAACAAATGGTAAAATCATTTTTTTCTTTATGATGAAAATTTAAAAGATTTTCTTTTTTCAAGTTAGTATAAATATCACCATTTAAAACTAGTATAGTTTTTTTTAATTTCTTCTTTTTTAGAAAGAATAATGGGCCAGCTGTACCAAGTCTTTTTTTTTCTGAAAAATAATTTATTCTAAGTTTTAAACTTTCTCCGTTTCCAAAATAATCCCTTATCTTTTCTTGTAAGTAATTGACCGATATATTTATATTTTTGAATCCAGACGATTTAAGAGAATAAAGAATACTTTCTAATAAAGGTCTTTCACCAACAGTTAACATGGGTTTTGGCAAAAAATCTGTTAATGTATGAAGTCGTTTGCCTAATCCACCAGCCAAAATAAATACTTCATTATTGTATTCATTTTGCTGTAAAACATTTTTTCTAGAAAAAAGACCCTTAATGGAATTATTTTTATTTAAGACAGGTATATATTGAATATCTTTTTTATTTTCAAAAATTTTTTTTAATTCATTTAATGATGGATCTTTTTTGAAAAAAATAAATTTTTTTTTATAAAGCTTAGTTATTTTAGTTTTAAAATTTTTTTCCTTTAAAATTATCCTTCTTAAATCACCATCTGTAATAACACCACAAACTTTCTTTTTTAAGTTCTGAATTAAACAAATTTTTTCACTTGAATTATTCAAAGATTTAATAACATCCAGTATAGATGCATCATTTTTAACTAAATTTGTTTTTAAAAAGCTTATTTTAATCATTTTTTTTTATTATAAAATTTCCTAGAATTAAAATATCTAATCCACATGAAAAAAAAGTTCTTATCGCATCTCTAGGAGTGCAAACAATTGGTTCTCCATTTAAATTAAATGACGTATTTAATAGTATAGGAACTTTTGTAATCTTATTAAATTCTGTTATTAAATCATAAAATATTGGATTTTCTGATTTAGTTACTGTTTGAACTCTAGCTGTATTATCAATATGGGTAACTGCTGAAATTTTTTTTCTCCAAAGCTTTCTCACTTTTACAGCTTTTTCCATAAAATAAATTTTATCATTTTTTTTCATTTCAAATATTTTATGAGACTCTTCATCTATAACCGCTGGCGCGAATGGTCTAAAACTTTCTCTAAATTTTATAGCTTTATTTACCAAATCTTTCATTTTAGAATTTCTCGGGTCTGCTAATATTGATCTGTTGCCAAGTGCTCTGTGTGAAAATTCCATTTTACCTTGAAACCAACCAACAAGTTTTCCTTCCGACAAATATTGTGCAGTTGTTGTTGTTAAATTTTTTTTCAACTCAATATATTTAAGTTTAGATTTAAGTATTTCATTCTTAATGTCATTATTTGAAAATCCTGGACCATAATAATTGTGTTTCTCATGAAAAATTTTTCTTTTTTTATTTATTTTCGACCTAAAATTTGCGAGATGAGCCGCACCTATAGAGACCCCTAAATCATCAGGATAAGCTGGAATATAATTATTCTTATATAAATTACTTTTATCTAACATTCCATTAAATACACAGTTCATAGCAGCTCCACCTGCAAGGACTAGGTTATTTGATTTCGAACCTTTGGATTTTAAAATTTTTAATAAATGGAATACTATTTTTTCAAAAGCTCTTTGCATCGCTCCAGCAATAAGATAATGATTTCTATTTATTTTTTCGTTTTTCAATCTTGATTTGCCTATCAACTTTTCAAACTTCTTATTGAAAAAATTTTTTTTCTTATCAAAAGTGTAAAAATCAAAATAACTCAAATCTAATTCAAAACCATCTGAAGTAAGTTTAAAAAGTTTTTCAATTTTTTTATCAAAAATATTTATTTTTTTTGCATAAGATGAAAGTGCCATAACTTTCCATTCATCTGAGTCAGCTTTAAAACCTAGAAAATCTGTAAAAGTTCCATAAAATAATCCAACTGAATGAGGATATTTAATTGTTTTTATCTGTTTTATATTATTATTTTTTCCAACTCCAAGAAAACATGTGTCCAATTCTCCATGGCCATCGATAGTTAGAATATCACAATTTCTAAATGGAGATGTATAAAATGCCGAAGCTGCATGACATTCATGATGGTTTAAATAAATGACATCTAAATTATTAAAAGTCATCTTAATATTTTCGGAGGGATTTGTGTCCAAAATTTTCATTAAATTAACAGGAATATTTGTTAGCATTTCTCCACGCCATCTTAGATCATTTGTCCACCTTGAGGATGCTGAGTTAATATTCATAGCAGGATTCCAAGGAATAGTTATTAAATCAATATCCTTTAATTGAATGTTTTCTTTTTTAAGACACCATTCAATTGATTTAAAAGGAAAGGCAGTACTCATTTTAATTCTGTTAAATCTTTCCTCAGGTGCAGCAGCAACAATTTTACCATTGATCATTAGTGCAGCAGAAGAAATATGTGTGTAAGGATAAATCGATAATATTTTCATTTAAATCTTTTGATCTTTTACATAGTTTTTTTTTGCTCTCTTACCTAAAAATTTGAAAAATTGTGATGGGTCTTTACCGCCAGCAGGGCGTTTAACAGTAATGTTTTTCAAAGTAAAGGTTTCTCCTCTTTTAATTTTTTGTTTAGCTACAATGCTTTTTCTTGCAATTTTCATATTACCTTTTTCGCAAATTTGTGGTGATTTTATGCCATTACCCACCATTTTCTCAAATGTTCTTATATTCTGCACCATTATTTTAAACTGGGTTGGATTTAAAGAAGCTTTATGGTCAGGTCCTTTTGAATTTTGATTATGAGTTAAATGTTTTTCAATTAATCTCGCTCCAAAAGAAGCTGCAATAACTGGTGCTATATTACCTTTTGTATGGTCAGAGTAGCCCACTGGTAATTGAAATTTTTTTTTCATTGTTTCTATAGCACTTAAGTTAGCAAAATTATCTGATACAGGATAATCAGTAACACAATGCATTAAAGTTATTTTTTTCTTAAGAAAATTCAATTTTGTTTTTTTTTTAATTTCAATTTTATTTTTTCCAATTTTGAAAACTTTACACTTTGCTATAAAATTTAAACAATTAGCTATTTCATTCATGTTAGCCATGCCAGTTGATATAAAAACCTTTTGTTGATTTAAATTCACATTCTTTAACATCAAAAAATTATTAATTTCTCCTGATGGAATCTTTATTATTTTACATTTAATTTTATTTGCAAGAAACTGATAACTGTCTTCATCAAAAGGAGAGGAGATAAATTTTATATTAATCTTTTTAGCATAGTTATTGAGAATGAAATAATCTTTTTCTTTTAATTCTAGTGGCCTCAGTAAATCGATCTGTTTAAATCTTTTTTTAATATTCTTTATTTGATAGTTTGCCATTTTGGCATCCTTCGTAACTAAATTTTCTGCTTTCCAATTTTGAAATTTCACAAAATCTGCTCCACAATATTTTGCATATTTAATAAGTCTTTTGGCTAAACTCATATTGCCATTATGATTTACTCCTATCTCGGCAATTATATTAATTTTATTATTTCTTGTTATCATAAAAATATTTAAATTCTTTTTGTTTTTTAACTAAATTCAAAATTTTATTTGAAGTATTTAATAGAGAGTTTTTCTTATAATTTAAATTTAATTGTTTAAGTTTTTTTTTCTTGAAAGAAGATAGTTTTTTTATTTTATTTTCTATTATTGCTTTGTTTATTTCACAACTCAAAATATTTTTTGAAAACTCTCTTCCATTTTGTCTAGATCCTATATTCAATACTGGAATATTAAATGATGGTGACTCTATTATAGCACTCGATGAATTACCTATAATCATTTTTGAAAATTTCATAACATTTAAATAATTTTGTGTTCCTAAAGTATAAAAAAAACTTGAATTTTCATTTAATCTGACAAATTTTTTTATTCGTGAATTAAATAAATCCCCACCAGGGTCTCCATTACTAGCAGTAAAAACAAAGTGATAATTATTAAATTTTTTCAATGAAGATAAAAAAGTTTCTATTTGAAATTTGTATGATTTTAACGAGTTGGTTTCAGGATGAAAAGTAACAAGAATAATGTCTTTTTTATTAAAAATTCCGAGTTTTGATAAAATTTTTTCCTTACTTAAATATTTAAGTTTTTTTAGATTTTCTGCTCCTATTGAGCCAAAATTAAAAATATTTTTTTTATTTTCACCTAAAGATAAAATTCTATTCTTGTATTTATCATTAGTTGTAAAATGATAATCACTAAACTTTGTAATGACATGTCTTATAGTGTCATCAAAAGATCCAGTTGTTTTTTCACCGCCATGTAAATGGCAAATTTTTTTATTTTGAAAAAATGATGCAATTACAAAAGATAAAACTTCATATCTGTCACCTAAAATAATTACAAGATCAGGGTCTACATTATTTATAATCTTTTTATATTTTGGTATTGATGATTTAATAAATTTATTTATATCAACATTTCTATAATTTATTTGTGACTCACAATTATAAGTTTTTTTAAACATTTTTCGATTTATATGCTTTTTTGAATAACCAAAATTTTTTACAAAATGATGGGGACCAATAACTAAAAATAGATCAGTTTTTTTTTTTAGTTTCTTTATTATTGGCTCCAAAATACCATAATCAGCCCTGCTTCCAGTATAAAAAATAATTTTTTTTTTAGACATTATATAAGTCAGATTTATATAACTTTAAATTTTTGGGGTCTTTAAACCATTCTATGGTTATTTCTAAAGCCTTGTAAAAACCTCTTCTTCCAGAATATTTTGGCTTCCAATTTAATATTTTTTTTGATTTTTCATTTTTAGACAATAAACAATCAACTTCACTTTTGCTTGGTCTAATTCTTTTTTTATCTAATTCAACTTTAACATCTTTTTTTATAATCTTGGAAATTATTTTTACTGTTTCTCTAATTGTGAAATGTGAACCAGTTCCTAAGTTGATAACTTGTCCAATACATTTATTATTATTAATTGTTTTAATAAATCCATTTACTGTATCATGTACTAAAGTAAAATCTCGTGATGACTTGAGATTCCCTAATTTTATTGTTTTTTTATTATTCAGCACTTGAGAAATTATTGTTGGGATTGCTGCTCTCTGGGATTGCCTTGGCCCAAATGTATTAAATGGTCTTATAATAGTAACAGGAAGATTAAAACTTTTAAAATAAGATAAACTTATTTGATCTGCTGCAATTTTACTAGCTGCGTAAGGAGATTGTGCATTGAGCGGGTGCTTTTCATCAATTGGTATATATTGTGCAGAGCCATAAACTTCACTTGTAGAAGTAATTATAATTTTTTTTACTTTATTAATTTTTCCTGCCTCTAAAATATTTAAAGTTCCCATAATATTTGTAGACATATAACTTCTAGGGGATTTATATGAGTATGGAATTGAAATTAATGCAGCTAAATGAAAAATAATATCACACTTTTTGGTTTCTTTTAAAATAAAATCTTGATCTGTAATATCACCTGATACAACTTGAATTTTCTTTTTCATTTTTTTTGAGAAACTATCAATCCATCCCCAACTGTTTTCTACGTTATAAGGCACAAGTGCTTTAACTTTATGTCCATTACCTGCTAATTTTTCAACTAAGTGTGAACCTATGAAACCCGATGCCCCAGTTACAAATATTTTCATTAATTATTATCTAAATATTTAGTTTTTAATTTTAATATATGATTTATAAGACTATTTTGAGAACAATCAAATTCATTAAATTTATACAGATTCTCAATAAATTTTTTTAAACAATCAATCCTAAGTAACAAAGCATCATTTTCATCATATATAATGCTATTCTTAAGCAAAATAATTTTAAGAGTAGAGTTTTTATAAAAACGGTTAAGTATTAAACTTCGAGTATAATTCTTTGAGTTACCTGAGATAGCACCAAAATCAATTTGTACAATCTTTTTAAAAATATTACAATGTAGTATATCAAACCTAACTTTAGATTTATTTTGATGAAAAAAAGAGTCAAATTTTAACAAGTATTTTACAATTAAATATCTTGATATTAAATGAACTAAAAAATTTTTTTCATGATCATCCATTTTTTTAAAGTTCTCATTTTTAAAAAAATCAAAATAAGTATTTAAATCTATATTACGATTATTTGCTAACTTATCTAATATTTGATTAGCAATAATTTTCGAATATTTGTTAAAAGATTGTGACAAAAATTTTAGAGAGCCAATAAAATCTTGGGTATCTCCTGTCCCAACGAAAACTAATCTGTTTTTTCTAAGGTGAAAAATAGAATGTTTTATATATCTAAAAAAATTAAATAATGACGAGAAAGTAGGATAAAAATATTTAATCTTTTTGATTAAACTAACTCCATTAATTTTTTTTAATGATGGAATACTCTGAATTTTAATATTATTTGAAATAATTTTACCTTTAATTTCCTTGGAATTTTCAATAGATATAATCTTAACATCTTTAAATCTATTCATTAGTTGATTTATATTTTTTTCATTTCTTTTGAAATCAAATATTCCATTCCAAAGCATAATAAATATTTTTTGATCATAACTTTCATGTGAAATTCTTAAATATTTTTCAATAAATGTTGGATCAACAAATAGTAGTGTAAGTTTTTTTTTCTTTACATTATTTTCATTAAAAAAATTAATCTCTGATGTGTTAAATAAATAATCAGCAATGTAACAATAATTATATATCTTATTTACAGGACCAAAGACATTCATTTTTTCAAAAAAAATTTGACTCATATTTTCTTAATTTCAAAAATTCCTGGATAAATTTCTTTGCATCTAATATCTGATATATTTAAGAGATTTGATATTTCACTAACTTTTCTAGAAACTTCATCTAATCCAATACCTGGGTTTTTTTGAAGAGATATTTGAACCAAAGTGTCCTTTTTACTTACAAAAATAAAATTTTTAATTTTTTGGACATATTTAAAAAATAAGAAATAAAATTTGTTTGTATATTTATCTTTTTTTGTCTCATCAAATTTATTTGAATATTTTTTTAAAATATCATCACATATAATTTCTGAGGAAAATAAATTTTGAAATTCCGTGTATTTTTCTAATTTTTTTCTCAAATCTTCTAAAGAGTTTTCAGAATTATTTATTTTAGACTCTAAGTCTTTAAAGTCTTTTGGATTAACAATTTTATCACAAATATCAAAAATTTTCGTATCATATACATTCTTATCAAAAAAAATTAAATTGATTGATTTTTTTCCAAGAATTATTCCTTCAATCAATGATGTTGAATAATAACTATAAATTCTTTTTGCAGCTAAAATCCATGAATTAGTATTCAAATCATCATAAATCACATTTTGTTTTAATTTTGGGTGAAGTTTTTCAATCCATGTAGATATATTTTCTGATGGATGTGGTCTAAAAATTATTTTTCTAGAGGTTTTATCAACATTATTATTAAAAAAATTGATGGTCGCATTCATATTTTTTTCTTGCGCTTTAAACATATTAAAAAATAGTTGTTTTCTCTTCTCACTATAAAATTTTGATCCAGTAAACCAGTCTGTTCCAGGATAAGATATAGCATTGTATTTATGAAAAGCTGATATGTATAAATCAAATTCTCCATATTTTTTTTTTATATTTTCGGCTTCTGTATTAAATATTTGATTTATTGGATTTCTTAAAATATCAAATCTACTGTTGCCAGCCGTAATAATTTTATCACTAATATTTTCATAATTTTTATTTAAAATATCTGTTTGCTCTTTACCCCAGGAAATAAATCTATCTGTAATTTCAAAAATTTTTTTTGGTATTCTAAACAAAACTTCATCTTCAGATATGTTTATTAAGCCTTCTTCATCTGATGTGTATATTATATATTTTTTGTTTTTAAAATTTTCTCCATCTTTGATAGCTCTATTTTGAGATGATTTGAAAATAAATATCCCAGGCTTGAAAAAATTGATCTTACTTATTAGTCTATTCTTTTTTCCAATAACGACGGATAATCCTTTAGAGGCACCAATTACTGAAAAGAAAATTCTTGCATCTAGTTCTCTCCTTTTTGTTTCTATTTCATAATATATTCGCATAAATTTTTTGAATTAAGATATTTGATAAATTTCTTCATTTAGCTTTTTAAATTTAATATTTTTTTTTTTGGTTTTAAATGAAGATTGTTTAACTTATTTATAATTTTAGGAATTTCACTTAAATTTGTATTATTCATTTTTTTTTCTTTATATTCTTTGCTCAATAAAATATTTGAAGGTAATTCGTAAAAAAAATTAATAAATTGATAAATATAGAAGTTTGAAATCATCTTTTTAATTAATCTTTTTAAAAAATTTACAAATTCTGTATTTTTTGATTTTTTTGAAATATCAAATCTTTTAATATCAAATTCTAATATAGATTTTTTATTTTTAATTTTATTAAAAAAAATATTTCCAATTTTATCAGAACTAAGTTGTTTTGGATTATTTGTAAGATATTTATGAGAAATGTTATTCCTATCTAATTTATAGACTTTTTTATGTTTCATGCTTTTAGCGAGAAAGCTTATAAGAGACTTAGAGTTTTGAAAATTATAACCTAAATTATTATATATTGGATTATGTTTATGTTCAGTTTCATTAGTAAGCACAAGTCTTAAAATTTTCTTATTTAAGAGAGCTGCATCAATTGATGTTGTACAATGAGAGTGAATATAATACTCACAGTTTTTAATCCATATTACCGCATCTTTTTCATAAATTACATGAAGATTTTTTGGAATATCTTTCAGTCTTTTTTTAACTTGACCAATATCTTGAGATGGATGTGGCCTAAAAATAATCTTTTTTTTTGGAAAAGTATATGCAACTTTTTTAATTGTATTTATAAAAAAGATATAGTTTTTAAAATCATTTTTTTGAAAATATAAAAATTTATTGTATAATTTCACATTCTTTTTATCTGCCTGATAAATCTTTTTACTAAATAACAGGAATTTGTCGTACCCTCCTATTGTATCAAATCCATAACTAGAAGAAAAATATATATAATTTCCAAATTTTTTTTTAATATTTTTATCGAAATTTGAGTATAAATTGATATTAGGTTTTTTTAACAAATCATATTTTGGATGACCCACGATAAATAATTTTTTTTGTTGTTTTTTTTTAAAATATTTTTTTTCAAATTGGCTTATAAGAAAATTTCCACTTAGATTTTTGTATAATTTATCAGGATTTCTTCCCTGAAATGTAAATTTATCCCAATTGTAAACTGGACCTTCTTCATCTAGTGAGTATAAAAAGTTTTTCTTCATTAAATTTTCATGAAAGCCTATTTTAGTATGTGATAAACTTTTATCAAATATAATGCAATTTTCTAACCTCTTAATTTTTTTAAATAATGATCTAGAGTTAAATAAATAAATCTTTGCTTTGTATTTTTTTGCTAAATAAAAAGCTAAAAATGTTTTTGAATAAATCTCTCTTACTCCTATTTCTAATGGAATTAGTATTATCATTAAGATTTTATAAACTTAATCTTTAAAAATAAAAATTTTAGAAAAACTAAAACTAAACCATAGTATCCAACAGGTTTAGAAAATTTTTTTGAATAATTATGTTGATCTTTTTCTTTCCAAAAATTAATATTATTGTCAACTATTGACCATATATCATTATATTTTTTGTCGTGAGTAAAATTGTATGTAATGGTTAGCATATCTCTACACTTCCCTTTTGATGGTATAATTGCTCTATGAAGCAACTCAGAAGTATCTACTATCAAAGTATCACCAGATTTTCCCAAAAAAATATTTTCACTTGAGATCTCATTATCATTAGTCTTGAGAATATTAAGATTAAATCTATTTTCTAATTTATTTTTCTTTACAAATTCTCGGCTATCTTTGATTTTAAAGAAACTAAATGGACCATTATCTTTTTCTACATCACTTAGATAAATAAATTGTTTTATTTGAGTACATATATATTTATCTTCATGATAATTTTCAGAATATACATTCTGGTATTCAAAATTTTTTTTTTCAAAAAAATAATTTCTTTTTATTTCAATATTGCTTATTATAAAGTTAAAATTATAAACTTGTTTTAAATTATCTAAGTCAGTTTTTAAATTTTCATTTATTAATTTTCGAAAAATTTTACTTAATTCATCATTTACATTAAAACTAAAACTAGAATTTTTATTTTCAATATTTTGATTTTTAATTTCATTATTTATTTTATTAATAATTTTTTCATTAATTCTATTTAATTTAACAAAGCCATCTTTTGGTAGATTTTTAAAACTGCAACTCCTATTTACAAATAATAATTTAAAAAATTTATTGAACAAAAAATATCTTATTAAATTTTGAGTTCCAAATATATTTCTTCTGAAAAAAATGTTAATTTTTTCTTTCATTTTTTATTTTATTTATGACTTTTTTTAAATCGTCTTTTGTATCTACAGAAATTGATCCATCACTTAATTTTATCATTTTTACTTTAAGTCCTAATTCTAAAAATCTTAAAATCTCTATATCTTCAATTTGTTCTAAATGTGTTTTTTTTTTATTTTGCAAAAAAATTGATAAAGTTTTTTTTGGAAAGCCGTAAACACACACTTGCCTATATCCATTAGAAAATGATTTTTTTTTGTTTAAAGGAATTGGAGCTCTACTCATATACAACAACTCTTTTTTTTTATTAAATACTAATTTTGGAATATTTACATTTAAAAAAAAATTTTTATTTTTTATCTTTGTATAACCATTTGTAATAAAATTTTTAAACTTAATTGTTTCTTTAATAATTTTTCTAATATCCTTAGGAGGTATAATTGGCTCATCTCCTTGAACGTTTATATAGAAATCTCTTTTTATTTTTGTTGAAACTTGAGCTATTCTGTCTGTGCCAGTTAAACAATTTTGTGACGTAATAATAGAATTAATTTCATACTTATCACATATTTTTTTTATCTTTCTACTATCAGTTGCTACAACTATATTTTTCTGATCAGTAACTTTTTTACATTGATTATAAGTTCTTACTATCATCGGAAGACCATTAATTAACTTTAAGGGTTTTCCTGGCAATCTTTTTGATTTTAATCTTGCTGGAATTACTATTAAAAAATTTTTTTTCTTCATCTTTTTTATTTAAGAGTTTTGATTAATTATAATATTAAAGTATACATTTTTTTGTAGTGAATAAAATTATACAAAAAATTAGAATAATTCCAAAGCTTGAAATTAAGAATAATCATTTAATTAAAGGTGTTAAATTTGAGGGTCTGCGAAAAATTGGAGACCCAATAATATTTGCTAAAAAATATTATGATGAAGGTGCAGATCAAATCAATATAATAGATATAGTAGCAAGTTTGTATAGTAGAGATAACCTATTTGAGATTGTTAATAAGATAACAAATAATATTTTTATTCCAGTAAATGTTGGTGGTGGGGTCAAAAGTATGGAAGATGTAAAAAAATTACTAAAAGTTGGCGCTGATAGGATTATAGTTAATTCTCAAGCTTTAAGGAATATTGATTTTATTAAACAACTTAAAAATATATTTGGTGATCAATTTATTTCCATTTCTATAGAAGCAAAAAAGATTCATAACGAATATTATTGTATGATGGATCATGGTCGTGAAAATTCAAATATAAAAGTAAAGGACTGGATAAAAGAATTAAATAAATTAAAAGTTGGTGAAATAATTTTAAATTCAATTGATAATGATGGAATGGAAAATGGATTTGAAAAAGATTTAATCAATGAGATTTATAATAAAATAGATTGCCCAATAGTTATATCTGGGGGTGCAGGTAAAATTGAAGATTTTAGCGATATAATCCAAAATTTTAAAATTGATGGATTTTGTTTATCAAGTGCTTTACATTTTGGAAAAATTAAAATTAGCACAATAAAAAAATACTTATTAGAAAAAAAAATATCTGTAAACATGTAATGAAAATTGGAATTTTAGATCTAGAAATAAATAATATTAAAAGTATTTATTCTGCCTTCAGCAATTTGGGAGAGACATACATGATCAATAATATTAACCAATATAAAAAAAACACCTCCATAATAGTTCTGCCTGGGAACGGTAAATTCCAAGAAGGCATGAAAAGTTTAAAGTTGAAAAAATTTGATACTATAATTAAAGATACTGTCTCAAATAATCAAAAAGTTTTAGGCATATGTCTTGGAATGCAATTAATGATGAGTGATAGCGAAGAGTCACCAGGTTGTGAAGGCCTTAACTTGGTAAATGGCTCTGTAAAATTAGTATCTAGTGCAGTGGCGAAAATTCCACTTTTAGGATGGTACAATGTTAATTTTAAAAAAACTGATTTTAATGATAGTACTTACTTCTTCAATAATAAGTATATGGTTACCCCTAAAAATGAAAATGTTATCTTTGGAAAAATTGAGAATTATTTACCAGCATATATAAATTATAAAAATTTATATGGTTTACAGTTCCATCCAGAAAAAAGCTCTAAACAAGGTATAAAAATTTTAGAATTAATTTTGAATAAACAATGAACCAATTAAATAAAGTTTTTTTTTGCAAAAAGTGTGTAATGTCAAATCAAAAAACTTTGTCATCTCAACCATTTGAGGATGATAAAGAACATACAAACAAAAAAAAATTAAGTTTTAGAGATGGGGTTTGTTACGCTTGTCTTGAAGTTGAAAAAAAATATAACCAAAATATCGATTGGATAAAAAGAGAGAACGAACTAAATGAATTATTAAAAAATTACAGATCAAAAAATGGATCATATGATTGTATTGTTCCTGGTTCTGGTGGAAAAGATTCCGTTTGGCAAGCTCACATACTAAAAACTAAATATAAAATGAATCCGTTAACTGTTACTTGGTCACCTCATATTTATACTGATGTTGGTATGCAAAATTTTCATAATTGGCCACTTAAAGGAAATGTTCCAAATTTTTTATATACACCTAGTGGAAAAATTCACGGTAAATTAACTTCTTTAGCTTTTAAAAATTTACTCCATCCATTTCAACCATTTATATTAGGTCAAAGACACTTTGCTAGTCACATGGCAAAAATATTTAAAATAAAACTAATTTTTTTTGGAGAGTCTCAAGCAGAAGCGGGTGGACAAGAGGATGAACTAGGTAAATCAGAAATGCTTGATAGATATTGGACAAAGGAAAAAAATCAAGAAATTAAAATTTCAGGTTACTCTCTTGATGAATTAAGAAAATTTAATATCACCCTTAATGATTTAAAATTCTATTTACCTTTAGAAATTGATGATATAAGAAAAAACGAAATAAAACTTTTGTATTTAGGGTACTATGAAAGATGCGAACCTCAAGAAAACTATTATTTAGCTACAAAATTAACTAATTTTAAACCTAACGAATTAAGAACAGAACAAACCTTTTCAAAATATAACTCAATTGATGATAAGGTAGATCCATTTCACTATTATACAGCATATGTTAAATGGGGTTATGGAAGATGTAGTGAGGAGGCTTGCAAGGAAATAAGAAACAAATACATAACTAGAGAAGAAGGCGTGAAATTGGTTCAAAAGTATGACTCTGAGTTTCCAAAAAGGTATTTTGAGGATTTTTTAAGTTATACAGATATAAAAGAAGAGGAATTTTATGAAACTCTTGATAAATTTAGATCGCCATTATTATGGAAAAAAGTTGGAAACGATTATAGATACTGTAAAAATTGGAAACTAAAATATACAGTCAGCTAAATACTCTACTAAATTAATTATTTTTTTAAATTTTGTAATATCTTTTTATATGTCATCATTTCAACAGCTTGATCAGGGTTGATCTTAATTCTAAAATTGCTCTCTAAAGCCATTATAATTTTTACATGATTGAGGGAGTCCCATTTTTTAGAACTTTTATAAGAAAAAGATGAGTCAATTTTATTTTTTGGAACTTTAAGTATTGTACTTAAAATATCTTTAATATTATCTTCAATTTTTTTCATATTTTATCTTAAATAACTGATTCTTTTTATACTTGTACTCTTTAATTTTTATTTCAAAATTTTTATTTGTTTTTTTAATAAATCTATTTTCGATAAAAAAATTTGAAAATTCTTTATTTTTTTTTGATTTGTTATAAATACCTTGGACAATTTGTGTTTGATTTTTTGCTTTTCTGATTAATTCATCTAATAGAGCATTTTCAACTTTTCTTCCAAAAATTCTACAAGATAGTAAAAATGAATCTATAACTAATTTATTTTTTAATATTCTGGCAATAGCCATAAATGTTGTGCCGTGATCTCCAAATTTATCTTTAAGACCACCAACTAAAGAAATAGTATCATTTTTTTTTAAGTAATTTTTTAAACTTGTTTCAGTAAATCTTAAGTTTGTAAGATTAAATTGATTAGTTTTAACTGACATCTGCACACATCTTTCAAAATTTTTTTTATTTATTTTAGAAAAACTTATCTTCATTTTTAAACTTTTTAAAAACGAATTTGTGTCTCTAAATTTTGCTTTAGAAGTATTAAATTTTGATACAATTTGATATTGATTTTTCTTTTTTAAATCTTCATCTAAAGTTTTTTGAGATAAAAAAAAAGCAGTTTCATCAATACTTTTAATATATTTCGATACGTCATTAGGCACATCAATCACATTAATTTCCGGGTTCATTTTTAACATTTGATCTCTTTCAAATTTAGAGTCGTCAAAAAAAACCATTGCATCCTTGCCTATATTTAATTCTGAGGCAATTTCATTTATATTTAGGTATTTTTCTCTCCAGTTTATTCGATAAGATGTAAAATCGTTAAAGTTCAAAATCATATTTGGATTTTTTTTAAAACACTCTTTTACGTCATCTAAATTATTTTTAGATAATATTGCTAAAATTATTCCCTTATTAGACAAATCTTTTATATATTTTTGAAATCTTATAAATTTTTCTCCTTCAAAAGAATTTCCTAACTTAATAGAGTACGGCCCCTCTTCACCAAGAACACCACCCCAAAGAGTGTTATCTAAATCAAGTACTAGACACTTTTTTCTAGTATTTTCAGAAGCATAAATTTGTTTACTTAGCTCTTTTGAAATTAAATTCAATGCATATTCTGAATAAAGCGTTTTAGCTAAGAAATTTTTTTCATCATCATAAAAATTTTCTAATCCAATGTGGTTTGATATTGATTGAATATCAAAAATTTGTATTTGAGAATTTAAGCATTTCTTTTCTATTCTCTCGTTAAAATTTAATATTTTTTTATTAAGATTGTTATAAAAATCATTATTAAAATCTCTCTTTTTAATGAGATTAAAATAAATTATTTTAAGATTAGGATTTTTATCTTTAATTATTTTAAGATGATCTATCCTTAACTCTAGTTGCGTTAGATAGTTATCACACTCATTATCATTAAAATTAATTCTTGAATTTATGTCTTCACCAACTATTAAATAATTAATATCTATTTTTTTTTTAAAACTTATTATTGATTGATCAATTTGGTCAAATTCACTTTTTAATATCTTAACGTTGATACTTTTTTCAATTAAAAAATAATTTAAGTAATTTTCCAAAAATAATTGATTAAAATTACAAAGAAATTTTATTTTTAAATTTTTAGAATTAGATTTTTTTTTTTTAGAATCAATTTTTTTTAGAATTTTGTGATATTCAATCATTATTTTTTATTTTATACTTTGTAGTAAAGTTTAAATTCTTTTTATTCAATTTAAAGTAAAAGTGTTTTTTATTTTTTTTAAATATTTTAAATCCATTTTTTATCAAACAAAAATTACTAGATAAGTTGTATTTATTAGTGCCTGCGATAATTGTATACGCTTTAAAATAATCAAAAATGAAGCATAAATACATATTTATTGCATCATTGGAATATCGAGTTCCAATATATTTTGAATTTCCTATCATAAAACCGAGGACATAACTTTTGGGACTAGTTTTTCTTAAAGTAATTGTTCCTATTAGTTTTCTTTTTTTTTTATCAAATATAGCAAAATAGAATTTTTTTTTATTATCAAATTGATTAAGATATTTAATAGCTGTTTGCTTATTTTGTTTTTTTCTACTTACTGATAAAAACTTATTAATATTTTTATCATTTAAATAAGATAAAAAATTTTTATTTATAAATTCTTTTTTAAAAATTTTGATTTCGATAATTCTATTAAATATTTTTAAGTTCATAATTAGTAATTTTAATTAAAAAATAAGTAATCTTTCATCTTTTTATTTGAATTTATTAATTTTATAAATGTGGAAAGATCTCTTTTAAAGAAATTTATATTTTGTTTTGTATTTATTTCTGGAAGTTTAGGACAGTTAATTGTAAATTTTTTAAAAAATTTTCTCTTGATGTAATTCTCAAATTTTAATTTTGTAGAAGTATATCCATTTAATTTCTGATTAATGAATATAGTTGAAGGATAATAAAAAAAAACATTTTGATCTTTTAATTTTTTCAAAAGAGTAATTGGATATTTAAAATAAAAATTATAATATTTTTTTATATCTGTATTTTTATTCAAATTAATTTTTGGGGTTGCCATATAATAAATATATCTAATTTTATTCTTTTCAATTAATTTTACTAATTTTTTCGATTGAATTTGAATATCACATTTCACTATCTTTACATTTTTTTGTGTGTCTGAAATTTTGTTATTGTTGTAAGTCGCAAAAATTTTAATGTCTTTATTATATTTAAGAATGTCTAAAATTTCTTTACCAATTCCATTACTAGCTCCTATAATTAAAACATTTTTTCGAATAGATTTAGCACTTAAAATAATATCTTTATTAATTCTTGTTTTTTTGAATATGAATTTAGGTCTAATCAAAGTTTCAAAATTTATGAGGAAATTTTTATATACTAATGAATTGTTAATGAATGGGTATCTGGGACTTTTTTTTTCAGAATAAATTGTTATCGAATTTCCAAAATTGAATATTTTTTTATTGTTAAAATCAATAGATATAGATTTTATTATTGAGTCTTCTCCAGGATAAATCATACCCACATAATAGGATATTTTTTTTAATAAACTTAACAATATTAGATCGTTTTTTTTACTGGTTTTATTTAAATAAAATTTTATTTTTTTTTTGTAAATTAATTTTTGATTTTGATTTGACGATTTAATAACTATGCTTAATTTTTTTTCATTATCCTGAATAAGATCAAATTTTCGACTTTTTTTTTTTAATAAAAAATTTTTGTCATAAAAAATTCCCTCCTTAAAATCCACTTTGAAGTTGTACTCATTTTGGTGGAGGATTTCTTTTAACTGTTTATTTTTTAATATAATAATTGAAATTACATTGCATCCATGGCAAATCATTTCACCAAACATACTGTTAGATGCATATTTTTTATTAATATGAATTTTATTAAAATCTTTTGAAAGTTTAGAATACTTTATTCCTTCAGATGTTTTAATTAACATTGTTGCAATATATATACTTATAAAATTTTTTTCAGTGCATAAATCAAGCCAATTGAGCTATTAGTACTGGTCAGCTGCACGCATTACTGCGCTTCCACATCCAGCCTATCAACG
>MDSV01007197.1_pt1 | contig 28404 bp, 31 predicted proteins | sample 810851 | NCBI WGS metagenome assembly MDSV01 (sample SAMN05326640, study PRJNA326480) | marine metagenome | isolation source: seawater | place: Atlantic Ocean: North East | collected 2012 | reverse complement strand
TTGATTATGTGAGATTTTTATACATATTAAGAGAAATTATCAAACTTTATTGACAATTATGATGAATAACATTTTTCCAAAATTACATAAAGAAGGCTATAAATTTTTAGCAATTTCTATAATTATTACATTTATTGTTTGGTTTTTCTCAAATTTTCTTGCGATGATAATGCTGTTATTAACGGTTTGGGTTTATTATTTCTTTAGAGATCCAGATCGGATATCAATTGATGATAATTCTTATTTAGTAAGTCCAGCAGACGGTTTAGTAACTGATATTTCTGAGATTAATGGTCCCGAAGAATTAGGTTTAGAAAGTAAAAAATTCACTAGGATAAGTATATTTATGAATGTATTTAATTGTCATGTAAACCGAACTCCTATTGAAGGAAAAGTAGAAGAAATTTTTTATAAGCCAGGTAAATTTTTTAATGCATCTCTAGATAAAGCTAGCAAAGAAAATGAGAGAAATTATTATAAAATTTTATCTATTAAAGGAGAAGAAATTGTTATAGTTCAAATAGCAGGCTTAATTGCAAGAAGAATTATTTGTGAGGTAAGTAAAGATCAAAATTTAAAGCAAGGTGATAGATTGGGCATGATAAGGTTTGGCAGTCGAGTAGATTTATTCTTCAATAATAAAAAAACATTAGCAAAAATAGGGCAAAACGTAGTTGCCGGGGAAAGTTTGCTCGCGAAAGAATAATGGAACAAAAAAAATTTAAGATAGTTGAGTCAAAAAAAACAAGATATCTTTTACCAAATATTTTGACAATAGCCGGAGTATGTTTAGGCATAAGCTCAATTAAGTTTTCTTTGGATTTAAATTTCAAAATGGCTGTAATTTTTATAACTTTAGCAGCAATTTTAGATGCTTTAGACGGTAGAATAGCTAGACTGATTAAAGGAACATCTGAATTTGGTAAAGAGTTGGATTCTTTAACAGATTTTGTAAGCTTTGGAATAGCACCAGCTTTTATAATTTATTTTTGGGAATTAAACAAATATGGGAAATTAGGTTGGGCAATTACACTAATATACTCCGTGTGTTGTGTTTTAAGATTAGCTAGATTTAATTTAACAACATTTAAATCAGATGAGTCTTGGAAACAGAATTATTTTGAGGGCGTTCCTTCTCCTATTGGCGCTTTATTAATACTGTCCCCATTAGTTTTCGAGCTTTCAAATTTCAATTTTTTAATAGACAATAATTATTTTGTTCCAATTTTTACTTTAATTATTGCTTTTCTTTTAATCAGTAAAGTACCTACATATTCTTTTAAAAAAATTAAAATCAAACCAACCTTGACAGTTTTTATTTTATTAGGAATTGGAGTATCATTAGTAACATTAATGTTTTTTACTTTTGAAACTTTGTTAATGTTCAGTTTGCTTTATATTTTATCAATACCGATTGCTATCTTTACTTTTTATAACAATAAGAAATCAACACAAATTGATAATTCAGAGGATGAACATGAAGATGTTTTATAATGAAAAAAAACAAAAGTTCAAAAAATTGGATTATCCAACAACATAGAGATCAATACTTTAAACAAGCGAAAAGCTCAGGTTTTAGATCTAGATCAGCTTATAAACTACTAGAATTAAATCAAAAATTTAAATTTTTCAAAAATTGCAATTCGGTTATTGATCTTGGTTGTTACCCTGGTGGTTGGTCCCAAATACTTAAAAAAAATCTTAAAAATTGTAAAATTTTATCTATAGATATTAAAAAGATGGAAAAAATCGACGGTGTAGATTTTATGTGTTGTGACTTTCAGCTTGAAGAGTCAAAAGAAAAAATATTAAAAAAATTAAATAATAAAGCAGATTTATTGGTTTCAGATATGGCCGCTGATACTACAGGTAACAAAGATCTCGATTGTATTAGGACCAATGCCCTATGTGCTGAGGTTATTGAATTTTCAAGCTTTGTTTTAAAGGAAAGTGGGGTAGTAATTGCAAAGCTTTTTAATGGCAAAGATTTTTTAAACGTAAAACATTTAGCTCATGATAAATTTCATAAAGTAAATTTTTTTAAACCAGAATCTAGTAGAGATTATTCAAAAGAGACTTATATACATTGCGAGGGAATTAAGACTTTATAAATTTATAAAATTGTATATAAGTTTATATGGAACCAATAAAAGAAGCTCTAACATTTGACGACGTTTTGTTAGTACCTCAATTTTCGTCTGTTGTACCGTCAAACACCAATATAAATACCAATTTGTCGAATACTATTCATTTAAAGATTCCTTTTATATCTTCAGCGATGGATACTGTGACCGAATCAAAAATGGCTATAGCTATGGCCAAAAACGGTGGACTTGGAGTAATCCACAGAAATTTAGAAATAAAAAAACAATGCGGTGAAATTAAAAAAGTTAAAAATAATCGTTACAAAGTTGGAGCGGCGATTGGAACATCAAAAACAGAGTTGAAAAGAGCAAAAAATCTAATCGATTCTGGTACTGATATGATAGTTATTGATACAGCCCATGGTCACAGTAATAATGTATTGAAAATGTTAAACCAGATAAAAAAATTTTCAAAAAACATGACTATATGCGTAGGTAATATTGCTACCGGAGAGGCAGCAAAACTTCTTTACAACTCTGGTGCTGATATACTTAAGGTGGGGATAGGACCAGGTTCTATATGTACTACAAGAATGGTTGCTGGAATAGGAGTTCCTCAAATAACCGCTTTGCTTAACGTAAAAAAAGCTATGAATAAAAAAAAAGTTAAAATTATTTCTGATGGTGGAATAAAATTTTCTGGAGATATTATTAAAGCTATTGCAGCAGGTGCTGATGCAATAATGATGGGCTCGATCTTTGCAGGTACAGAAGAAAGCCCAGGCAAAACATTTAAATTCAAAAATAAAACATATAAAATATATAGGGGTATGGGATCAATAGGAGCAATGTCGTCTGGTTCATCAGAAAGATATTTCCAAAAAAATTTTAAAGATAAATCCAAATTTGTTCCTGAAGGAGTTGAAAGCCGCGTATTATTTAAGGGAAAGGTTGCAAAAATAATTTATCAATTACAGGGCGGTTTAAGATCTTCTATGGGTTATATAGGAGCACAAAAATTACAAGAAGTTAATAAAAAATCAAAGTTTATCAAAATTACTAAAGCTGGATTTTATGAAAGCATGGTTCACAGTGTTGAAAAAATAAAAAGCACAACTAACTATAAATTATGAAAAAATTTAAAATTATATTATTAGTAATTACCATTTCTTTTTTTTCAATTGCAAAAGCTGACGTAAGCAACTTTGAAAAGGGAGAAAATTATTTTAAAGAAAAAAAATACAATTTAGCAAAATTTAAATTTGAACAAGATATTGTGTTTAATCCAAAAAATGAAACATCGTATTTATATTTAGCTAAAATATATAATTTTGAAAAAAATGATGGTCAAGAAGAAAAAAATTTAAATACAGTCATTTTACTAAATCCAAAAAATGAGGAAGCTGTATTAAATTTAGCCTATCTTATGATAAGGAAATCAAATTACGATGAAACAAAAAAATTAATTGATGACTTTAAGAATGTATGTAAAAATTTGTGTCAAAAAACATTAGATCTACAAAATAGACTTGATACTGTGTTAAAAAAATAAATGTCGTTTAAAGTTAATTCAAAAAAAAAACATAAAATAATTGTCATAGACTTTGGTTCACAAGTAACAAAATTAATCGCAAGAAGAATAAGAGAATTAAACGTTTATTGTGAAGTAATAAACCTTAAAGAATTTGCTAAGATAAAAAATTTTGAAGATATTAAAGGGATTATTTTATCTGGTGGACCAGCTACAGTAAATAAAAAAAAATATCCTACAATCCCAAAAAACATATTTGAGAAAAAAATTCCAATACTAGGCATTTGCTATGGTTTACAATTATTATCAAAAGTATTCGGGGGAATAATAAAAAAATCACAAAAAAAAAGGGAATTTGGTGAAGCACTCTTGCTTGAAAAATCTAAATCAACTTTATTTAAGAAAGTTTTCATAAATAAAAAAACAAGAGTTTGGATGAGTCATCAAGATGCAGTTTATAAAATACCCAAAGGTTTTAAAAATATTGCTTCTACAAGCAATTCAAAATATACAGCGATACAAAATAAAAATAAAAAGATCTATGGCATCCAGTTTCATCCTGAAGTAACGCATACAAAAAAAGGATCTCAAATAATCAAGAATTTTGTTTTAAATATTTGTAAAATTAAAAAAAACTGGATGATAGGGGTTGAAAAAAAAGGATCATTAAAGATTTAAAAGATAAAATTAAAAATGACAAAGTTATATGCGCTCTTTCTGGAGGAGTAGACAGCAGTGTTGTTGCATTGTTAGTTAATAAAGCAATTAAAAAAAAATTAAAATGTATTATGGTAGATACAGGGCTTTTGAGAAAAAACGAATTTAAAAAATCTTATAAACTTTTTAAACATAAGTACAAACTTAATATTAGACTAGTAAAATCAAAAAATCTTTTTTACAAAAAACTTCGAAACGTGAGTAACCCAGAAAGAAAAAGAAAAATTATTGGCAACTTGTTTATTAAAATATTTGAAAAAGAGGCAAAGAAATTCAAAAATGTGAAATATCTAGCGCAAGGCACTCTTTATCCAGATATAATTGAAAGCAAATCATCAACTGGCAGTCAATCATCAAAAATAAAATCTCACCATAATGTTGGAGGGCTTCCTAAAAATATGAAATTGAAATTAATAGAACCTTTAAACGAATTGTTTAAAGACGAAGTAAGAAAATTAGGAAAATCAATAGGATTGGATAATCTAATTTTAAAAAAACACCCATTTCCTGGTCCTGGTTTAGCAATTAGAATAATTGGAAAAATTACTGAGGAAAAAATTAAAATATTACAAAATGCAGACGACATTTTTATTAAGGAATTAATAAAAAATGGACTTTACGATAAAATTTGGCAAGCTTACGCAGCGCTTTTACCGATTAAAACTGTTGGTGTTATGGGTGATATACGAACCTTTGAGCACACATGTCTGTTAAGAGCTGTCACTTCTGAAGACGGAATGACAGCGGCTAAATACAATTTTACTAATGATTTTTTAAGTAATATTTCAAACAAAATAATTAATAGTGTTTCTGGTATCAACAGAGTAGTTTATGATATAACTTCAAAACCACCAAGTACAATTGAATTAGAATAATGAAGCAAAAAATTAAAAATTTTTTAAATAAAAAGAAAAAAGAAAAAATAGTATGTTTGACGTCTTATTCTAAATCAATATCAAAAGTGCTAGATAAATATTGTGATTTAATTTTAGTAGGAGACTCATTAGCGAATGTTTTATATGGAATGAAAACTACTCATTATTTAAAATTAGAAACAATGATAAATCATGCAAAAGCTGTAGCATTAGGTACAAAAAAATCTCTTCTTGTTGTTGATATGCCAAAAAATAGTTATAGCAACTCAAATCAAGCCCTAAAAAATGCAAAGTATATTTTAAAACAAACTGGTTGTGATGCTGTCAAAATTGAAAATACATCAAAAAATTTAAATATTATAAAAACCTTTGTTAAATCTAAGATAAATGTGATGGGACATATAGGATACACGCCGCAATTTAAAAAAAAATTTAAAGTAGAGGGCAAAAGCAGCTTAGAGCAGCATAGGCTTGTGAAACATGCTTTGCAGATTGAAAGGGCTGGAGCTTTCTCCATAGTTTTAGAGTGCATTTCAAAAAGGACTGCACAAAAAATTACTAATTTATTAAAAATCCCTACCATTGGGATAGGATCATCAAGCGCTTGCGATGGACAAATACTGGTAACAGACGATTTACTAGGAGTGAGTGGTTTTTATCCAAAATTTGTTAAAAAATATGCTAATTTAGAAAGATTAATAGATAAAGCAGTTAAAAAATTTACTAGAGATGTTAAATCAACCAAATTTCCCACAAGTAAAAATAGTTTTTAAAAATGAACGAAGAAATCGAAAATAAACCAGAATTTAATTTTAATAATTTTTTTAAACAAAATAAATTAAAGATTTTAACAGTTTTTGTACTTGCTATTTTTTTAGTATTTACAATAATTATTATCGATGAATATAAAAAAAAACAAAATATCGATATTTCAGAAAAATATAATAGAGCTAAAATTTTAATTGAAAAAAATAAGTCATTAGAGTCTTTAAAATTATTAGAAGAAATTATTTTAAAGAAAAATATTTTTTATTCTCCTTCCGCATTAAATTTGATAATTGATAATAAGATGATTGAAGATAAACAAAAAGTATTAACTTACTTTGAAGAAGTTTTATCTAATAGCAACTTAGATTTGGAAACAAAAAATTTGTTCACCTTCAAAAAAGTTATTTATATAGGTGGCGATATAAGCGAAAATGATCTGCTGAATTATTTGAAACCGATATTACAATCAGATTCATTATGGAAAAACACCGTTACTGACTATATTAAAAAATATTATTTGTCAAAGGGCGAGTTTAATAAAGCAAAAGAATTTGAAGTTTTAAAAAACTAAATTAATGAATAAAATTATTTCACTAATTATTATCGTAATTTTTCTAAATAATTGTTCTTTTGGCAATAAGTCTGGAATTTGGACGGGAAGCGATCAAATAGTCAAAAATCAAAATAGCGACAATCAAAATTTAGAATTAATCTTTAAAAAACAAAGTAATTTAATTAAGGCAGTTGAACTATCTCCAGGTCGACTGTTAAGTTTTGATAATCCTAAATTATATAAAGACTGGCCCCAAAGTTTTCAAAATAAATTTAACAATATTAACAATGTATCTTTTTTGAATGAGGGTAATTATAAAAAATTATCAAAAATTTCCAATGCAGAAGTAAATAGAAATATTCTCGTTTATCAAAATAATTTATTTTTTTCAGATTTCAAAGGGAACATAGGAATATTTTCTTTAAGCGAAAACTCTTTAATTTTTAAGTTTAATTTTTACAAGAAAAAAATAAAAAAAACCAAAAAAAATATTAAAATGATAATACTAGACAATAATATAATCGCTGCTGATAATTTTGGCTACATTTATTCTGTAAATTATAAAACAAATAAAATTGAGTGGGCTAAAAATTTTTTAATACCTTTCAGATCTAATCTAAAAATAATAAATGGTATAATTTTTATTTCAGATGAAAAAAACAAGGTTATTTTAATTGATTCTAAAAATGGGAACAAAATTGAGGAACTTTATACTCAGCCAGCAAAAACTGTGTCTAAATTTGAAAATAATTTGGCAGTTGATAGCAATAATAATATATTATTTCTTTCTACTAATGGCACTTTATATTCTTTGAATTTATTGAATAATAAAATAATTAATTGGATACAAAATTTTAAATCTGAAAATGATCTTATTTTTAACGGGAATCCTATTGTTGTCTCAAATAAAAATATAATAATCTCTACCAGTGATAATATAACCCTTCTTAATGAAAACGGTTCAAGAATTTGGAATTTAAATATAAAATCTAGTATACTTCCAGTTATTTCTGGAAACACTATATTTACTATTAATGACGATAATTATTTGATGTTAATTAATAAAAGAACTGGTGAAATTATTTATTCCAAAAATTTACATCTTTTGATCGCAAGTGAATTCAAAAAAGATTTTCAAAAAAAAATAAAAAAAATTGATCATATTTATCTCATAAATAACAAATTATTATTGATTTCTAGTAAATCTTATTTTGTTGAGATTAATATTGGAAACATTATTAATATAAATTCAATAAAAAAAAATCCGTTTAATATTTTAAGTGATGTAATTTTTTTAGAAAATGAGATGTTATTCGTAAGTAGGTCAAATAAAATTTACAAAGTAAACTAAGAACTTGATTTATTACTTAATAAAGAAAGCTGTGTAATTTTTTCATCTCCCAACTTATCCAATGCTTTTATTGGATACTCTCCAGTAAAATAGTGATCACTAAATTGAGGATAATTATTATTTCTATTCTCATGTAATAATGCCTTGTAAAGACCGTCAATACTTAAAAATTTACAGCTTGCCGCACCTAGAAATTCAGAAATTTCATCAGTATTTTTACTGCTAGACAATAATTCTTTCTTTGTAGGCATATCTACTCCATAAAAATCAGGATATTTAATTTCTGGACAAGCAATTCTAACATGAACTTCTTTGGCGCCAGCTTTGTAAAGCATTTTTACTATTTTACTGCATGTTGTGCCTCGCACCAAAGAGTCATCGATTAAAACAATTGATTTATTTTTTAAAATACTTCTTGTAGAACTTAATTTAAGTTTCACTCCGAAGCTTCTAATATTTTGAGTTGGTTCAATGAAAGTTCTACCGACGTAATGATTTCTTATTAGACCAAGTTCGAATTTTAAATTAGAGGATTGGGAATAACCTATTGCAGCAGGTACGCCAGAGTCAGGCACAGGGACTACAATATCAGCATTTATTCCTGACTCCTTAGCCAGCTCAGCACCTAGTCTTTTTCGGTACTCATAAGCACACTCACCATTTAATATACTGTCCGGTCTAGCAAAATAGATATACTCAAATACGCAAGGCCTAGATTTTATTTTGTTAAAAGGTTTAAAACTTTTAATTTCATTATTTTCTATAACGACCATTTCCCCATTCTCAACCTCTCTAATGAACTTTGCATCTACAATATCCAAAGCGCACGTTTCAGAGGCAAAAATAAATGAATTACCTAATTTACCAATAACTAACGGTCTAATTCCAAGAGGATCTCTAATACCAATTAACTTTTTATTTGTAAGAATTACGAGAGCGTAACCACCTTGAATCTTAAATAAAGTTTCAGTTATTTTTTCCAAAATTTTTTCTCTCTTAGACTTGGCAATTAATTGAACAATAGTTTCAGTATCACTAGTTGTTCTAAAAATTGATCCATTTTTAACTAGGTCGTTTCTTAAGGTAATGGCATTAGTTAAATTTCCATTATGCGAAATACTTAATCCACCGTGATATAAATCTGCGAAGAAAGGCTGAATATTTCTCAGAGAAGTATCACCTGTAGTAGAATATCTATTGTGTCCTATAGCTGCCCTACCAGGTAATTTTTTAATAGTTTCAATATTTGTGAAGTGATCTCCAACTAAGCCTTGACGTTTTTCTGAGTGAAAACTATTACCATCAAAAGAAACAATTCCACAACCTTCTTGACCTCTATGCTGCAAAGAATGCAATCCCAAAGCCACCAATCTAGAAGCATCTTCATGATTAGAAATTCCAAAAACTCCGCACTCTTCTTTTAGTTTGTCTAAATTAAATTTTTTCAATTTTTTCTTTCGTGTCAATGAAATCTTCGCTTGATGGAAACTCTTCTATTAAAATTTCACTTCCTTTATTTATCAAATTAAATGTAATAGCGTCTTCTGCTGATATACCCCAATTTTGGTACGGATAAAACCAATTTGATATGGAAAATATACACACTGCAACTATGTAACCTTTAAAAACACCAAATATCATACCGAAAGTTTTATCTATAGATCCAACCCCGGTCCACGTTACAGCTTTGCCCAATGTTTTACCCACAACTATTATTAAAAAAAGTGTAAAAATAAAAATTACGACTCCTAGACCAACATTATTGATGAATTCAGACTCAATATACTCACTTACAACAGGTTGAAGTTTTGGGACCAATATAATTGTAACTATAGTTGAAAGAACCCATTTCATGAAAGAGATTAAACTTAAAGAAAAGCCTTTTAAAAAACATTGGACTACGCAATAAAATAAAATTATTAACACAAAAATATCAAACAAATTTAAATTATCTAATATTCTTTCAAAAAAACTGCCCATTATATAAGTTTATTAACTTCTTCACCAAATGGTTTATAAATTAATAATAATTTAGGAAGTAAAGTTAAAACTGAAACCATAGCTAATAACATGGCTATTCCAGTGAAAACACCAAAATATATTGTAGGTATAAAATTTGAGAGTACCAAAATAGAAAAACCAAAAACTATGGTTATTGATGTATTCAAAATAGCAATTCCCACAGTACTGTGACATCTATCTAATGTCTTATTGTAGTCATTAATTTTTTCAAACTCTTCCTTAAATCGATATATGTAATGGATGCTATTATCTACTGCAATACCAATTGTTATTGCTGCAATTGTAATTGTCATCATATCTAATGGAATACCCATCAAACCTATTATACCAAGAATAAAAAAAGCGGCGATAAAGTTTGGAACAACACCAATAAATGACAAAGTAACGTTTCTAAATAATATAAAGAACATTGCAAAGATACCTAACATTACAATACCTAGCGTGAGAATTTGCGATTTAAATAAGCTTTGCAACAAGTTATTAAATAAAATTAATACACCGGCAAGTTGGTATTCTTCTTTGTTTAATCCTAGTTTAGTTGTAAGTTCGTCATCAATTTTTTTTATTAGATCATTTCTTCTTAAATCTTCTAAAGAGTCTTTTATCCTCACTACTACTCTGGCTTCATCATCGTTAACTGAAATATATGGGGAAATAATTTCTCTTTTTATTTCATCAGGAATTTTACTATACAAAACTGCTATTTCTAAACTTTGTAATTCTTTTTTATTTAAATCTTCTGCGACCCTTAAAATTGAGCCAAATGATAAAACTTTTCCAATTTCTGGCAACGAGTCTAAGTAATCATGTACTTTTAAGATTTTATCCATTTTATCCCTAGTAAACCAATATTTGGCTTTATCATCTTTGTTTTCATCATCTTCATCCCATTCAGAAAACTCATCGTCACTTTTTTCATCATTTTTTTTTGTTGGAAACTTTATAATTATATTTAAAGGTGTTGTACCACCAAGATCATCATCAATTTTTTTCATACCTTTATAAATTTCAGTTTCTTTATCAAAATAATTTATAAAGCTATTTTCTACTTCTAATTTTAATATGCCAAAAATACTTGCAATAATAATTATTGATGTAGTTCCAAAAAGGATAATAGTATTTTTTTTTGCTATTGAAGCGAGAATTTTTGTAATAAAAGATTTTTCAGTGTCTTTTATATTTATTTCATTATCCGAAGAGAAAATATTAAGTAAACAAGGCAGAAGGAGAAACGTAACTAATAGTGATACTATTAATCCTAAAGTCATCATCCATCCAAAATCTATAATAGGTTTTATTCCACTAAAAATTAAAGATAGAAAGGCACAAATTGTTGTTAAAACAGTATATAAAATTGGTAGCATCATCTTTCTACTTGCCTCTAGTACGGCTTCTTTATTACTTAAATTTGGAAATTCTTTTTTTAGTTGAAGAAATCTAACCGTTACATGGATATTCATAGCCATATTCAATATGAGCATTAATGCAATAAAGTTTGAGGATATCACCGTTACTTTCCAACCAATTAATCCCAGCAAACCGATCATAATAATTACTGAAGTTGCGCACCCCATTAATGGCATTATTACCCATTTAATATTTTTAAATATGAACCAAAGAGTAAAAATAATAAAAACAAAAACCCCAATACCAAAAACTACAATATCACTTTTGATATAACTCATCATATCGTCAGCTATCATAGGAATTCCTCCTAGATGGATCTTTGCATTTTCTCCGTATTTAATTATTATATCCCTTATCTCAGTAATATTTTGATGGTTTCTTTTATTATAAAGATTTTTGTAATCTTCATATTCTTTTAAAAATTCTTTGTATTTCTTTTTTTCAATTTTACTTTGTTTTTTTTCCTTATTTTCAAAAAAATATTTTTCTTTTAATTTTATATATTCATGTAATCTTTCATCTTTTTTTAAATAAATTACTATTCCAGAGGTTTTTCCATCTTCACTTATTACATAATCTTTATATATTGGGCTATTAAGTATTTCTTGAAATCCTCTCTCTTTATCTAAATTAGGGTAAGAAAGTGTTTTATAGTTTTTTAATCTTTCCATTAATGGTTCATCGCTGCTTTTAAGTAATGGCACATCGATAATAGTAATTACACTATCTACCCAGGTTAGCTTTTCAATTTTTGATTTAAGTAATTGAATATTTAATATGGTATCTTCGTCTGTAAAGCTTGTTACAGGCGAATAAGTTAAAAAAAGAAAATCCTTTGATCCATATCTATTATTAATCTCACGTAGATATTTTAAGTCTTTATCACCCTCTAGTAATAATGCATCAGAAGAGGCATCCAAGTTAAAATTTTTGGAAAAATAAAAAGAAATAATTATAACTATAGATATTAATAAAAGTGTAAATTTGTGAAAATCTGAAACTAATTTACTGTAAAGTTTTAAAAACATAGGTAAATTAAAGATATATCTTATAATTGAAAAGAATGAAAAATGTTATTTACTTAGAGTTTAAATCTTTAAATTTAGTGTACATTCCCTCAAATTCTACCTGTATATTCCCAGTCGGCCCGTGTCGTTGTTTACCTATTAAAATCTCTGCTAAACCAGCTATATCACTCATTTTTGACTGCCATTCAGCATGCTCAATTGAACCAAGCTTTGGTTGCTTCTTTTCTTCATAATATTCCTCTCTAAAAACAAATAAAACGACATCAGCGTCTTGCTCTATTGAACCTGATTCTCGTAAATCTGCTAATTGAGGTTTTTTGTCGTCCCTTTGCTCTACCGCTCTAGATAATTGAGATAATGCTAGAACTGGAACACTAAGCTCTTTTGCCAATGCTTTTAATCCTTGGGTAATTTCAGAAATTTCCTGAACCCTTCCATCATTTCTTTTTGAACTAGTTCTCATTAACTGAATGTAATCAACTACTATTAAACTCAAACCAAAAAGTCTTTTAATCCTTCTGGCTCTATTACTTAAAGTTGATATTGTTATAGCTGGGGTTTCATCAATGTATAAAGGAAGTTCATATATATCTCTTGATGTTTCAATGTAGCGTCCAAGCTCCTCCTCTGTTGCTTTTCCTCGTCTTATATCATTAGATTTTATACGTGATTGTTCAGACAAAATTCTTGTAGAGAGCTGTTCCGATGACATTTCTAAAGAAAAAAAGGCTACTGAGGATTTTGAGCCTTTAAGTTGAATGTTTTTTGCTGCATGATAGGCAATATTAGTAGCTAGAGCTGTTTTACCCATTGATGGGCGACCAGCTATTATTACTAAATCAGATTTATGTAATCCACCTAATTTTTCATCTAGATCAGTTAATCCTGTTGGAACGCCTACAATACCTTGGTCATTTTTCATTGCCTGTTCCGCCATACTAATTGACTGATCAAGAGCAAAATTAAATTTTATAAATGATTGAGAAAAGGACCCTCTTTCTGCTAAATCAAATAATAATTTTTCCGCATCCTCAATTATTAATTCTGAGGACTTATCGTCCTCAGAGTTTAATGTATCATCTTTTATATTATGGGAGATTTGAATTAATTCCCTTTTAACGTAATTCTCATGAACTATTTTTGCATAATCTATAGCTTGTTTTACTGATGACGAAAATCTAGTTAATTTTACTAAATATTCTACACCACCTACATCGTCTAATCCTTGATTTTTTTCGAAATAATTTTTAAGAGTTATAGGATTTGCAATCATACCTTTACTATTTAAGTTTTCAATTACCTCATAAATTTTTATATGAATTGGATCATAAAACTTTTCTGAATTTATAATATTTGCTATTTCATCAATAATATCATTATTAACTAATACAGAACCTAATAGATGTTGTTCAGCTTCTATATTAGATGGAATTTCTTGATTTTGATTTTGGTTTTTAGCTATGTCCAACTTTTCCATAGTGATATATTATTAAATATATCAATTTTTTAAACTTTAAGTTACACACCTTTTTTTCAACCTGTGGAGAAAATTATTTATTTTGTAGCTTATCTAATTTTTCAACTAGAAGTAAAACTTTAGTTTGAACTTCAGAATGAAGTGATATGTTAATATCAAACTGACCTATTTTATTTATTTCTTTTTTAATTATTATTTCTGAAGGCCCTATTTCAACTTTTAACTCATCTAATATTATTTTAGATACTTCTTTTGGTTTTATAGATGCATACAAATCACCATTTTCTTTAATTGCTTTGTATACCTTGATCTTTTTATTTTTGATTTTATTAGCTTTTTCAATGAATTTATTTTTAATTTCGACATTTTTCTTATTTAATTCTGATTTATTTTTATTCACTAATTCAATATTTTCTTTATTTGCCCTTAATGCTTTATTTTTTTTTAATAAAAAATTTCTCGCGTAACCGTTTTTTACTTTGACTAAGTCACCAATTTTTCCAAGTTTAGATATGTTTTCTAATAAAATTACTTGCATAATATTTTTATAGTATTCCTAAAATTTTAGCCTTTTTAATTTCCCTAGCTAATTTTTTTTGCTTACCTAATGATACGTTACTTATCTTTGATGTAATTATCTTATTTGTTTCTGTAATATATTTTTGCAGTAATGATATATTCTTATAATCTATCACAGGAGCATTTTTTATAGAAAATGGACATTTTCTAGAAAATCTACCATCACTTTTTTGAAACAAGCTTAATTTGTTTAGTGAGTTTTTTGAGTTTTTAAAGTTTTTTTTTCTTTTTTTCATTAGTTTTTACTTTTTGTAAAATATTCAGTTTTTAGGTCAAGTTTTTTATACTTTACAGTAAGAAATCTCACGATGTTGCTATCAAGTTTAGTTTTAGACTTGATTTCGTCCAATGTAGTTTGCTCACCTTCTATTTTATAATGTAAGAAGTAACCTTTAGTATAATTTTTAATCTTTCTTTTAAAATTTAATAGACCCCATTTTTCTATTTTCAAGACTTTGCCTGAATTTTTATTTATTAAGTCCTCATATTTTTTCTCAATAGAGTCAATGTCTTTTTGAGAAAGATTTTGTTTAGCAACAAGTGTATGTTCGTAGAAATTCATAAAAAATTGTATTAATATTAAGCGGGTTTTATACTATTATAAAAAAGTCATTTCAACATGAATTATAAGCATGTATATCAGTTAAAATGAAAGCAATTATATTTCCAGGTCAGGGTTCTCAAAAATCAGGTATGGCATCTGAATTTCATAGTAATTTTAAGATAGTTAAAGAAATCTTTGAAAGAATAGATGAAGCCTTAAATTTTGGTTTATCAAAAATAATTTTAAATGGCTCAGACGATGATTTAAAAAAAACAGAGATTACTCAACCGGCAATTTTAAGTACTAGTTTTGCGATATATAGTGTTTTAAAACAAGAATTTAATTTTGACTTAACCAAAGCTAAATACTTTGCTGGTCACTCTCTAGGTGAGTATAGCGCTTTAGTGGCCTCTGAATCTTTAAAACTAGAAGATGGAGTTAAACTAGTACACGAAAGAGGAAAATTAATGCAAGCTGCAGTTCCAGAAGGAAAGGGCGCAATGTTGGCAGTTATGGGGTTAAATATCAATGATTTAAATTTATTACTTAAAAAATTTGACATAAAAAATGGAATTTGTGAAATTGCTAATGATAATTCAGTAGGCCAAATAATTTTAAGTGGTGATAAAAAAAGTTTAGTAAATTTTAGTAGCAATTTAAAACAAGAAAAAAAAAGGTCGATTTTTTTACCCGTAAGCGCCCCATTCCATTGCTCACTAATGAAACCAGCAGCTGAAGAAATGAAAGTTTTTTTACAAAAAACAAATTTTAATAATCCTAATTCGCAAATAATAAGTAATGTTACCGCTTTACCTTTATCTAAGGATGGAAATATTAAAGAATTACTCTACAAACAAATATTTTCTCAAGTAAGGTGGAGAGAAACTGTAGAATATATGATCAATAATGATATTAATGAATTTATTGAAATTGGTCCTGGAAAAGTATTAAGTGGCCTTGTAAAAAGAACAAATGACAAAGTATTAACTAGAAGTTTAACCAAAATTGATGATATAAAAAACATATAATGATAGATCTTAAAAATAAAAAAGTTTTAATTACTGGTGCAACAGGTGGAATAGGTGGCTCCTTAGCAAAAAAATTTTTATCTCTCAATGCAGAAGTTTTGGGGACTGGAACTAATTCAGATAAACTTGAAAAGCTTAAAACAGAATTTAATAAAATCAGAACCAAAAAATTTGATATCTCATCCCACTCCGAAATAGAAAAATTTATTGATGAAGTCACAAACGAATTAGGAGGATTAGATATTCTTATAAATAATGCTGGAATAAATAGAGACAATCTTTCACTAAGAATGAAAGAAGATGAGTGGCAAAAAGTTATTGATATTAATTTAACTTCAACATTTTTGTTAACAAAATATGCCATAAAAAAAATGTTAAAAAGCAATTCAGGAAGAGTTATTAATATTACATCTATAGTTGGACATACAGGAAATATAGGGCAATCAAATTATGCAGCCTCAAAAGCAGGTTTAATTGGTATGTCTAAAAGTCTTTCAATAGAGTATGCAAAGAAAAATATTACAATTAATTGCGTCTCGCCTGGATTTATAGTTTCTGATATGACTAAAAATATTCCTGAAAAAATAAGGTTAATTCTTCTATCTAAAATACCAATGGGCAAAATGGGTTCAGGTGATGATGTGTCTAATTGCGTAGCTTTTTTAAGTTCAGATGAAGCTTCTTATATTACAGGAGAAACAGTTCATGTGAACGGCGGAATGTATATGGCTTGACAATTAGTATTAATAATCTTAGTAAGATTAAAATAAATTAAATAAGGAAAATTCATGTCAAAAGAAATTGGTTCAAAAGTAAAAAAAATAGTTGCAGATCACCTTGGTGTTGATGAGGAGAAAGTCGTTGATGAAGCTAGTTTCATAGATGATTTAGGTGCCGACAGCTTAGACACTGTAGAATTAGTAATGGCTTTCGAAGAGGAATTTGGCTCAGAAATATCAGATAGCGAAGCCGAAAAAATATTAACTGTTGGTGATGCAATTAAATTTATTGAGAGTAAATCTTCTCAATAATTTGAAAAGGATTAGTTTTGGGTTTCAATATTGTGCTTTCTTCACCTTCTGGCGCAGGTAAAACTACGATCACAAAAAAAATAAGTCAGAAATATCCAAATATAAAAATTTCAATTTCACACACGACAAGAAAGCCAAGATCAAACGAGATAGATGGAGTTGATTACCATTTTGTTAGTAAAGAAAAATTTGAAAAACTGATTAAAGAAAATAATTTCTATGAACACGCTAAAATATTTGACAATTATTATGGGACCTCAAAAAAATCTGTAAATAAATTACATGATGAAAATTATGATGTTGTTTTTGATATTGATTGGCAAGGCACAAAACAATTGTCTCAATTCAAAGAATTAAACTTAATAAAAATATTTATACTACCTCCTGATAAAAAAGAATTAAAAAAAAGGTTAATTAATAGGAATCAAGACAATAATCAAATAGTTGAAAAAAGATTAAAACAATATGAAAACGATATACAGCATTGGTTTGATTATGATTATGTTGTAATAAATAACGATCTTGAAAGTTGTTTTAGTCAAATAGAAAAAATTATCAAAAGTCACAAAAAAGAAAAAATGTCATTTATTTAAATTTTTTTCTTCATAATACTCTGTTATTTTATAATATTTATTTTCACTTAAATTTTCAGGCCTTAAAGTTAAATCTATATTATGTTTTTTAATAAATTGATTGTCATCAATATTTAATTTTTTAAAAGTTTTGTTTATCATTTTTCTTTTATTAGAAAAAAAAGCATTTGTTACATGTTCTAAAGATTTAATAGATTTAAAGACTATATCTTTTTTAATTGCTGGCTGAAATTCTATAACAATTGAATCAACCTTTGGTCTTGGAAAGAAACAATTTTTTGTGACATAAAAATAATTTGATACTTTAAATCTTGATTTAGTTATTATAGATAATCTCGAGTAATTTCGGCTACCAAATTCAGCAATTATTTTTTCACCAACTTCTTTCTGAAACATAAAAATTAACTTTTTATATTTTGGTGGCCAAGGATTAAACCTAATAAATTTTATAAGTATTTGAGTAGAAATGTTATAAGGCAGATTTCCAATAATTATTGTTTCCTTATTTATCATTTTTTTTAAATCTAATTTAAGTATATCCCCGTTAATTATGGATAAATTTTTTTCATTTTTAAAAATGGTTTTTAGTTTCTCTGCAAATAATTTATCCTTTTCTATACAAATTAATTTCTTTGGCATTAATTTCAAAATTTCAACACTTAAGTTTCCAGTGCCTGCACCAATTTCAATAATTTTTTTATTTTTAAAAGATGTTAAAGATAAAATTTTTTTTGTAATATTTTTATCTATCAATAAATTTTGACCTAGAGATTTTTTAAATTTCATCAAAAAAGCTTAGTCATTATCTTTATACACTTATTAAGACTTTGAGGATTAGATATATTCAATTTTTTTTTATCTTCTGCAATTCCATGATCCGGAGACATCCTAATATACGGCAATCCCATAGTTATATTAACAGCATCAAATCCAAATAAAGCTTTAAAAGGTCCCAGAACTTGATCGTGATACATGCCTACGATTACATCAAATTTTCTTAAATTATCTTTTAAAAAAATTGTATCCGGAGAATAGGGGCCTGATATCTTTATCTTTTTTTTTAAATTATTAATAGCCGGCACAATAGTTTTCACTTCTTCTGAGTTTTTTTTAAATTCAGAATTATGAGGATTTAAACCTAAGACAGCTATTCGTGGTTTTTTTTTAAAATATTTAAAATAACATTTATTTAATGTTTTAATTTTTTTTATTATAAAATCCCGTTTAAGGTGTTTCGAGACGTCTTTTATTTTAACGTGAGTAGTTAAAGGAACTACCGACAACTTTTTATTGTAGATCATCATCACTACAGATTTACTTACTTTATTTTTAAGGGCTAAAAACTCTGTTACACCTAAATTTTTACCCTTAAATATATTCTTTTTATTAATAGGACAATTGATCATTCCTTTTATTTTTTTTTGATAACATAACTGATGAGATAGATTTAAACATTTTTTTACATATACTGAACTTTCTTTAACATTGACTAAAAAGGGGTTTTTAAATTTAAGAGGGATATCTATAATCTTTAATGAGTTTTTTGAATTTTTAATATCATCAAATTTTTTTATTATTTTTATTTTTCTTTTAATATTTAAAATTTTTAATTGCGATTTTAATAATTCATAATTTCCTATTATTACTGCTCGGTTTTTAAATGCAATAGATTTTGCCAGTATTTCAGAGTTAATACTGTTGGGCTCACCTAATACTATTCCAAAGTTATTCATTAATTTCTATATAAGCCTTTTTTTCCAAATCTAAATAATGTGAGTCTGAAAATATATTTAATTTTTCTTGTTTTTTTCTATTAATTATTTTTTTTTCAATTTCAATTAGATTTAATTTGTTTTTATTTAAAGTTCTTTTATCATTTAGTTTAATAATAACAATATTATTATTTATTTTTATAGGTTTTGAGATTTGTGTTTTTTTTAATTTCAAAATTTCACTTAGGTATAAATTTGAAATTGATTTTGAATCTACCCAACCTATCGACCCCTCCTTAGCAGATGAAACTGAATTACTATATAATTTTGCTGTCTTTTCAAAACCGTTATCTTTTATACTGTTCTGAATTTCACTTAACTTGTTTTCACTCCAATTTTCCAATACTATTTCAGATAAATTAAATTCTAAAATTTCTTTTTCTTTTTTAATTTGTCTACTTAGTTCAGATTTAATTAATTCTTCATCCACATCTAATTGTTTACTATACAAAGAATAAATCAAAGTGTTCCATTTAAAATTTATAATTACACCTTGTAAAAAAATATCATAATTGGCTCCGAATTTTTTAAAATGGCTCTTTAAATTTGTATCTATTAAGCCAAGTTTTTTTTCTAAACCTAATACATAATTATTAACATCTGATTTGTTGTATTTAGTTATATTGTATTTCTTAATTTGTGCTTCTTTAATTAAAATTTTTTTTAAACTTTCAAAAGCAATTTTTTTTAGCTTTTCAAATTCATCGTCATTAGCCGCTCTATTAGATAAAGCTAATATCGTATTAATTTCATTTATAATATCGTAATTAGTAATAATCTCATTTCCTATCTTGGCTACGATTTTATCGTTGATATTTGAAAATGCATTATAGGCAAAACTATAGTAAAAAATTAAAAAAAAAAAAATTACTTTTATTTTCATTTTATGCTTGAAGGAGTTTTAATAGTTCCTAATGGTGTAAAAGTTATTTTAAATATTAAAGAGTCTTCAGGTTCAAGATCTCGATCTTTATAAAATTCTCTTCTAAATGCAATGCCAGCTTTTAAACAATCATTGATATATTCATAGCTCAAATCATAAAATTCTGCCGAGTTAGAAAGTAGATTTCTTTTAGCTCCGAAAGAAATTAAACCGTTATTCAAATTTAACCCCGCTTTTGTCTCTAAGTATTTTGCGTTACCAATATGTTGACTTTCCTCTAAAAAACTAATGTTAAAGTTAGTTCTGGGGTAAGAGATATCGAGATCAATTTGATTTTTGTTAAAACTCTCTAAATTTTGGTCTAACAGGAAATTATTGGTTAATTTAACGCTCTCACTAAAATTGATAGAGGTTTCTCCTATAATATCTGACATTTTTTCATTTAAAGTCGCTTTAGAGGGCATATCTCTATTTTCATCTAGGCTAATAATTTGTCCAAGACTAAACTTAAATTGCTCATTTTTTATTTGATTTTTATCGTTTAAGTTATTTATTTTAAAATCAAATCCTAAGCTAACATTTGAGCCTGTATCAATCTTATCAATAGTTTTTATTTTATTTAATTTATATAAATTTGAATAACTTAAAATTGAACTATCTTTTGATATATTTCTAGAATCGTTTGGTGAAATTTTAACTAACATTTTAGGCTTAAAAATATTTAGCTTATTGTCCTCTCTAAATTTAAATAGACCTAACTCTGATTTAAATCCTAATGCTCCATAAAATTCAGAGACTAAATTGTCAGTTTTATAATCTTCAGCATTTTTTGCTTCATAATTTACATTCTTTATCAATCCTAAAAATTCATTTTCAAAGCCAAATTTGTTTACCCAACTATTTGAAACCCAATTAAATTCATTAGACACAACATCAATTTGTTTATCTACATCATAATTTTTAATTAATAATTCTGACTTTAAATCTAAAATACCTAGGCTATCACTCATTAACATATTTTTTTCAAGAGAGGCTTCTGGGTAAATAAATTCAAATCTATCATTTCCAATCTTTGATAGGTTCTCGAAAGCTGAGACTTTAGTATTAAAAAAAAGATCTTTCTTTTGATAACTATAATCGACAGTGTTTTTAATTGTATTATCTAAATAATCTACTAATGAAGTTTGAAGCTTATTAATTTTGGGGTAAGTGCTATTAGATACATGCTGTAAATTTACTTCTAAGTCACTTGATGTTTCAGGATCCTCTATAAATGATGTGTAAAATCTTGTAAAAAAATGTGTTCTTGATCCTGGAGTTTTAGTGTCGGTGCTATTTTTATATCCTTTTGTAAAACCTGTATCCACTATTAATGAAGATTTTGCAAAATTCTGACGGTATTCAGCTAAATACAGTGGCTCGTTTTTAGAATGAATTCTTGGAGTGAATGTAATATCTTTATCTTTAGCAATGTTCCAGAAATAAGGAATATCAATTCCACTACCTATATTTGTGCTATTTGTAAATGTTGGTATTAGAAAACCAGATCTTCTATCAACCGTGGGATCAGGATGAGAAAATTTAGGAAAATAAAATATTGGAAAATCATAAACTTTTAAAACAGCTTTATCATAATAAATTGTTTTTTTTGAGCTGTTATGTTTAATTTTTTTCGCTCTTAATTCCCATGGAGGGCACTTATCATTTTCTCTAAATTTACAATAAGTTAAAACACCTTTTTGAACAGAAGCAATTCCCTCATCTATGGAAACACTATTAGCGAATATTCTTGGATTATTTCTCACATCATCTTTTAAACTGTTATCATTAAAAAAAATTTTTGCATCAGATCCTATAATTTTTTTCTTTTTTTCATCAATATATAACTGACTAAATTTATAGATATTTTTATTTTTGTCTTCTAATTTTATGTCTCCTTTAGAGAAAAGTATATTTTTTATAGAATTATAATTAAACATGTTAACTAAAATTATATTTCCATCGGGATCTATAATTCTTGTTGGAAAATCTGATTTAATTATTTTGTTTTTATTGTCAAAAACTACATTTTCACTTTCAAAAAGATAGTTTTCGCTTGTCATAATCGTTGTGCTACCAATGCTATTAAGTAAATCTTTATCTTTGGAATAAATAGCTTCCTCGGCTTTCAAAATATTATTATTTTCATCAACTGCCTTAATATTTCCACTAAGAATAATTTTTGATGCTTTTTTATCTAATTTAACTTCTGATGAACTAATTTTTAAATCGCTTGCATAAATATTAGTTGTTAAAAAAAGAAAAAAAAGCAGATTAAGTATAAAAAAATTATTTTTCATTTATTTGAAGCAAACCTATACTATTTATTAGAGCAATTACTACTATTGGAATCCAGACAGATATTTCAGGTGAGATCCTATCAGATTTTCCTAATGCAACTGACAAATCTTTCATATAATAAATAACTGCACAAGTAAGAACAGCAGTCATTAGATAATTAATATTGTTTGAATTTCTATTATTAATAGTGAAAATTGCTGCAAGAATCGTCATTAAAGCAAGAAAAAACGGCAAAGCAAAGAATGAATTGATTTTTTCAGAAATTGTAGTTTTTTCATATCCCCTGGTAATTAAACTTTTACTTTCGGAAATTAACTCAATAAATGAAATAGTATCCAAATTTTTAAAAAGATTATTAAGTTTTTCTACGTTATAGAAAGAAAAAAATTCCATCTTTCCCTTTTCCTCTATTGTTACATTTCCCTCAGAATCAAAATCAAAGATTTTTGGATTTTTTATATCCCAAGTGTTAAGAGAAATATTTGCCCCAGAAGCTTCAATTCTTCTTTTTATTATATTTTCTTTTGAAATTATATTTATCGATACATCGATTAAATTATTGTTCTCCAATCTATCAGCGTTGATTATGTACAAGCTATCTTTTTTAGTTTCTTTTATCCAAACTCCGTTTCTATTAATTGTTACTAGATGATCGGTATCTTTAGAATAATTCGATTTTGTTTTCTCATAATATTTTACCATATCTGATGTTATAGGATTTAGTACTATTAAAATTAATAAACCCCAGATAAAAGATAGAAAGCTTATTAGCATGATAATTTTTGCATTAGAGTATCCAAATACTTTTAACGTCAACAATTCATTGTTCTGTTTAATTGATATAAAAAATAACATAGCTGAAACAAATATAATAAAAGGCATTAAGTTTATAAAAATTAAATTAGGTATAAAAGATAATGTTAAAGTTAACGGAAGAATTAAACTTTCACCAGAATTTTTAAAAAACTCAACCTCTTCGAATAAGTTCAAAATTAATCCTAAACAGAAAGAAATTAGAATAGTATTAAATAAAACTTTAAAATAATTCGTTATTAAATAATTGTTAATTTTATTATTCATTTTAATTCTTTCCGAAATTTATTCATTAAAAAAAAATATAATATTGGTAGCGACAAAAAAGGAGTTAAAAGATAAGTGTAAAATCCAACAGTCGATATTCCTGAGTACCTAACTAACAATTCTGCTAAAACTAATAATATAAAGCTTAAACCAAAAAATATATATCTATTAATAATTTTCTTTTTTTTATTCTTTGTATAAATTAAGATGAATGAAATCAAAATTGATACTAAAGGAATATATAAAGGCATAAGCATTCTTCTAGAGAAAGTTTCTATAACTATAGCTATATTATCTTTTGGACAATTTTTTACATATGCCTCTGAAACTTTATCGTAATAATGATTTTTTAGACAACTTAAGATTTTTAAAGTTGAAGTTTCTTGTATTTTTACGTCTTTAATAACTCTATTGTCTAAATTTTCAAAATTTAAAAGAGTTTTATTAAACTGAATTATTCTTACTGTGTTATCTTTTTCATAAGATTGAATTACACCTTTTTCTAAAATAATTTTATTTTTAGCGATTACACCTCTCTCAGCATAAATTGTTTTATTTTTAGCTGTCGATTTTTCAGGTAATAAATTGTTTAAATTATTGCTATCATCTTTAATAAATATATTTTTTACTACATTATCTTGTTTTTCGTCTATATAAAAAGTCAATCCTTTAAACGCATCAGAAAAAGCGTTAGGTTTCAATAAATTAGTCACAGTATCTAAACCAGACTGTTTAATAAGACTTCTTGATTTATTAAGAGCCGTTGGAGTTATAATTGTTGAAGAGAATATGTAAAATAATAAAATAAATAATGATATTAAAAAAAATAGATTTGTTATTTTAAATTTTGCAACACCAGACGTCCACAATACTAGTAATTCATTTTGCCGCTCTAATTTAATTATTGTTAACAAAAGAGCTAATAAAAAACTCAATGGAATGAATTTAGTGATTATGTTTGTTAAATTTAAAAGGGAATAAATAAAATAAGTGGATGTTGAGTATCCACTATCAACAATAAGGTCTAAAAAGTTTACTGCTCTTACAGTCCAGGCTATTAGCGACAAAGAGAACAGTATTAGAATAAACGATTTAATTAATTCCAGCGTTATATAGTTATAAATTTTGTTTTTTAACATGAAAATTTGTTGTATAAAATAATGCAACTTTAGTTAAAACTCAACCTATGATAGTACTATATAATTAATATTCCGTTGAAAACTGATATATTTGAACATATATACCTTTCAACATTATTTATTTTAAACATATGGCAATAAAAATTAACTATTTAAAAAAAACAGATAACCAGTCAACAAAAAACCTGGTCTTATTCTCTAACGCGAAATTCAATATCAACAATTTAAAAAAATATCTTTCTAATTCTGAATATTCTTATATTGAAGATTTATTAAAAACTAGCGACCTTAAAAAAAACCTATTTGTTTTTGAAGTTAATTCAAAAAAAAATATAGTTTTAATTTCTATTAAAGAAAATTTAAAAAATTCAAATGTAGAAAATTTAGGAGCAGAATTTTATGGCCGTATAAATTACGGAAAGGATAGCGAGTATATTATTATCTCTGACAGTATAATTAGTAAAAATAAAAACTTTTTGGGACATTTCTTACATGGTCTTAAATTAAAGTCATATCAATTTAGTAAATACAAATCAAAAAAAGAGACAAGAAATATCTCTATAAACATAGTTGGCAATAAAAATAAACCGTCAGACAAAAATCAAATTAAATTTAAAGCTTTAGAGGAAGGAACTTTTTATGCTAGAGACTTAGTATCTGAACCAGGAAATATATTACATCCGGATGAATATGCAAAAAGATTAGGCACGTTAAAAAAATATGGCCTAAAGGTAAGCATATATGATGAAAAAAAGTTAAAAAAAATGGGTATGAATGCTTTGCTTGGAGTCGGTCAAGGAAGTATAAGAGGATCTTATCTTGTCACGATGGAGTGGAATGGCGCTAAAAGCAACTCAAAACCTTTAGCATTTGTTGGTAAGGGAGTTTGTTTTGATACCGGTGGTTATTCTTTAAAGCCAGCTAAATTTATGGAAGACATGACTTATGACATGGCAGGTTCTGCTACTGTAGTTGGTTTAATGAAAAGTTTAGCACTTAGAAAAGCGAAAGTTAACGCTGTCGGAGTTGTAGGTTTGGTAGAGAATATGGTAAGTGGCAATGCACAAAGACCAGGTGATATTGTAAAATCTTATAGTGGTAAAACAATTGAAATATTAAATACAGATGCAGAGGGCAGGTTAGTTCTTGCTGATGCATTGACGTTCACTGAAAAAAAATTTAAACCAAGGTTTATCGTAGATTTAGCTACTTTAACTGGTGCAATTATAGTTTGTCTAGGATCAGAATATGCTGGATTGTTTTCAAATGATGACAAACTGTCAAAAGAAATTTTTAATGCAGGAGAGAAAGTTGAAGAAAAAGTATGGAGAATGCCACTTCATAAAAATTATGACAAACTTATAAATTCAAAAAATGCCGATATGCAAAATATAAACTATGTTGGTGGAGCAGGCTCAACAACCGCTGCTCAATTTTTACAAAGGTTTATTTTAGACAAAACACCTTGGGCTCATCTAGACATTGCTGGCATGGCTTTTTCAAAATATGGTGGAGCTCTGAACTCGGGTGGGGCGACTGGATTTGGTGTAAGATTATTAAATCAGCTTATAGAAGAAAATTATGAGTAATGTAGAACAAACGCTTTCAATTATTAAGCCTGATGCTGTCGAAAGAAATTTATCAGAAAAGATTAAATCAATTTTCTCAAAAAATAACTTAGTAATATTGGATGCAAAAAAAATTCAAATATCGAAAGATGAGGCTGCTGAATTTTATAAAGTTCATCAATCAAAATCATTTTATGACGCATTATGTAGTTATTTATCCTCTGGACCCATTGAAGTTATGATTTTACAAGGGGAAAATGCTGTATTAATGAACAGAGAATTAATGGGCGCTACGGACCCAAAAAATGCGAAAGAAGGAACTATAAGAAAATTGTATGGTATTTCGATTGATAAAAATTCAGTTCATGGGTCTGACTCAGTTGATAATGCAAAAATAGAAATAGATTTTTTTTTCAATAAATAAATTACTTAAATATCTTTATAATAGCTTCAGAAAACGCGCTATATTCTAAATTTTGAGTTTTCCTTTTAAGCGATTTTACATCATCCTTTTTGCTTATGTAAAAAGATTTTTTAAGAATTATTTTACCGGCATCTAATTTTTCAGTAACAAAATGTACAGTACATCCAGTCTTAATTTCTTTTTTTTTTAATACTTTTTCAAAAGTATTTAGTCCTTTAAATTTTGGTAAAAGTGACGGATGTATATTTATAATTGTTTTTCCAAATGATCTTATAAAATTTTTAGACAAAACTTTCATATAACCAGCCAATAATATCAAATCTATTTTATGATTTTTCAATGTTATTAAAGTTTTATATTCTGCAAGATTTTGTGTGGTGTTAACTATTAAGTGAGGGATTGACCATTTTTTTGCCAATTTAAGTCCTTCAGCATTTTTATTATTACATACAATTAATCTTATTTTAATTGGAAAATTATAATTATATGAATTGAGAATAAGTTTTTTGAGATTAGTTCCTTTGCCTGAAATAAATACACAAGTATTAATTTTTACCATTTTAATTCGTTATATAAATTTAACTTGTGTTTTTCATTTGAAATATAACCTATTACGTATGGACAAAAGCTTTTACTAAAATATCTCTTAATCTTTTTATAATTATTTTTTTTTGAAATAACACAAAAACCTACTCCACAATTAAATGTTCTTAACATCTCTTTATCTGAAATATTTTTTGATTTAAGCCAAGAGAAAATTTTAAGAACTTTAATTTTAGACAAATCAATATTTGCTGTAAGATTATCTGGTATGGATCTTACGATATTTTCTATTATGCCTCCACCTGTAATATTAGCCGCAGAATGAATTAAATTTTTTTTACACAAATTTAAAATTTCATTAACATAGATTTTCGTTGGTTTGAGTAAATCTTTTTTAATTTCATAAGGAAGTTTATTTCTTTTTAAAATATCTCTCACTAAAGAATATCCATTAGAGTGTATACCAGAAGAAGGTATTGCAATAATAATATCTCCATTTTTAACATTACTTTTTTTTAAAATATTTTTTTTTGAAACAATACCCGTACTAAAACCAGCTAAGTCAAACTTATTTTTTTTATATATGCCCGGCATTTCAGCTGTTTCACCGCCAATAAGATTACAATTGGCCAAATTACAACCTTTTAAAATTCCACTTAAAATTTTTTTTAATTTTGACAATTTAATTTTATCGACAGCAATGTAATCTAGAAAAAAAAGTGGTTTAGCACCTTGTACTATCAAATCATTAACGCACATTGCTACAAGATCAATACCGATTTTATCAAGTTTATTGAATCTATCAGATAACTCTAATTTAGTACCAACGCCATCTGTACAGGATACAATTACTGGATTTTTAATTTTTAAAGAGCCAATATCGAATATAGAGCCAAAAGAACCAATGTTATTTTTATCTTCATTTATATACGCTTTTTTGACATTTTTTTTTGTTAATTTTCCAATATGACTAACAAATTTGTTTCCCAAAGAAATATTAACGCCGCTATTTTTGTAACTATAGAGTTTTTTTTTCATGAATAATAATGATAATTAATAAAATATGA
>MDSV01071707.1_pt1 | contig 28409 bp, 28 predicted proteins | sample 810851 | NCBI WGS metagenome assembly MDSV01 (sample SAMN05326640, study PRJNA326480) | marine metagenome | isolation source: seawater | place: Atlantic Ocean: North East | collected 2012 | reverse complement strand
AATATCTGGGTAAAAAGACCTGGGCAAGGAGATTTTCTTGCAAAAGATTTTAAGAAACTTTTAGGAAAAAAAGTAAAAAGAAAAATTAAGATTAACAGTTATATTAAAATAAAAGATTTAATTTAATATATGAAAATTGCTTTTTTTACAGCATCAAGAGCAGATTACGGTAAGTTGAAACCTGTCATTATCGAAGCTCAAAAAAAAAAATTAGATTTTATTATTATTGCTACTGGTTCTCATTTATTAAAAGAATACGGCAGAACACTAAAACAAGTTAAAAATGATTTTAATTCAAAAAATATAATTTCTTTTACTAATCAAAAATTTGGAGATAGTCACCAGGTAATATTTAAAAATACAGTTAATTCTTTAACCAAATTATTAAAGAATAAAAAATTTGACTGTTTTATTATTCACGGTGATAGAATTGAAACATTGGCAGCCGCAACTGTTTTAACATTCTCAAAAATTAAAATTGCACACATAGAGGGTGGAGAATTATCTGGGACAGTAGATGAAATGATTAGGCATTCTGTTTCAAAATTATCACATATACATTTTGTAACAAATAACGCAGCCAAAAAAGTGCTAAAAAATTCTGGCGAAAAAAAAGAAAATATTTTTGTTACAGGATCTCCAGATATTGATTTCTTAAATAAATCACTTAGACCAAAAATTAAAGAAGTAAAAAAAAAGTATGACATAAATTTTGATAATTATGCTATTTCTTTTTTACATCCCGTAACCACACAAACAAAAAAAGAGAACAAACGGAACGCAGAAATTTACTTTAGCTGCCTCTTAAAAATGAAAAAATTAAATATAGTACAATTTGTGCCAAATAATGATGATCATTCTTTAGTAATTTTAACAACTTTAAACAAAATCCTAAAAAAAAAGAATAATGTAAAGATTTTAAGATCAATGAGATTTGAACATTATTTAACTCTACTTGAAAATAGCCAATTTATAATCGGTAATTCGAGTTCAGCAATAATGGAAGCTCCATATTTCAATGTGCCAGCTATAAATATTGGAGATAGACAATTGAATAGACACAGAGTTAATTCAACAATTAATTCTTCTTTTGTTCAAAGAGAAATATTTAATTCAATTAAAAGAGTAAAAAATATTATATTAAATAAAAAACAAATATTTGGCAGAGGTGACTCAGCAAAAAAAATTATTAGAATACTCAAATCAAAAAATTTCAAAAACTTGCAACTTCAAAAATTATATAAAAATTTAAAGTAATTTTTTTTTTAGAAATTCTTGTTGTACGATTTTAACCTTTTTGTCTCTTTTAGCTTTATTAGATAAATATTTTTTTATGATGTTATTTTGAAAATTAAAATATAATTTTTTAAGATTTAGTTTATTAAAATCATTAGACTTATAGATTAATCTTTTTTTATTTGTGATTTTTATTTTTTTAATTTTAATAATTTTAAAGTTTATTATTAACTCTTTATAAGTAATAAACATATCTTTAATAAGACGGTTACCAATCGTATGAAAATCATCATTTTCATAAATTCTTGGTCTAAATTGATGTATTATTTTTCCAGTATCAATTCCAGCATCAGCATAAATGAATGAAACACCAGCATACTCTGGTTCTTTATTTACAAATGCAAAATAATTTGTCCCACCCCCTCTGTAATAAGGACTTAAGCCAAGATGAACGTTTAAAATTTTATTTTTAAATTTAGATAATATTTGACCTTTTATGATAGAGCACCCGTAAAGTATGATTAAGTCAGCTTTTAATATTCTAATTTTCTCATAACATTCATTTGAGGAAAAAAATTCTTTATTTACTAAAAAATGATTTGTTTTTGTTTTCTTATCACTTTTTTCTAAAAACAAACTAAAAAAATCTTTTTCAGACTGATATCTTTTTTTTAAGTGTATTAATTCTTGCAGATTTGATTTTCTTTTTTTAATTTTTTTTTCTAAAATAATATCTTTATCTTTGTATACTTTTAAAACCTTAATTTTTGGTTCTAACTCAAGATATTTAATAAATGCATTGTGTCTAAGTTCATTTCCAGTAAAAATTATAATTCTCATAAATTTTATTAATTAATCAAAATAAATTGCAGTCGTATCTAGGTAATTCTAAATATTTATTTTTTAGATAGTAACTTGAAATATCTTTTTTAAAAACTGAATATGCTTGTTTAAATTTTAATTTTTTTAATATTTTAATTGTATTATGATTATAAGAAGTCTTATCCCCATATGGATAACAAAATAAGTCTATTTTGGAATTAGTAATGTTTTGTAGATATTTTTTGCAATTATTAATTTCTTTAAATTGCTGGTTATAATTCATTCTAGATAATACAGAGTGAGTTTCAGCATGACACCCAATTATCATGCCTAAATATCTTAAATATCTAATTTCTTTTTTTGTTAAATAATAATCTGAATATTTATAATTTATTTCAAAATATTTTAGTAAATGGTTAAGAATTTTTCTTCTAAGATTTATTTCTCCACAAAAATTCATCAGTTTTTTAAATTTTTTAATTGATTGATCTTGATCATCAACTTGATACTTTCTATCAAATTTTTTTTCTTCATTAGGATCGGAGAAGTTTTTTATCTTATTCTTTATTAGATACTTGTTCATCTGATGTAAAATTTCTCTCCCATCAATTTTGCCGGTTATTAAATGCGTTTTATGCACATCCAGTATTTGATGATTTTTATATGGCATTGTTGAAATAAAAAAAATTCCGGTTGAACTTAATTTTTTTAATTTTTCAGCTGCATAAATATGATCCTTTAAGCCATCATCAAAAGTCATAATAACCTTTTTGCTTGGAAGAAATAATTCTTCATATTTATTCACTAAACCAACCTCATTAAATTTTTTTAATTGTTTGTTAAATGTGTTAATACTTAGTTTTCTATAGTAAGGAAATTTCTTAGTTATGTTTCCGATGTAGTGGTACATTACTGATTTCATATTTAATTTAGTGAGTTAGTAAAATTTATAATAGATTTCATACATTATAATAATATTTTATTTAATATAATAAGATTATTTTGAATTTTTTGACAAATAAACTATATAAGAATTCAACTTTCTAATGTCTTAATAATGAATAACGACAAATATTTATATGTAGGTGGAGGATATAATTCCAACGGACTTAGTTGGTGGTTACCCATTTTTTTTGAGTATTGTAAGCAAAAAAAAATAAAAAAATTACTATTTGAAAAAAAAGATATTTCGCCCATATTAACTTCAAACGAGTATTTTAAAAAAAAATTCAGTGAATTTGAAATCGAGTATTTAGAAGATCTATTGCCTTTTTGGGCAAGAAGTAAATATTTAATTTCACTTAAATCATCAATTCAAGCACTAATATTTTTTATCCTATCTTTTTTTAATTACCATAAGTTTTCTAACAATTTTTACAAAGAATCTATTATAGCAATCATGGATAAATCAAAAAAGGATGGAGACACTACTACTTTGAATCGTAAAAATTTTTTAATTTTTAAAACTTGCTTTATTGCTGGATATTACTTTTGGTTGGGTAATTTTTTATCACAAAAAGCTCATTCATGTGTTTTAGTCCATAGTGTTTATCATAACAGATTTACTGTTATGACTCTTAAAAAAAAAAAAATACCCACATTTCATGTGAATATGTTTAATATTCATAGGCAGTCAAACGGAATTACAGATTTTAGTTGGAAAGCGCTAAATTTAAAAGTTTATAGTAAATTGAAAAAATTAGTTAATAAAAGGGAGGTAATTAGTTACTGGAATCAAAGAATAAGTGGAAAATCAAAATATGATATTGCAAATATTGCAAATATAGGAATGAAAGGTGATCGACATAAATATAAAATAAATTTAAATTCTAACTTTATATTCCTTCATGTATTTAAAGATACGCCTTATTCATGGTTTAAAAATTATAAAGATCAAATATTTAAAGATTATACTCACTGGATTCTTAAGACTATTGACATAATTAAACATTCCAATGAAGACTGGTTTATTAAGATTCATCCAATTAGTCAGATGTATGGAGAAAATCCAAAAGAACTTAAGGATGATATTAAATCGAGAATAAAGTATTATAAAAATATAAAAATATTGGAAGAGAATATTCCTAATACTCTTATATTAGAAAAATGTAAGAGAATGGTAACTTATAGTAGTCACTCATCTTTAGAATATGCAGCTTATGGAAAGAAACCTATTGTAGTATATCCAAATATTTTATCAGAGAGAATTAAAGAAGCTGTTTTCCTTCCTAAAAATTATAATAAATATTCAAAGTTGCTTTTAGAAAATCTTAACTCTGAATTGAGCGCTATAGAAATATTAAAAGTAAAACAATTAATTTACATTATGGACTGTGTTTTGTTTTCTCAGAATGATGTTGGGGGTAAAAGAATATTTATGAATTCAAAGACACGATTTATTAATGAGGATATCAGATGTATTTTATCAAATTTGCCAAAAAATAAAAAATATTACGAAATGCATGGAAAGATGTTAGCAAGCAATAAATCTCCATTAGGAGTTTCAAAAAAGTATTTAGAAAAATTTCTTAATATTTAATCTATTTAAACAAAATTTTCTTGCATGATTTAGTTCCTGTTTTGTATTTATATTAAACCAAAATTTATTTTTTAAACCAGCTGCATAAAATTCTTCATTATTTTTTTGAATAAATTGGTTAAATGGTACCTCCCAGGTCTGTTTTGCATTTTCGTTATGAAAATATTTTTTTAAACTTTCTCTAATTTTTTTTAATTTCTCATTTGAAAATTTATTTATACAAGTTATCTCGCTATTAATTTTTTCATCAAAATTTTTTTTAAAATCTAATTTATTGATTTTATTCTTTTTATTAAATTTTATTACAAAACCTTTATTTTTTATAGTTTTATAATTCTTTTTAACAAACCCCAAAACATTACTTCTTTTTGCCTCAATAACTTTTGTTAAAAGTTTTTTATCAAAAAAGATATCTGCGTGTATCATTAATATTTTTTTATATTCAAGGCAAAATTTGGAAGCTTTAAATAAACTAAATGAAGAACCTCTTGTTTTATATTCTTTAATATATATGAATTTAAAATTTAAGTTTTTATATTGATTTAAAACCTTTTTAATTGATTTATTTCTATATCCAACCGCTATTATATGGTCCTTAATCCCCTCATCAGCAAGGGACATAACTACATTTTCTAAAATTGTTTTTTCATTAATCTTAATTAGAGCTTTATGAATTTTTGCACCCATAGATTTCATTCTCGATCCATATCCAGCGCATAATATTAGGGAACAATATTTATTTTTTAATTTACCCAAATTCTTAAAAGTTTTCTTGGTTTATTCTTTGATAAGGTGAAACTTGTTCTTCCATGAGCAATTGCTTTATTATTTATTAAAATAACATCACCTATATTTAGTTTTAATTTAGTTTGCATTTCTTTTTTGTGAAGAAATACATCCAACAAATCTAAAGCCTTTTTTTTATTATTAGGAATTTTTATTTTTTTTATTTTATAAGCAGAATTAATATATTCTCTGAGATACCTAAATTCAAATTTATCTTTGTTTATATCAAATATTTTTTTACTAAGAGTTTTTATATTTCCCCCAAAACCTCTACGTTCAAAAAAAATTTTTTTTTGTAATATCTCAGCACTTTTTTGATCTTGATTTTTAATTTTTTTAAACAATTTCTTTGAGTCTACTAGTATAGTTTCTCCTCCTCTGACTGAGTTTTTAATACATCCCATAATAAGAATATTTGGACTTTTATTCAATTGTGGACCATCAGTATGTATTGATCCACCTTTATTTGTTTGATGGTATCTAATTTTATTATTTGAAATATTTTTATATTTTTTGAGAAGTTTCAAGTTTGGCTCAATAACTACGTATTTTTCTTTATTAATATTTTGTGGAACGCTTTTTCCCATCAAATTAGATAACAAAATTATTTTTTTCGATAATTTTTCGTTCGACCCATTTAAATTTATTACTTTATAATTTTCTTTGATAATTAGTTTTTTTAATTTATTTGCCTCTCTAATACCTTGATTATAAAAAAGATTTTTAGGTTTTTTACTTATATTATTAAACTTAGATAAAATATTAATAATATTAGTAAATTTTTTTAAATTAAAATTATTTTTAAATCTTGGCATGTGGGCGATGTATAACACAAGCTTTAAAACTTATCAAAATTTACCCATAATAAATCTATTAAAATTAGGATGTTTTCTATATTTCTTGTAATTTAAAATAGAGTTATTAAAACGAAACAATGAAATACCTCAGTTCTGAAAAATTTTTAACCAAAATGCTATTAAAAAAATTATCTGAACTTAGTATTCTCAAAATTTGTCTTAAAATTTCTAGAATTTTTTATAATAATAATTTTTCTAATATTTCGATTTTAATTCTCAAAATTCTAGAAAAAATATTTTTAAATAATTTTTATATTCAAGTGGAATTTTCTCAGGTTTATAAAAAAATTAAAGACAATAAAAATCTCATTAAAACATACGATAAAGCAATTTCATTCACAAAAGGACATCAAAAAAATGAAATTATATTTATGGCTTTATCTGATTCATATAATTTTTTAAAAAATAAAAAATTATATGATAAATATTTTAATCTTCTCTATCCTAAAATAATAAAAAAAAATAAAAATTTATTTCCAATAGTTATCAAATTTTCTGTAAATGATATTATAAATATAGATAAAGACATACATAGTTATAGGAAATTAAACCCTTATAATTCTTATTCTTACCATGGACATCATAATATTTATCAATCTGAACATGATATTTTTAAAAAAAAAAAATTTAAGAATTATTCAACACATTTAAAAACTAAATATATAGAAAAAATTTTTTTTAAAATTTTAAAGTATAAATCTAATGTAAAATTTAAAAAAATGTGGTTTGTGGTTACAAAAAAATCTGGATCTATGAAAAGACATAATCATCCAGATGGACATTTTTCGGGTGTTTTCTATTACCGAGTACCCAAAGTCAAAGCCTCAGGTTTTTTAAAAATTTATAATCCAATGAAAAATATAAATTTATTTGAAGTAAAGGGAAACAAAATATTAAAAAACAAATTTACTAGTTCTGATTTAGTGTTAAAGCCAAAAAAAAACGATGTATTTTTGTTTAGTTCCTTTTTAATGCATTCAGTTGATAATGGTGAAGATATTAATATAGATAGAGTATCTGTACCGTTTGATTTTATTTTAATGTAATATTATGATCCAACAAAATTATAACTTTTCCAAATACAAGAAACTAGATCAAGATGCTTCACAAAATAATTTGAAACTTTTTTTAAAAATTTCAAAAGAAAAAAATGTAAATTGCTTTTTATTATTTGGAACACTTTTGGGTTTCTATCGGGATGGAAAATTTATAAGTGAAGATAATGATACAGATATTGGATGTATTTCAGAGGAATTTGAATTAGTAGAAGTTGAATTTCTTAAGCATTTAAATTTATCAGGCTTTAAAATTTTTAGGGAAAGCAATTCACTTATTCAGATAGTAAAAGACAATAATCACATTGACCTTTACTTATTTAGAAAATTACCTTGTTTTAATGGAAGATTTTCAGGTAAGTTTTTTATTTCAAATGAGCATTTTGAAAAGATTTTAACCATTAAGTGTGGATCTGATAGACTAGAATATCCAATTTTAAGTGAAACAAACAAACTTTTAACGAAATTTTATGGAAAAAATTGGAAAACACCTTTAAAGGGCAAAACGGCGAATGAAAATTTTTTTCTTAGTATTTTAGTGAAAATTTTACCAGTAAGATTACTAAAACTAATACAGAAAATATTAAAATAAATGTACACTACAAATGCTAAAAAAGTTTTATTTATAGTTGGTAAGCAAAACCATAAAAGATTATTTTTAGTTGGCTTCTTATTATTTGTATCTGGTATTTTAGAGGCATTATCTATAGGAGCAATATTTCCATTAATTGAATTAATTGTAAATAAAAGTGAAAAATCAGAAATTTTTCAAATTTTTTTAAATTTATTAAATTTTAAAAGAGAATATTTTCAAAATTCATTAAATGTTTTAATTTATTTTTTAATAATTATTTTCTTGGGAAAAATATTATTTCAAACTTTTACAGCTAGAGTTTGGAGTAAATATTTATATAATTTACAGTCATATATTTCTTTAGCTTTACTTAAAAAATATTTAGACATGGATTATACATTTCACGTCAAGAATAATTCAAGTATGCTTATAAAAAACGTACAAATAGAGACTAATAATTTCACTCAATTTATACTTGCCCCCTTTTTTCAACTTATGGCAGATTTGTTTATAGTTTTTTCAATTTTAACTGTACTTTTTATTCTAAATTTTAAGCCAGCACTTTTTATAATAATTTTTTTTGTTATCGCATATTTTATTTTGAAAATTTTAACCAGAAGATCCATTCAAAAATCAGGAGCCGTAAGGTTTATTTTAGAAGGCACTCGTCTAAAAGAAATTCAGCAGGGTCTAAAAGGTATTAAAGAAATTAAATTAGGAGGTTTAGAAAATATATTTTTAAAAAATTATGATAATTTAAATAAAAATTATACCAACACCCTCTCTAAATTTATTTTTTTAGGGCAATTGCCAAGATTATGGTATGAAATTTCAGGAGTTTTAATAATTTTAATTTTTCTTTTGCTTTTAAATAATACACAGGCACAGAATGATTTTTTAAACTTTGTACCACTTTTAGGTATTTATGGTCTTGCAGCTTTCAAATTATTACCAAGTGTGAACAGGATTACTGCTTCCATTCAATCTCTTAATTTTAACAAAAAGTTAATTACAAAAATTTATGATGATTTAAATTTAGCGAGTAATTCCAAACATAAAAAAATTGCTTCAGAAAAAAATATTTCATTTTCTCAAGGAATAGAAATAAAAAATATTAAGTTTTCTTACAATGATTTTAGTGAATTGGTGTTGGATGATTTAAATTTGAAAATTAATAAAGGAGAGTGCATAGGTATCGTTGGCTCAAGTGGAAGCGGTAAATCAACTTTATTAGATATTTTCTCAGGTCTGCTTAATCCAACCAAAGGAGACATATTGGTTGATGGAAGAAGTATATTTGAAAATATTAATTCATTTAGGTCAATAATTGGATACGTATCTCAGTTTATATATCTTCAAGATGACACTTTAGATAATAATATAATTTTTTCTAAGCCAGATAACTTTAATAAAGATAAACTTGAAGAGGTTAAAAAACTGTCTTTGATTGACGAATTTTCTGAAAAATTGCCATTAAAGGGTTTGACAATTATTGGTGAAAACGGCATCTCTCTTTCAGGTGGTCAAAGACAAAGAATAGGAATTGCTAGAGCGCTTTATAGGGATCCAGAAATACTAATATTTGATGAAGCCACAAGTGCTCTAGATACAAATTCTGAGGAAAGTATTATCAAAAATATTGAGAAACTAAAAAGAAAAAAAACAATGATTATAATTACTCATCGAAAATCCACTCTTAAAGAGTGTGATAAAATTTATATTTTAAAGAATAGAAAATTATATTTAGAAAAATGAACTTATTAAAAATAATTTTTAAATTTATAAGGAGTTTTTTTTTTAGATTTGGATATGACGTTAAGAAATCAGATTTTGTTTTTTTAAACAATATTTTAAAAAAAAACAATATAGACTGTTTTTTAGATATTGGTGCATTTCAGGGAGAATTTTCTAAAAGTTTAATTATATCAGGTTATAAAAAAAAAATTATATCTTTTGAACCGGTCACAGAAAATCATAGACAACTTCTGTTACAAGCCAAAAAATTTAAAAACTGGTCGGTATATGAAAGAGTTGGATTAGGAGATAAAAGAACAACTCTTAAAATAAATGTTTCAGAGAATCTTCAATCTTCATCATTTTTAAACAATAATTCAAATCATGTAAAAATATTAAAAGAGAGCAATTATAAATATTCAGAGGATTGTAAAGTTATTTTGTTAGACGATATCTATGAGGATTTAATTTTAGATTATCAAAATATTTTCATAAAAATTGATGCACAAGGTTTTGAAAAAAAAATAATAGATGGAGGACTAAAAACTTTAAGTAAATGTAAGGGTATTCTTTGTGAGGTAAATAACGAAATATTATATGAAAATGATATTCACTGGAAAGATATGATGAAAATATTTGAGGATTTAAATTTTAGACTTTATAGCATAAGAGATGCTTATACAGATCTAGATACAGGAAAAACAATACAATTTGATGTCATATTTATTAAATAGAAAAATAAAAATATTAGCACTCGCAACTTCTCATAATAGAAAACGTGTTACAATTAATTCAATTACTTCTTTAAAAAAATTTTCACTTTTAAAAAATGTAAATCTTAAAATTTATATAGTGGATGATGGTTCAACTGATGGAACTTCAGAAGCAATTAAAAAAAAATTTAAGGATGTAAATATCATTTCAGGAAATGGTAATCTTTTTTGGTGCCAAGGTATGATTTATGGTTTTAAAAAAATGATAAAAAAAGAAAAAAGTTTTGATTTTATCTTACCATTTAATGACGATGTATTTTTTTATAAAAATTTTTTGAAAAATTTAATATTAACATATTATAATAATAAATATAAAAATTCATCTTTAATAATTGTTGGTTCGACTTGTGACACACAAACAAAGAAATTAAATCAAGGGGGTTTAGTAAAGAAAAGTTTTTTAAATCCATTATCATTTAAATTAATAAAGAATATAAAGTCCCAAAAATCATGTGACACTTTTAATATGAACTGTATTCTAGTTCATAATTCGGTTATTAAAAAAATTGGTTTTTTGTCAAAAAATTATAGGCATATTTGGGGAGATTGGGATTATGGATTGAGAAATACAAAATTAAATGGATTGAATATACTTGCTCCAAAGATAATTGGGGAATGTCAAACACCAAATAATAAAATGTATATTAATAAAAGTGGTGATAAATTTTTAAGCATAAATGAGTTATGGAAGAGGTACTTACATTTTGGGCAACAAGACCCAAAAGAAAGATTTAGATTTTATAAACAACATGGTGGTTTATTTTGGTTATTTTTTTATTTTGGAACTTACTTAAAATTCTGGATTATAAATATTCTTAAAAGAGAAAATAATGAAATCAAGAAATAAAATTATTTGTTTTGACCTGGATAATACTCTCTGCACTACAAAGAAGAATTATTATAATTTATCTAAACCAAAAAAAAAAAATATTGAGGTTCTAAATAAACTTTATGAAAAAGGTTTTTATATAAAAATATTTACAGCAAGATACATGAGTAGAACAAACGAAAATTCTAAAAAGGCGAAAATTAGAGGGTATGAGGAGGCAAGAAAACAACTCGATGCTTGGAATGTAAAATATCATGAACTAATATTTGGCAAACCTTCATTTGATTTATATATTGATGATAAATCATTATTTTATTCTAAAAACTGGGCTGTCAAATTAAAAAAATTATTTTTTTAAAATGGAAAAAAAAATATATCTTTGTTTATTTGGAGGTTTAGGAAATCAACTTTTTCAGTACGCTTATGCAAGAAATCTTCAGATTAAATATAGATCGAATTTAGTTGTAGATCATAAAACAGGTTTCTGGTTTGATTTTAGAGATAAAAGAAAATTTGAATTAAAAAATTTAGGTAAAATAAAAAAAAAAATTACTTTTTTTTTTATTTTTTTTAAATTTTATAAAAAAATATCTAATCACAATAAAATTATATTTTCGTTATTTAAAAAAAAATTATTTGATGAAACAAAATGTAAATCTTTTAATAAAATTTTCTTATCAAATATAAGAAACAAGAAAGTTTATTTGCATGGTTTTTTTCAATCAGAAAAATATTTTTTTGAAAATAAATATTCAATTATTAATGAATTGTATCCAAAAAAACCGAAAAATAAATTATTTATCAACGTAGTATCAAAATTAGATCCTGTAAAAAGTGTTGCAATTTGTGTTAGATTATTTAGCGAAGTAAAAAATAGCGATCTTATAAAGGTAGGAGGAAAATTAAATATAAATTATTACAATAAGAAATTAGAATTTTTCAAAAAAAAAATTAAGAATCCTCATTTTTATATTTTTTCAAATAAAGAAAATCCAGAGTTTTTAAATTTATTAAGTCGCTTACATATTGATAAAAAAAAGTGTACGATTATTTCTGCTGATAGAGGTTTTGAAAATTCATATAATACTCTATGGCTTTTATCTCACTTTAAAAATCAAATTATTTCTAATAGTACTTTTTACTGGTGGGGTGCTTATTTTGCCAAACAGAAGTTTAGAAAAGTATTTATTAAATACCCCACTAACTTTCCAAATAGGGACACAATATCCAAACGTTTTTTTTAGAGTATTTATGATTATTATAAAAATGTTTCTATTTACAAATTTTTTGTTTAATTTTTTTTTTATTTTAGGTAATTCATTTATAAGTCTTACATCCAAAAATAATAAAGTTGATAATTCCATAACTATATTAATCGGTTTATCACTTTCATTAATTATATTGCAGATCTCATATTTTTTTTTAGAATTCTCCTTAAATAATTCAATTATATTATTGATATTTTTTACATTTTTTTTCTGTGCCTTAGGTAAAGCAAAATTTAAAAATATGTTCCAAATTCCTTTGATTTTGAGATTTTTATTTATTTCATTAATACTTGTAACGTTTGCTTCCCTTATACCTGAACAGTTTTTCATCTTTAGAGGTAATTACTGGGATAAAATTAATTATGTAAATGCTGCTTATTCAATTTTTAATCACAACTTTAGTCAAATAATAAATTTTGGAGACCAAACACCAAACATAAAGTTTTTATCAAGATTAGAAAATATTCAACATAGACCTTTAGTCTCTCTAATTCTGGCTTTAGGTTATTATCTAAATGATAATGACATTTTTAGAGCTTTTTTCTTAATACAATTAATTTTTTTTACTTTTATATTCTTTTCATTAAGAATTTTTTTTTCAAAATTTAATAATAATTCAACAATATGTGCTTTTTTATTTTCGATTTCGTTTTGGACCATTTATGTATTTGAGATTGATTCTTTTTCACATTTTTTTGCTCTTCCTTTTTTTTATTTAGGTTTATTTTTTATTATAAATTTAAAAAAAGATTTGAAAAAAGAAACTTCCTCTAGTTTGTTAATTTTTGCAATTGTGTTAATGGCATTATTAAATATTTACCCAGAAATATTTTTAATTTTTATTCTGTTATTATTATTATTTTTAGTTTTCAAATTTAAATTCTCAGACATAATAATCTTTTTTAAAAATAATTTAAAAATAATATTTTTATTTATAGTTTTATCTTTATTTTCATATGAAACGAATATCATCACAACGATCAGTCAAATTAAAATTGCTTATTTATCAAGTATAGATTGGTGGGGTTATTATGGTGGATTTTTATTTGGAAAAAATAATAATATATTTGATATTCTTGATATTAACAAGGTAAGAAATATATATTTTGAGTCAGGAAATTTTTTCGTTTTTGTAAAATACTTTGTTTTACTTTTGATTGAAAAAGATCTATTAGGTTTATTGCTTAATATTTTTCCTTCAAGTTTTGGTTTTTACTACATTACACCAAATAATTTAAATTTTTATAATTTAATATACATTTTAATTTTAAATATTTTTCTATTAAAAGTTTTTTACAATAATTTAAAATTTATATTTAAAGATAATTCAAATATTTCTTATTTGATCAAAATAAGTTTTTTTGTATTTATAATTTTATCTATTAGTTTTTTGATTAACAATAATATTTGGTCAATAATAAAATTATATTCTTATATAGGTATATTTATATTTATTTTACTTTTTTTTAATTTTGAAAAAAAAAATTTAATAAAAATAAATAAATTTTTTTTAATCCTTGTATTAATATTTCCATTTTATAAATATTCTAGTTATAACTTTGGGATTTTTAAAAATGACTCATTTCCATCAATTATTGATAAACAAATGAAGTCAGAAATTAACTGGTCCTTTCCAAAAAAAACTAAAATTATATGTAAAAATATTTTAGTGGATATCAAGAAAGAACTCGTTATAGATTATGTAAGAATTAAGCTTTTAAGTTATAATTATGACAATACTAAAAGATATTTATTTGAAAGTAGAGAAAATGATAAAAAATTTAATTGTAAATTAGTTTTATCTGGTGGAAAATTTAAATTTGAAAAGCGAAATTGAAAAAAATATAAATATTTCTGTTGTCTCTGCTGTTTATAATGAGGAGGACAACTTAAAACAATTTATTGAAAGATTAATTATAACTTTGAATAAGATCACTAACGATTATGAGATAATTTTTGTATTAGATCCTTCTGAAGATAAAAGTGAAAATATTATTATTGATGAATTAAAAAAAAATCCAAAAATCAAACTTATCAAACTTTCCAGACGTTTTGGGCAACCTGCAGCAACAATTTGCGGTATTCAACATTCTAAAGGAGAATGTTGCTTAACAATTGATGCTGACCTTCAAGATCCACCAGAACTAGTAGAAAAACTTTATTCAAAATATAAAAAAGAAAATCTTGATGTAGTTTTTACAAGAAGAATAATAAGAGAAGGTGAGTCATTTATAAAAAAATTAATTTCAAAACTTGGTTATAAGGCAATTAAAAGACTTTCTGATATTGATATTCCAGAGGATGTTGGTGATTTTAGATTAATATCAAAAAAAATAGTAGATAAGTTAAAATCTATTGAAGAACCACAAGTTTATTTAAGAGGCATGATTGCATACATTGGATTTAAGCAGGGACTAGTAGATTATGAAAGACAAAGAAGATTTGCTGGCCAAGGTAAATATAATAAATTTTTTGGATCAATAAAAATTGGATTAGATGGATTATTAGGTTTTAGTTCTAAGCCAATTTATATTATGTCTTCAATAGGTTTTATATTAGCAATGTTAAGTTTTTTACTTGGAATTTGGTACTTTATTCAGAAAATAATTGGTATCGAATTAACCCCTGGATTACCTACAAATGTTTTACTTATAACTTTCTTTGCTGGCATTCAACTTTTAGCTTTAGGACTAATTGGTGAGTATGTTGGAAGAATTTATGATCAAGTAAAAAAAAGACCCGTTTATATTATTGATAAAAAAATAAATTTTGATGACTAAGAAAAAAATTTTAATAACAGGTTGCGCAGGATTTATAGGAAGCAATTTACTGGATGCTCTTCTTAAAAAAAATTTTGAAATAATTGGAATAGATAATTTTTCAACTGGAAAAAAAAAATTTATAAAAAAAAATTTAAATAATAAAAGTTTTAAATTTTATAATTTCAATTTAATTAACAAAAAAAAACTTGTTAATATATCTAAAAATGTTGACATAGTATATCATTTAGCTGCTAATGCAGATGTGAGAAATGGTTTTAACAATTCAAATATAGACTTGAAACAAAATATTATAGTTACACATAATGTATTAGAGAGCATGAAAATTAATAAAATAAAAAAAATTATTTTTACTTCAACTGCCTCTGTTTATGGTGATACAAATATTTTCCCAACAAAAGAAAAATCACCAATTAATAGACAAACTTCATTATATGCTGCATCAAAGCTATCCTGTGAATCATTAATAACTGCTTACAGCGAAGGTTATGGAATTAATTGTTGGATTTTTAGATTAGTTTCAAATTTAGGTGAAAATTATTCTCATGGTCATATATACGATTTTACTAAAGCATATTTCAAAGGTAAAAAAACGCTAAAAGTCCTTGGTAATGGATATCAAAATAAATCATATTTATACGTTGGTGATTGTATTAATGCCTTGCTATTAGCTCTTTTTAAAAAGAGATATAGAGTAAACGTTTTAAATCTAGGCTATCCTGGTTCCTTAACAGTAAAAAAATCATTAAATATAATACTTAAAAAACTAGAATGGGAACCAAAGTTAACTTTTGAGAATAAAAAGGAGGGGTGGAAAGGAGATAATCCTAAGATAATTTTAAATATTTCTGAGATTAAAAAAATTGGCTGGAAACCATATGTTAAGATGAAGCAAGCTGTAGAATTAACTGTAGATTTCTTAGTTAAAAATAAATGGGTTTTTAAACTATAAAAAAATTGAAAAAAAATATCTTAATTGTTGGTGGATCTGGAAAATTAGCAACATTTTTAATAAATAATTTAATTGAAAAAAATAATTTAATAATATTATCTAGAAAAAAAAAAATATTTTTACACAAAACTAATAAAAAATTTCACTTTTACAAGTGTGAGCTTGAAAATGAAAAAAAATTATCAAGAATTATAAGTAAAATTAAAATTAGGTTTAAAAAAATTGATATTTTAATTTTTGTATCAGCTATACATGGAAAAATTGCTTCGTTTGATAAAATTTCATTAAAAGAATATAAAAAAATCTTTCAAATCAATTTTTTTTCATTTTTAAAAATAATTCAAACCTTATTAGAAAATTTAAAGAGAGGAAAAAATGGCTCTGTGATAGTTTTTTCAGGAGGAGGTGTTACTTTTCAAAGACCATTATTTTCGGGTTATTCATGCAGTAAAATCTCACTTGTCAAATTTATTGAGACAATTTCATCTGAGCTAAAAAAATATTCTATAAATGTAAATGCTATAGCACCTGGAGTAATTGACTCAAGACTATTTAGAGAGTCTCAGAAATTTGAAACAAACGAAAATGTTATATTTGGAAAAAAATCCAAAATTTTAAATTTAATAAAATTTTTAGTACAAAAAAAAAAATAAAAAAATTACAGGTAAGCTTTTGAGTGCTCAGTGGGATGATATTAAAAAAATGAAATTAACAAATCAGTCAAGTGATTCTTACACATTAAGAAGATTAAAACATAAAAAGATAAGTTAAATGGGTATGAAAAAGAAAGTTGGTATTATAGGACTTGGGTTAATGGGCCAGAGAAGGGCAAACTCTATTAATTATAAATCTGATTTAGTTGTAGGATGTGATATTTCTACGAAAAAATTTAATATTTTTTTAAAAAATATCAATTTGAGAGATAAGTATAAAAAAAAAATAAAATTTTGCCCTAATTGGAGAAATTTAATTGACAATTTTGATTTAGACATAGTTATCATTTCTACTTTTCATAAAGATTTAATTAAAATTATGAATTATGCCTACAAAAAAAGAAAACATATTCTTGTAGAAAAACCTGCATCAAATAGTTTTTCAAAATTAAATAAATTTATTTATTCTAAACAAAACAAACTATCATCAGTTATACATGTAGGCTATGATCATAGATTCTTAAATTCAATACAATTAGCTCAAAAACTAGTTTTAAATAAGAATATTGGACAATTAATGTTCATGAAAATAAATTATGGTCATGGTGCTAGAATAGGTTATGCAAATGAGTGGAGATTTAGACCATCTATATCGGGTGGAGGTCAATTAATTGATCAAGGTTCACATGCAATCGATTTATCAATTTTATTTTTAGGTAATTTAAAAAATGTTAAGTCTAATTTAAAAAGCTATTTCTGGAAAAAAAAAGTAGATGATAATAACTTTCTCATCTTAGAATTTGAAAGAAAATTAGTCTCATTAATCCATACTTCATGCACTGAATGGAAAAATACTTTTAATTTGGAACTTTATGGAAAAACAGGAAAAATTAAAATTTTTGGTAAAGGTGGTAGTTATGGGAAAGAAAAGTTAATTCTATACAGTATGAATTCAAAAAAACTAGGAATTCCAAAAATCAAAGAGTGGACTTTTAATAATAACAATAAAAATTCTTTTGAGAAAGAATACACTTATTTTTTAGACTCAATTCAAAATAAAATTTATAAAAAAGCTTCTTTATTGTCTGCTCTTAAAGTACTAAGTGTAATAAAAAAAATTTATAGGCAAAATAATTATGATTATTGCACGTAGTCCATTAAGAATAAGTCTTGGAGGTGGAGGCACAGATTTGCCCTCTTATTATAAAAAAAATGAAGGATTAGTTCTCTCAGCTGCTATAGACAAGTACGTTTACGTTACTTTAACAAAGCCATTTAGTGAGGGTATTTATTTAAAATATTCTAAAATAGAAAAAGTTAAAAATATTAACCAAATTCAGCACAATTTAATAAAAAATACATTTAAAGAATTGAGGTATAAAAATATCTCTGTTGAATTGACTCCCCTAGCCGATATACCTGCTGGTACAGGCTTAGGATCTTCTAGCAGCTTTACAACAGCTTTACTTAAAGCATTATACCACAAAGATAGAAAATTAATTACACAAAACGAGCTAGCTGAAAAAGCATGTAAAATAGAAATTATTAAATGCAAGTCCCCAATAGGCAAACAAGATCAATTTATATCTGCATTTGGTGGAATTACAAAATTTAAATTTAAAAAAAATGGCAGAGTAGAAGTAAAACCTCTTAATATTAGTCAAAAAATTTTATATGATCTAGAAGACAATCTTTTGATGTTTTTTACAGGCTACATACGTAGTGCAAATAAAATACTATTAACTCAAAATAAAAAATCTATTAATAGCAATAAAGATATGTTGAAAGCGCTTGATAATACAAAAAAATATGGTCATGAAATTTTAAATCTTATTGAAAAAGGTAAATTAGAAGAGTTTGGTGAAATGATGAATGTCCATTGGATAGAGAAAAAAAAAAGATCAAAAATAATGTCAAATCCAAAAATAGATAATTGGTATAATGGTGCTTTAAAAAACGGCGCTATAGGTGGTAAACTTGTTGGCGCTGGAGGTGGAGGTTTCTTTTTATTTTATGTATCTGAAAAAGAAAAATTGAGAGCATATTTCAAAAAACAAAAATTAAGAGAAGTAAGATTCAAATTTGATTTTGAAGGTTCAAAATTGATAGTTTAAATAAAATGCAGGCAGTAATTTTGGCAGGTGGTTTTGGCAAAAGATTAGGAAAAGTTTCAAAGAAACTACCAAAATCTCTAATTAGATTAAATGGGAAACCTTTTTTAAAATACCAGTTAGAATACTTACTAAAGCACAAAATTAAAAATGTTTTAATGTGTTTAGGCTATAAGAACCAAATGATTAAGTCTTACATTAAAAAAGAAAAATTTAAAGATTTAAATATTGATTTTTCAATTGAAAATAAACCTCTTGGGACAGGTGGAAGCTTAGTGTTTGCAAAAAAAAAACTTAAAAAATCTTTTTTTTTTATTTATGGTGACAGCTTGTTAGATATTAACCTTAAAAAATTAATATTAGAATATAAAAAATTAAATAAAAAATCTTTAATTTTAATTAAAGAAAATGATGAAAATTTGATCAAATCAAATATAAAAATTAAGGGTAGAAAATTTTTTTATAATAAAATAAATCCAGATAAGACTTATGAATATATTGATTATGGTTTAATATTTGTTAATAAATTATATTTAGAAGGTTTTAAAAGAAATAAATTTATAGACTTTTCAGAAATTTTACAGTTAATGATTAAAAACAATACAATAGAATATAAAATTACAAAAAAAAATTTTTATGAAATTGGTACAACATCGGGGCTTAAAAGAACTGCCAATTATGTGAAAGGTTTGAAATAATGAAGTTTATTAAAAAATACTTTTTTGACTCAAAAAGTATATTAGATCAAATTGATATTTCTCAAATAAATCGTGCAATAAACATGATTAGTAAAATAAAAAAAAACTCAGGTAGAATTTTTTTTTTAGGAGTAGGAGGAAGTGCTGCAAATTGTTCTCATGCTGTAAATGATTTTAGAAAATTGGCCAATATTGAGTGTTATACTCCTATAGATAATGTTTCTGAACTTACGGCAAGGACCAATGATGAGGGTTTTGAGACTGTATTTGAAAATTGGCTTAAAATTAGCAAATTGAATAAAAAAGACCTAATTTTTATTTTTAGTGTTGGTGGAGGTAATAAAAAAAAGAATGTAAGTGCAAATTTAATTAAAGCTATTGATTATTCGAAATCAGTGGGTGCAAAATCATGCTCTATAACTGCAGATCTAAATGGATATGCTGTTAAAAAATGCGATATACCGATAATAATCCCAACTGTAGATAAAAAATATATAACTCCTCATGCAGAGGGCTTTCAAGCTATAATATGGCATATGATTGTTTCTCATCCAAAAATATGTAAAAATAAGACAAAATGGTAAGAACAAAAATTTTTGCAGATGAAGCTAAAATTCAAAATATATTAAAATTAAAAAACAATAATCATATTAAAGGTATTACTACCAATCCTAGCCTCATGAGAAAAGCGGGGGTAAAATCTTACAAAGACTATGTAAAAGCAATATTGAAAGCTGAAAAAAGAAGACCTGTATCTTTCGAGATTTTTGCAGATGATACTATTGGAATTATTAATCAGGCCAATACACTCAAAAACTTTGGAAAAAATGTTTACGTAAAAATACCATTTTATAACTCTAAGGGTAAAAATAATTTAAAAGCTATAAAAACATTATCAAAAGATAGAGTTAAACTTAATATAACCGCAATATATACTAAAAAACAAATTGACAGTTTGCTTGCAATATTGGATCCAAAGAGCAAATCAATATTATCAGTTTTTGCTGGAAGGATAGCTGATACAGGAAGAGATCCTAAAGATATTATCAATTATGCAATAAAAAAGGTAAAAAAAAATAGGTTTCAGGAAATACTATGGGCTAGTTGCAGAGAAGTATATAATATTACTCAAGCGAGAAAACTAAATTGTCATATAATAACCGTACCTACATCGATAATCGATAAATTAAAAATATATGGAAAAAATCTAGATCTTTACTCTAAGGAAACTTCAAAGGAGTTTTTTTTGGATGCCAAAAAGTCCAAACTCAAAATTTAAATGTTTGAGTATCCAGCCTTAAGTTTGGTTATTCCAACATGGAATAGAAAAAAAACCCTTGATAAAATTCTTTTTTCATTAACAAAACAAAATTTCAAAAGAAGATTTGAAATTATTATTTGTGACAGTAATAGCAGAGATGGTACTAAAGAATTAATTAAAAAATATATCAGCTATCCTTATTTTGTAATAAGACACTATAATTTAGAAAATAATATTTCAGTTAAAAGAAATTTTGGATTAAAATTTGCCCAGAGTGACAATATTATCTTTATCGATGATGATTGTGTTCCAGAGAGGAGTTATTTGAATAAATTTTATGAATTATTGAAAAATTCGGATTCTAATATTGTTTATTGTGGATTAGTAAAATTTCCTAAAAAAAAATTGCTACAAAACTTTTATAAATACAGACAATCAAGACATTTTTCAAACACCAACAACAAGGATCTTGACGAAGGCAGAATAGTAACAATGAATATGGGCATAAAAAGAAATTTAATTCAAAAAAAACAAGAATATTTTGATAAAAATTTAGGTGTTCTGGGAAAAGGACTTAATGGATTTGAAGATTATGAATTTGCTTTTCGTTTAAAAAAAAAACAAATTAAAATTGTAAAATGTAATTGTACAATATTTCATTTTGATGAAAGGAACTTAAAAGAACACGCAAAAAAATTCCTAATTTTTGGAAAATATACAATCCATAAATTAGAAGAAATTAATTTTGAAGCATGTAAAAAAAATTATTATTATAAACTTAAAAAAAATTTGATAATAAAGTTTCTTACAAGAAATACTATTTTACCTAAAATAATGATATTTTTATCAAAACTAATAATTAATTTAGATGAGAAATCTTATAAATTAGGATATTTTAATTTTAAATTTGTTTTATTATCGTACTATGTCTATGGATTATCTATAAAAAATAATGCTAAACAATAAAGTAATTTTAATCACTGGTGGTACAGGCAGTTTTGGAAGAGCATTCACTTTCAAAATTTTAAAACTGTATCCAAATGTTAAAGAGATCAGAATTTTTAGTAGAGATGAAAAAAAACAAAATGATATGCGAAAAGATTTTCCAAATAATAAAATTAAATTTTTTATTGGTGATGTAAGAGATATTGAGAGTATAGAATTTGCTTTTGTAAATGTTGATTACATATTTCATGCTGCAGCTTTAAAACAAGTGCCTTCTTGTGAATTTTATCCTTTAGACTCAGTAAAAACTAATGTTTTGGGTACACAAAATATATTAAGAGTAAGCGAAAAATATGGAGTTAAAAAAATTGTTTGTTTGAGTACAGATAAAGCTGTTAACCCAATTAATGCAATGGGAATGAGCAAAGCATTAATGGAAAAAGTTGTTGTTTCGCACTCTTTACATAAAAAAAAAACTATTTCTTGCGTAACAAGATACGGTAACGTGATGAGCTCCAGAGGTTCAGTTATCCCTCATTTTATAGATCAAATTAGAAAAAATAAACCTGTTACTGTTACAGATCCTGCAATGACAAGATTTATGATGGATATGGATGATGCTCTGAATTTAGTATTATATGCATTTAAAAATTCGAAGGGGGGGGAAATATTCATTAAAAAATCTGGGGCGGCAAATTTATCAGTATTGGTAGAAGCATTAAGCATAATTTTTAAAAAAAAAATAAAAAAAAAATTTCTTGGCTTTAGACATGGAGAAAAAAAACACGAAACTCTTGTTGGATCAGAAGAAATGGCAAAATCTATTGAAACTAAAAATTTTTATATAATAAAGCCTGATATTAGATCACTCAACTATAAAAAATATTTTGATAAGGGCGAATTAAGAAAAAAAAATTTGACTGCATATACTTCTGAAAATACAAAACAATTTACAGCAAAGTATTTAGCAAAAAAAATAAAGATTTAATAATTTAGATTTGAGTATTTTAATATTAGGATCAGACGGATTTATTGGGAGAAATATTAAATATTTCTTAAGGGGGAGAGGTATAAATTTTTATGAATTGAACCGAAATAATAAAAATAATATTTCAAATAAAATTAAGAATTCAGAGTTTATTATTCATCTAGCAGACAAAATTAAATCTAAAAAAAAAAATGATTTTCAAAAGTCACTTGTATTTACAAAAAAGATACTTTCAGAAATAAAAAAAACAGGTAAAAAAAAAAATATTATCTATGCATCTTCAGTAAATATAAATACAAAAAATAATTTGCATTACAATTTAAAAAGAAACACCGAAAAAATATTGAAATCAAACAAATATTTTAAATCATATGTTTTAAGACTACCAAATATTTTTGGTAAATGGTGTAGACCAAATTATAACTCTTTCTTCACTACAGCTTGTTATAATATTCCCAGAAAAAAAAAAATTAAAATTTCATCAAATAAAAAATTTCCTTTGGTACATGTAAGTGATGTATGTGAATACATTTTGAAAACAATTTTAACAAAAAGAATTGATAAAAATTATTTAAAAAAAAAATATATTTATTTAAGTCCACTAGATATTAAAAACATTTTGCTAAGTTTTAATAATAAAAATAAAATTGATATTAAAAAAAAATACAATTTAAATAATGATGAGATAAATAAAATTTTTTCAACGTACTTATTTTATAATAAAAAAAATTATTTTGTAGATAAAATTAAAAAAATAAAAGATTTTAGAGGAGAATTTTCAGAATTAATTAAAGATAAAAATTTTGGACAAATTTCATTATTAACTGTAAACCCAAAACAAGAAAGAGGAAATCATTTTCATGATTATAAAATAGAAAAATTTTTTGTTTTAAGTGGTAAAGGAAAATTAATTCATCAAAACATTTTAGATAATAAACTTAAAGCTTTTAATATTTCAGATAGTTCTAATGTAATATATTCTACAATACCTGGCTGGTCACACAAAATAAAAAATGTAACCAAAAAAAAACTTATAATTTTGATTTGGTCAAATGAGGTATATAATAAAAATAAACCTGATACTATTAAATGGATAATAAAATGAAAGTACTAACAGTTGTTGGAACACGTCCTGAGATAATAAGACTAAGTGAGATTATAAAAAAATTAGATTATAACTTCAATCATATCTTAGTTCACACAAATCAAAATTTTAATGATAGCTTAAAAAAAATATTTTTTAGACAACTTGGCATCAAAATTCCAAAATACGATTTAAATATTTTAGAAAAATCAACAATTAAAACGGTTTCACAAATTTTAATAAAGATTGAACAAGTTATTCTTAAAGAAAAGCCAGACGCCTTTTTTGTATTAGGGGATACAAATAGTGCATTATCCTCTTTAGTAGCCAAAAAATATAAAATACCAATTTTTCATTATGAAGCTGGTAATAGGTGTTATGATCAGAGAGTTCCTGAAGAAATAAATCGAAAAATAGTTGATCATATTTCTGATATTAATTTAACCTACAGTAATTTTGCAAAAGATAACTTGTTAAAAGAAGGTCTTGACAAAAACAGAATTATTAAAATCGGCGGCCCATTAAGAGAGGTTATCAATGCTAACCTTTCTGAAATTAAGTCAAATAAAATACTGCGCAAATTAAAACTATTTAAAGATAATTATTTTTTATTTAGTTTTCATAGAGAAGAAAATGTTGATGACCAAAATCAACTTAAAAAGTTTGTAAAAGTAATCAACCATTTATCAAAAACAGTCAATGAAAAAATTGTTTTAACATTACACCCAAGAACAAAAAAAAATTTGACAAAAAATAAGTTAAAATTAAATAAAAAAATTATAGTCAGCAGGCCTTTTGGTTTTTTTGAGTATATTAATTTACAGTTGAATGCCAAAATTACCCTATCTGATAGTGGTAGTATACCTGAAGAGGCCTCAATTCTGGGATTGAGGGCAATTTGTCTTAGAGATACACATGAAAGACAGGAGTCATCTTCTGCACCAAGTGTTGTAATGTGTGAATTGGATGTTAAACAAATAAAAACTGCAATTAAAATATTAATAAAATCAGAAAAAAGTGCAAATATTTTAGATGATTATGCAGATAAAAATATTTCACAAAAAATTCCTAAAATAATTATAAGCTATACTTCTATAATTAATAAGAAAGTATGGAAAAAGAAAAATTAAAAATACTAGTAATTAGTCAGTACTTTTGGCCAGAAAATTTTAGAATAAATGACTTAGTACAATATTTATCAAAAAAAAAACACAAAATTGAAATTTTGACAGGGATACCGAATTACCCTAATGGAACAATTTTTAATGAGTTTAAAGATAATAAAAAAATTTTTTCAAATTATAATGGTTGTAAAGTTTATAGAGTAAAACACTCTTTAAGAAAACAAGGAACATTTTTGAATTTACTGATAAATTTTATAACTTTTTTTTTATCAGCTACATTTTATTCAATTAAAAATTTGAGAAATAAGGAGTATGACTACATATTAGTTTTTGGAACATCGCCAATTACAACAGCTATAGTTGGTATTATTCTGTCTGGTTTCACAAAAAGTAAAGTTATCTTGTGGGTTTTAGATTTATGGCCAGATGTATTGACGGATTTGAAATTATTAAGAAATAACATTTTAAAAAAAATTTTACTTAAAATAGTTAACTTTATTTATAAAAACTCAGATATTATTTTATGCCAATCGGAAGCTTTTGTAGAAAAAATTAAAACAAAATCTAAAAAAATTATATTTTATACTTGGCCTGAGAATATTAGTAATAAAATAGAAAGCAAAAAAAAATCTTCAAAATATTTGAATATTGTCTTTGCTGGAAATATAGGTCAGGCTCAAAATTTAATTACAGTAATAAGAGCCGCAAAGATTTTAAAAAATCAAAATATTAATTGGCATTTTATTGGAGGAGGTAGAAATAAAGAAAATATTGTCAAATATAGTAAAAAATTTAAACTGGTAAATGTAAAATTTTATAAATATCAAAAATTAAAAAACATGAAAAAATATTTTGATATGGCGGATATTTTACTGCTTTCATTAATTAAAGGACAAGCAACCTCAAACACTATACCTGGGAAGTTTCAAACGTATCTTTTATTTAAAAAGCCAATATTATGTCATGCCAATGGGATTGTAAGTAATTACGTTAAAAAATATCACCTTGGTTTATGTTCAAATCCAGATAGTAGTAATCAATTGGTTCGAAATATTTTAATATTACACAAAGCTAAACAAAAAAATAAATTAGATAAATTTGTTAGTAATAATAATTCAAATTACCTTCTTGATAAATTTTCCAAAAAAAATATTTTAAACGACTTTAATAAAAAAATTATTGAAGATAAACCACTTAAAGAAATAAAATATATTACCAATAATACAATAAATAAATATAGTGATCAAAATTTTATTTTATCTGCATTAAATTTAGCATTTCTTGGCTCCTTTGTTGAAAAAAGATTTGTAATTGATAAAAACTTAATATGCTGGCCTGATGGGATAATGACTAAATTAATCTTTAATGAAAAAATTAATAAAATACCTGGGCGTAGAATTATCCAAAAAATTAAATTTAAAAAAAATGAAAAAAAAATTCAAATAATAGGAAATTTAACGGTAAAAAACAGGGAATATCTAGAAAAGAAATTTCCAGGAAAGATAATTAAAAACATACCATTGCCATATGATACAGATGAAAACTTAAAAAAATTATTAAAAAATAAAGTTAGTGATGGAATTATATTTTTAACACTACCCACACCGAAGCAAGAAAATATAGCCATATATCTTAGCAAAATTTTGAAGAAATTTAAAATTTATTGTATTGGTGGTGCAATAAATATGCTTTCTGGCGAAGAAGATCCTGTTCCAAAAATATTTGAAGAAAACTTAGAATTTCTATGGAGATTGAAATTTGATACTAGGAGAAGATTGAAAAGATTATTAACAAATTCATTATATTTAATATATGGAATTTTGTTCAATAAATTTAAGTTAAGCCTAAAGAAACTCTAAAATTTTAAAATGAATAAAATTGAATTGTATGCTTGGTCATGTGATTTTAATTCTAATACAGGAGAGGGAATTCTTTCACAAAATTTCTGTAAAACATTAACAACTGAAAAAAAAATCTGTATAAAACTATTAAGTCCCAACATATCTGCTTTAGTTTTTAAATCTAACATAAAAACAAAAAAAAAAATTAACATTAAAAATATTAAACTTCTGCATTATTTATATCCTTTTTTAGGTATCATTTATCTATGGTCAAAATTCTTAATAGGTAAAAAAGTTATGTATTTAAATTACCTTCCTTTATGGAATTTTTTAATTTTTTTATTGTTACCACCAAATACGTTATTAGGACCTATTACTGGTGGTGGTAAAATTCAAATTAATAAGAATAATTATTTAAGAAAATATTTATTTCCCAAATTGTATAGAATTAGTTTATTTATTTTAAAAATTAGACAAAAAAATCTGCTTTTTTCTACTGATCTTTTAAAAAAATTTATAGATAAAAAAATACATAGCAAATGTTTTTTTTTATTTTGTCTAAATTTATTGGAAGAAAAAAAAAAATAATTGAAGTAAAAAAAAAAAAAAAAAGATATTTTATTTTATTACAATAAACACCCTAATAAATTTAGTTTAGTAATTATTAAATTAATTGACAGATTGTTGAAAAAAAATGTTAAAATCAGTTGCATAGGGGAGAGATATCACAATAAAAAAGTAAATTATATTGGAAGAGTAAGTAGAGAAAAAACGTGGAAACTGATGAAATGTTCTAAGTTATCTCTTATGAGTTCAGAAAATTATTTATCTTTATTTTTCCTAGATTGTTTAGTTTGTAATTTAAAAGTTATTACAAGCATAGATGAATTCTTAAAAATAAAAAAATACTTTAATAAAGACAATTTTTTAATTTATAGCTCTAAAAATTCAGAAAAAAAAATAGATAAAATTATTCTAAATAATTTGAAAATATCAAACAAAACTTTGAACAAAAAAATTTCAAATAAAAATATAATTAAAATTAATAAAAAAAATAAAATTTATTTTTCTAATCTTCTTAATAAATAAAAATAACTACTTAAAAATATTAGTAGATCTACACTAAAAACTGAAAAACTATTTTCAAATAATTGCCTGATAAGAAAAAAATTTATTATAAGAAAAGCATTAATATCTAAATAGTCAAAATTATTATTTTTGTTTTCTGCTTTTAAAATTTTAAGATTTATTATTCCCGAACTAATTAATATTATAATTAACATCAGAGCTGCAAAATAACCTCCACTCACAAAACTATAAAGTATTGCATTAGATGCGTTATTATCTAATTGTTTTTCGTTTAAATTGTTATCTAGTAAATATCTGTCTGCTTGTGGTCCATAACCAAATATTTTAGATTTATCATATGAGTTAAATAATTTTTCCCATATTTCTGCTCTCCCAGAAGAGTTTTGGATTTTTATCAATCTAGTAATCTT
>MDSV01244301.1_pt1 | contig 28448 bp, 43 predicted proteins | sample 810851 | NCBI WGS metagenome assembly MDSV01 (sample SAMN05326640, study PRJNA326480) | marine metagenome | isolation source: seawater | place: Atlantic Ocean: North East | collected 2012 | reverse complement strand
TTGTTTAGGTAAACGTGCTAGAACACATAACATAACTTTAGCTAGACAAATAGCTGGTTATATTGGTAGAAAATATAAAATAGATAGAAATATAATAGCTAGTGCATTTAATAAAAACAGAACCTGCTCATACTTTTACGAAAGAGAACATGAAGGTAAAGCTAAATTTGATTACGAATATGCTGAAAACTTTGCAAAAGTTTTAGGAAAATACCAAGAAATGAAAGGTAATAATAAAATTTTTACAGAAAAAGTTATGTTAGATCGACACTTAAAAAAAGCAGGTCTACAAAACGCTACAAAAAAAGATGTTATATTTACAATCAAAAGTGGTAATGTAAAAACTGAATTATTTTCAAATTATAAAAAGTTTAGTGAAGATTATGAAAATATTAAAAACTGCTTAGAATTATATCAAATAACAGTTAAATGGGAGTTTATATGAATAAACCTAGTTACTATGCGAACATTCCAGCTAATGTAAGGTACTCTAACTTAAAACCTAATGCAAAACTTTTATATGGTGAAATAACTGCACTAAGTAATAAGTTAGGGTACTGCTTCGCAAGTAATAGTTATTTTGCTGAACTGTATGGAGTTAGTAAAAACACAGTATCTAGGTGGATAGGTGATCTTACTAAATTAGGATTTATTACTGTTCAAATAGAACGTAATTCTAATAACCAAATAACAAAAAGGATAATAGGTATAGACAAAAAAGTAGATACCCCTATTGACGAAAAAGTCAAAGGTAATAATACAAGTATTAATACTACAAGTAATAATATATCTATAAAGAAAAAATTTATTGATGAGGTTATGACTTATGATTATCCAAAAGATATGTTAGAAGATTTTATTAATTATTGGACAGAAGGTAAAAAGAAAATGCGTTACCAAAAACAAAGTACATTTGAAATAAAATTAAGATTGTTGCGTTGGGCAAAAAACCAAACAAAATGGAATAAACCTAAATCAACATCTAAAATAGATAGTCAAATAGATGAATATTTAAAAGGAAAAGAATTATTATGAAAGCACTAATGAACGAAGATTTAAAAGATTTAACTGAAAAGGTATATGATTTAATATCTATAACCTCAGTAGAGTTAGGACACCGTACAGACGGTAAAACAATGGCAGCACTTGCTAAGATATTTGCACAAGATTTAATGACAGAAAACAGATTTAGAAGATTAACATTTAATCAGATCAAAGACGCATTTAAAATTGGTGTTAGATTTTGTGAGTTTGAACCATTTTTAAATATTAAAACTTTTTATCGTTGGACGATAAGTCATAAAAAAACAATTTCTGATGCAGAATATCAAGTCAGAACACTTAATAAAAAACCAGAAGAAGTACCATACTATCAAGAACCATTAAAATTATTAAAATAAATAAATATGAAAACAAAAGAAAAAGTATTAAACTTATTAAAAGAAAACGCATCATTAAGAGATAATGATAACAAACTTATTGCAATTATTTGGGATAGGGAGTTAGAAAAATTTGGATTAGATTGGAATGTACGAAAACATTTCTTTATTCTTTTTTCTGATGGAAAACTTACACCACCAACTACAATAAGTAGAATGCGTAGGCAAGTACAAGAACAAAACGTAGAACTAAGAGGTAAACACTATAAAGGAAGGCAAACAACTATGCAAGAGAAGTGGAAAAAACAATTAGGTTATGAAGTCAATAAGTAAACTTAAAAAAGAATTAGATAAGTGGTTTAGCCTTTATATTAGGTTAAGAGATGCTACCACGGAGGGTATGGTTCAATGCTTCACCTCGAACAGGGTGTACCACTACAAGCAGATTCACGCAGGGCATTTTATGAGCAGAAAAAATCTAGCTACAAGATGGTGTGAAATGAATGTACAACCGCAATCACCAAAAGACAATTTATTTGGTCAAGGTGAACAGTATCTTTTTGGGGTTTATTTAGATGCTAAATATGGTGAAGGTACGGCTGAAGAATTACAATATAAAGCAAGACAAACTATAAAAATGTCTAGGGTAGATTATGAAGAAGAAATAAGTTATTACAAAGACCTTGTTAATAAAATAAAAAAAGAAAAAGGAATAGAGTAAATATTTTTTTAACTTTGAAAAATGAGGAAGCCAATATATGCTAGTAAAGAACACCAAGTGTTAATAGAAGCATATATAACAATGAATAAAGAATTTGTTAGAGATATATCTAATAATACAAGATGGAAGAATTATATAGACGTATTAGATATTATAATAGAATACCATAATAATTATGGAAAAGGTAGAAGTCAAAGTAATTGGTATGATTGGATCATGATACTACCTGTTAATATATCCGTTATGACTAATGGATATTTTGCTGGTATTGAAACAAAAAGAAATACTAATACTATAAGGTCTTATAAAATAATATTAAACGAAATGCTACAAGATTTAATAGATAAGATAGAAAAGTTAGAAAGGGTTTATGACTAACATTTATTATAAAATATCAAAATTAAGTAACAAATTCAAAAAAATGTGTTATGGTTTAACTAATAATGTTACAGATATTGAAAATGCAGTACAAGAACTAATGTTATATTTTTTACAAATGAATCCTAAAACATTAAAAGATATTTATGAAAAAGATGGTGAAGATGGATTAACAAGGTATGGTGCAGTAGTGTTACGTAGATCATTAACAAGCACTAGAAGTCCATTTTATTATAAATATAAAAAATACTATACACATATTAATAGTATATATGAAACACACAGTACACTAACACATAAAGAAATAAAAAAAAGTTTAGAAAATTTACCTGAAGTTAAAGTAGATAATAAAGATTTAGTTAAGTTAGAAAATATAGATAAGCAGTTAGATAATATTCATTGGTACGATTCTAATATATTTAAACTTTATTACTATGAAGGCAATACATTAGATTCACTCGCAAAAAAAACTGGTATAAGCAGGAATAGCTTATTTACCACAATAGATAAAGTAAGAGATATACTTAAAGAAGAATTAAATGAATAGGTTTTTTACAAGCACAGAAGTATATAAAGATAGAATAGGTATATGTAAAAAATGTGCCTATTACTTTAAACCTACTGGACAATGTAAAAGGTGTTTGTGTTTCATGAAAGTTAAAGCACGTTTAGCACCAATGGAATGTCCAGAAAAGTATTGGGAAAAAACAACAGATATAGAAACACCTGAAGATTTACCAAATGAATTAGTAGTTGAGGTTACAAAAATATGGGAGGATATTAAAAATGGTAAGGCTAAAGATGTTAAAACGAAAAAGAGAATGATAGAATTATATAACACTATACATGGCACTAATTATAGTACAGGTACTAACTGTGGATCATGTTTAAATAATTGTTATGAAGGACTTAAAAAAATATATCATAAATACAATCAAAATAAATTTTACGAAGTATAATGTTAGAGATGCTTAAACATATAACTGGTTTGTGTGGAGAACCACATCCAAGTTTAATTACTTTATTATTAGGAACACCATTTGCTAGTTATATGATATATAAATATAAAAATTTAAAAAATAAATAATATGTTTACAGTAATAGGAATAATAATAGGCTTTTTAGCAACTGGTTTTATGTTAATTAGTTATTTAGAATTTAAAGAAGAACAAAGAAACCAAAAAGAATTTAAAGAAAACTTTAAAAAGTTTGAAACAAGAACTGGTGCATTATCTAACGATAGAGTTAATGAACGCACTACAATACCAAAAAAAAATGGAAAATAACATACCGAAATACTACAAAGGGAAAAATGGTTATATGGCAAAAGATGTAGCTGCTAACTTTAATTTAAGCTATAATTTAGGTAGTGCTATGAAATATATATTAAGAGCAGGAAAAAAAGAAAACAATCCAGCAGAACAAGATATAATAAAAGCTATGAATCATTTACAATTTGAATTAGATATAATAAAAGATGACACTATATAAATGTGAATGTGGTAAAGAAGAAAAACATTTAGGAAAAGTTACTATTGTACACAAAGAAGGCAAATGGGTAGCTAAAGAAGCACTATGTAGTTGTGGTAAGTATATGGATAGTGAACCAACAGATGGTATGCCTAAACTAATAAGAACTGAACCTACACTAACTAAGAAACGTGATAACTTATGGTCTGGTGCAAAAGAAAAACTAATAGGTGAACGTGGTATTAATGAACCATTTGATTAATGAAATTTGTAATAAAAGACAATAAAGATAAGCAAAGCCTGATAAACTATTTAAAAGAATTAGGTAATGATTATATAGTAGATGTAAAGAAACAAAAAACTAATAGATCAATTATGCAGAATAATTATTATTGGAAATGTATAGTACAAGCATTAGCACAAGAGTTAGGTTACTTTAATGATGAAATGCACGATATACTTAAAGTAAAGTTTTCAAGTGAATGGCAAAGCATACAAGTAAACAATAAAACAATAGGATTACAAACAGTTAATAGTACGGCAAGAATGAATACTAAATCATTTGAAATATATGCAGAAACTATACGTATATGGGCGTTAAGTGAATTAGGTATAAGATTAATGCTACCAAATGAATATGAGTAATTTCTATTATATAACAAGAATTGATTAATCAATCTTTTTCAATTATGGATAAACGAATAAATAACGGTGGTGCTAGAAAAGGTGCAGGACGTAAAAGTAAATCAGAAGAACAAAAGTTAATAGAAAATTTAACACCTATGAATGGTATGGCTTTAGATTCTTTAAAACAAGGATTAGAAAAAAAAGAACAATGGGCAGTTAAATTATTTTTTGAATACTTTTATGGTAAACCACAACAAAGAGTAGATGTAACTACAAATGATGAAAGCCTTAATATGCCTTTAATAAATTTTGTAGATTCTGAACCTCAATAATAAATATAAAGCACTTTTTAATTCTGATGCTAGATACTTTATAATAACTGGTGGTAGAGGATCAGGTAAATCATTTGCAGTAACAGTATTTCTTACTTTGCTTACTATGAGTACAGGCATAAGAATACTATTTACAAGATTTACTATGGTATCAGCACACTTATCTATTATACCTGAATTTTTAGAAAAGATTACATTATTAGGATATGAAAAAATATTTAATGTAAATAAAGCAGAAGTAGTAAACATTAAAAACAATAGTGATATATTATTTAGAGGTATTAAAACATCAGCAGGAAATCAAACTGCAAGTTTAAAATCATTACAAGGCATATCTACGTGGGTATTAGATGAAGCAGAAGAACTAATAGATGAAAATATATTTGATACAATAGATTTAAGCATTAGAGAAAAAAACACACAAAATAGAATTATACTTGTACTGAATCCTGTAACTAAAGAACATTGGATATATGATAGATTCTTTCAAGACAAAGGCGTAGAAGCAGGTTTTAATGGCGTTAAAGACAATATATGCTATATACATAGTACATACCTAGACAACATAGAAAACCTTTCTAAGAGCTTCTTAGAACGTATTAAAACGATAAAGCATAGAAACTTTAAAAAATACCAGCATACTATAATGGGTGGTTGGTTAGATAAAGCAGAAGGTGTAGTATTTGATAATTGGAGTATAGGTGAATTTAATCCAGATGGATTGCAAACGTCTTGTGGTATGGACTTTGGATTTAGTGTTGATCCAGATAGTTTAACAGAAGTAGCAATAGATAAAAAGAAAAAGAAAATATACCTAAAAGAACATATTTATAAAAACGGTTTAAAATCACAAGAATTAGCTAAGATTATATTAGAGAAAGTAAACAACAAACTAATTATAGCTGATAGTGCAGAACCACGATTAATAGCAGATTTACAACATTTAGGAGTTAATATAAAACCTGTAAAAAAAGGAACTATTGAAAGTGGTATTACACGTATGCAAGATTATGAAATAGTAATAACACCTGAATCAACTAATATTGCTAAAGAACTAAATAACTATGTTTATGCAGATAAAGGTTCTAAGTTGTATGTAGATTCTTATAATCACGCAATAGATGGTGTAAGATATAACATTATATATCATTTAGATAATCCTAATTATGGTAAGTATTTTGTGCAATAAAAAAGAAAAGCGACCTAAGTCGCAATCCTCACAAGTATATGAAAACGTGCAAATATAACATTTTAAACTAAATATTAACTTTTTCTATTATATATTATGAAAATCAAGGTAAAAAAAGAAGGTAAAAAAAAGGAGTATAAATTAATTGAAAGCTGGAGTGATGTTACGTTAGAAAAATGGGTAAAATTAGCAGAACTAAAAGGACTAACTAAAAGCGAAGAAGCAAAAGGTCTAATAACTGCTTTATCTGATATACCTGAAAAGATTGTATCACAATTACAGATACAAGATGTATCAAGTATATTAAAAAGAATAACGGAATTACAAGTTGGTAGAAATTTAAACTTGCAAAAGATAATAAAGGTAGATGGTAAAGAATATGGTTTTAGACCTGATTTAGAAGAAATAACATTAGGTGAATATGCAGATATAGAAACAATGATAAAAGATGGTACTGAAAAAAACATACATAGAATAATGGCAGTTTTATATAGACCTATCAAACTTAAAAAGAATAACGCATATATTATAGAATCGTATGATGGTAAGATAGATGTAAGAGCAGAAGAATTTAAAAAGATGAATGCAGAACAAGTAGAAAGTAGTATGCTTTTTTTTTGGAATTTCGTAAGCAGGTTGTTAAAGATTTTGCCATTATATTTAATGGAACAAGTGAAGGAAATGAAAAAGCAAACACAGGAGAAAGTTTTGCTGAAAAATGGGGTTACTTTGGATTAATGTATAGATTATGTAATGCAGATATTTCTAAATTAGAAAAAATAACTAAACTAAATTTATTAGAAGCATTTACATGGCTTAGTTATGAAACAGATTTAAGTTCAACAAAACAAGTAAATATAAATGGCAATAACTAACAAAACATATAACAACTTAATTGATAAGTTAAAAGATATTGGTAATAAGCATGAGCAGATAAGCACAGTAACTGTTGGTGATATATTTGATATAGATTTACAAAAAAACACTAAGTATGCTTTGATGCACATAAATCCAGTAAATGTAGTTACTGCAAGATATGGTTTAACATATAACTTTCAAATATTTGTAATGGACTTAGTAGAGCCTGATAATTCTAATGAGCAACAAGTGTATAGTACAGTATTACAGATTTGTGTAGACCTTATTTCAATATTTAGAAATAGTAAATACCAGGCAGAAGATGGTAATGATATAAATGATCCTATTTATTTTACAGAAGGTGATTATACTTTAGAGCCATTTACTGAAAGGTTTGACCAAGCCGTAACAGGCTGGGTATTCCAAATAGGAGTTACAGTAGATAATAGCTTTCAAACTTGTAATATACCAATGGAAACTTAATAATGTTTAAAATAAAAATAGGAAAATTAACAATACAACTAATACCACCAAAAATAACTTATGGATTATAACGATATATTAGAACAATTAGAAGCAATAAGTAGAAAGTTTGAAACTTATAACGACTATCCTGAAAGTGCAAGTAATAATGCTTGTAAGGTTTTGAAGTGGATAGATGAACATGGTAGAGATGAAGTAAAAGGAATGACGAGGGTAGGAATTACAAGAGCCAACCAGCTTTGCTCAAAATCTAATATTTCGAGAGATACGATTGCTCGTATGGCATCATTTAAAAGGCATGAAAAAAATGCAGAAGTAAGTCAGGAAAATAAATCAACACCATGGAAAGATAAAGGATATGTAGCATGGTTGGGTTGGGGTGGTACGAGTGGCATTAACTGGGCTATACGAAAACTTAAACAAATAGATAAAAAATAATATCATGCAAAAAAAATATAAAATAAAAGATTTTAAAAGTATTAGGTATAACTTAGAAGAACACGAAGAAAGATTAACTAGCGAATTAACGCTACAAAAGAAATGGTGTAAAAGTAATGTAGAATGGTGTATTGTTACAAGTGTAGATGGATATGAATACAAATTAAAATTTAATAATTTAGAATTAATAAAAAAGGCAAAAAAAACAAAACTAAAAGATAAAAAATAAAACATGGCAAATTTAACAACAACAATTTCTGAAAGCGTAACGCTAAACGGTGCGACTAGAGGAACAACAAACACAATAACAACTACTGGTGTTGTAGATGTATTTGAAAGAATACTAACTTGCTCACATAGTCAAACTACAACAATAGCAACTTTTGGTTCTACACCTCACTCATCAGCTGGTGCTTTAGATGTTGAAAACTGTAAATACTTACGAGTTACAAATCTTAGTACAGATCAAGACATGATAGTTGCTTTTGTAACATCAGGAACTAATTATCAAGTTACAGTAAGAGCAGGTGGATCACATATTTTATTTCAAGCAGAAGATGGAATATTAGGTGAAGCTGATTCAACTCCAGCATTTAGTGGTTTAGCAGATATAGTAACGGTTCAGGTAAGACCATCAGCTACAACAGATGTACAAGTAGAAATATTTGTTGGTCTTGTATAATGAACACATCTAATATAGAAAGGTATTTAACTAGCTTAGGTAAGTATTTGGTTAAACAATCAAGAGCAAACCTAACTAGAAAGAAAAAGAATGTAAATAAAGCATTGTACAATTCTATTAAATTTAAAGTTGATTCTGATGTTGATGGATATTCTTTAAAGATTTTTATGTTAGATTACGGTTCATTTGTAGATAAAGGAGTAAGTGGTAAAACTAAAATACAAGAATATAAAACTTATGATGGTAGAACAGTTGCATCACCATTTCAATATGGAAAAGGAACTAAACCAGGTGGATTAAGACAAGGAATTGCTAAATGGATAAAAGCTAGAGGTTTAAAAGGTAGAGTGCAAAAAGAATGGAAAAGTGCAGGAAATAGAGGTGGGCAATATATAACAGATAAATCTTTAGTATTCTTAATAAGCAGAAAAATATATCTACAAGGAATTAAAAGTACAAGTTTTTTTCAAAGACCTTTAGGATTAGGCTGGAAAACATTTGGTGCAGAAATATTAAAATCATTAGAACAAGACATAATAGACACACTTAATTAGAATAAAATGGCAGCAAACGCAAATATAGTAATAGAACAAAAACCTTTATATCAATTAATGCCAGTAGCACAACCGATAATTTTTACAGTATCGGATAATACATTAGTGGCTACTAAAGAAAGAGTAAAATTTATAGCAGAAGTGTATGTATCAAAAGATCTTGCACAATTTCAATCTAATCCATCTGATGTTAGGGTAGCTACTTTAAAAACAACACCAAATAATGCTGGTGTAGGAATGTTCGATATTAGACCAATAGTAGAAAGCTATGTAAAAGCAGAAAACTTAGCAAACGGTACAGATAGTGGTTCTTATAGTGGTACGGTATTTAGTACATTTAAAGGTATAGATTTTAATATAGATAAAAAATTTCCAATACATATTATAGATCAATATTCATTAGCAAACGAAGTAGGGGTGTTTTTTACTGTTACATTTTACATTGAATATTTAGATGGTAATGCAGTAGTAATAGATGATAACTTTAATGCTTCTTGTCCTGATTTTTATGGATTTAATGGATATGTAAGAAACGAACAAACATTAAATAGTAGTAGTGGTAATTTCGGTTTAAGATTAAATACTATATATGATAAAAAAGGTGATTACATAAGTATAATACAAAGAGATTTTACAAATTCAAGATTTATAAGTAAAGCACCTTTAACACAATATGCAAGATTAAAAGATTACGGAACAGTAGCTATGTTTAATAGGTTAAGCAATTCAGAATTTGATTTTGAAACTGCACCTTTAGGAATTAATAATGCAATAGGTAAAATTAGAATTAAGCTATATAACGCATCAAATGTGCAATTAGGTAGTGATATAGATATTTCAAATAATCCTGGTAATGGTGGTAGCCAGTTAGCAATATATAACGATATTAACAAACAATACATAATGTTTTTTGGTGTATATCCAGCTAATTTAGATGGTGGTTATACAAAAGATAATAGTGCCTATGGCGATTGGAATACACATAAAGCTAATGTAAGTTATTATACTGTACAAGCGTTAGACAATACTAATAATGGATTAACACAAGCATATACTATTAATATAATATGTGATAGTGGTAAAGGATATGAGCCAATTAGATTAACTTGGCTAAATGAATTTGGTACTTGGGATTACTATACATTTAATCAAAAATCAATTAAATCATTAGGTACAAAGAAAACTAGCTACACTCAGCTTAGAGGTACTTGGAATGAAAGTAAATATGCACAATACGGTTATGATGGTGGTAAAAAGAATTTTACTATGAATACAACCGAAAGAATAAAAATAAATACAGATTTTTTAAATGATAGTGAAAGTGAATGGATAGAAAGCATGATGAATAGTCCTGAAGTTTATATAATTAACGATTTTTCATTTGACCAATTTACATCTTCAAGATTTACAAGTGGTATAGTTAACAAATATGTAGAACCAATTATAGTTACTACATCTAGCTTTACAAGAAAAACAGTAGCTAATGATAAGCTAATACAATATACAATAGATATAGAAAGAAATAAAACACAAAGAACACAAGCAGTATAATGAGCACACAACTAATATTATATCCACAAGATTATCAAGGTTATAGCTTTACAACAAGTTATGTTTATAACGAATATGTTGCAGATTGTAATTTCTATCAAAATAGTTTTAGTGGAGTTAATACTGCAATACCGTGTTTAGATGGTAGCACAGTTATTACTCCTTCTAATTTTGGTAGTTATATTTTAAATCAAACAAATTGGACGTCAGGTAATCCTAATTTATATTGGATCGGTTATTATTCAGGATCGTTTTGTGCAACTGGTGGTAACGTACCTACTACACAACCTGATTTTTCAGGTAACGATTTAAGATTATATTCTACGGCATCACCTGCACCTTTTACACAAAGTATGTGCGGAGTTTATACTACTGTAACTGGACTTACAATAGGACAAAATTATCAATTAACTATATCGCATTATTCACCATCTCATACTGCTGGTGGTAGTTTTTTAATCGGTTCAGCTGATTTACCTAACAGTATAGGCTCAGGTACTACATTAAATATAGTAAACCAGAATAGCACTGGTTTAAATAATTTTGTAGCTACACAAACAGATATGTTGCTATTTGTAACTTATATAAACAGTATAGATAGTAATATTGAAATACAAAAAATAAGCATTAGAGAAACAGTAGGTACAGTAGATCCAATTTATGATGATTTGAATGATGGGCAAGTAATATGTGATCTATATGAAGAAGAAGCTATACCACTTACATTAAGCGTAGATAATTTTATTAATGCAGCAGAAAAAGTACAAAGTTATTCTAAAGATTTTGACTTACCTAATACTAAAAGAAATAACAGAATATTTACACATATTTTTGATGTTACAAAAGTAATAGCTAGTAACTATGATTTTAATCCTTATGCACAAACAAGAGCAGTATTAAAAGAAAATGGTGTATTAATATTTGATGGTTATTTACGGTTATTAGAAATAAAAACAGAAAACGGTGAAATAAGCTATAATGTAAATTTGTTTTCAACTGCAATAGCTTTAGCAGATGCTTTAAAAGATAGAAAGTTTGAAGATATAGATTTTAGTGAATTAGAACACGCATATAATCGTACTAATATTGTAGGTAGTTGGAGTACAAACGGATTAGTGTTAAATAGTGGATTAAGTGCAGATAGTTTTGCAAATCCAGTAGGTGTTGCAGGGTGGACTTTTACTGATGTATTAAAATATCCTTTTGTAAACTGGGAAGGTAATGTGTTAATAGGTAATAATCCAGCAGGTAATCCAGGAGCAGCACATAATGAACCACAGTTAGAAAGTTTAGGACAAGCGTTTAGACCTTGGTTAAAAATAAAATACTTAATAGATAGAATATTTAACGATATTGGCTTTGAATATACATCAACTTTTTTTGATAGTGCAGATTTCGGTAAGTTATTTATGGACTTTAACTGGGGTAAAGATGAAACACCTAACTACGCTGATTCACAATTTAGTGGTAGAGGATCGTTTAGTACAGATCGAGCAACAGATGCTACTGCATTTGCACCTGCATATTTAACCTCAGCTGGTTCTACAAATTTACCATCTAACTATAACACAAGTGGAACAACAGTTAGAGCATTTGAAAGTAGTAATAATGGCTCATTTTTTCAATGTAGTGGATTTCTTAATTTAGGTAATGCAGGTTTAAATAATCAAACAGTAGATTGTAGGTGGGCAGTTTATGAAACATCAACTGGTAATCCAGTTACAAATAACAACGGTGTACATATAACTTTTAGTAACCAAACTCTAACTATAAATGCTCAAACACAAGAAATATACACTTTTTCTGTTAGTACAATATTAAATAATGACGAATGTATTAGACCTGAATTTTTTTCGTCAAGTACAGATATAATACAACCTAGAGAAGATGGTAATGGTGCTTTCCCTAACGCACAACTAAGTAGTATTATGGGGCTTTTTGCATTAACTTTAGTTAATCAAGCTAAATTAGAAATATCAAGAGGTGATTTAGGGCAATTTGATTTTTTAAAAGGTATTATGGATATGTTTAATTTAATAGCTATGCCTGATCCTAATGATAATGCTAAATTACTTATAGAACCTTATAAAGATGTATATGGATTTAGTCCTACGGTGGTAACACCACAAACACTTAATTGGACTAATAAAGTAAATGTAGATAAAATTAGTTTAAAACCAATAGACCTTAAAGCTAGTGCAATATTTAAGTATGAAGAAGATGATAGCGATGCTGCATTTAATATTTATAAAGGTGCTACATTATCTTCATCATATCCTGGACTTTATGGTTGTAAACCTATTAATGTAAATTTACTTTTAGGATTAAGTGGTAATTCAATTTTAGAGGGTGAAGAAGAAATAGTAGCTAGTCCTTTTGCAGCAACTATAATAAAACCATTAAAAGATGTACAGTTTGCTAACTTAATTACACCAGTTATTTATGAAGGAGAAAATGAAGAATTTAATAGCTTTGATAATGCACCTAGAATACTATATAATAACGGTATAAGAACTTTAACGAATAATCCATCTACTTATTATATACCACCAGCTTTTGGAGTTACAAGTACAAATCAAAATAGCTACTTATTGTTTAGTAATTTGTCAGATATTGATGCTTCATTTACTGGAACATCTAGTGCACAAGATTATAATTTTGGTTGGTGTCAGCCAATAGGTTGGTCAAATAATAGTACAAATAATTTATATGCAGTTTATTATCAAGATTATTTTACTGATCTATATAATCCTAATACAAGAACATTAGATATAGAAGTAGATTTAAGTGCTAGTGATATAAATACTTTTAGGTTTTTTGACAAAGTAAGAATAAAGAATAGAGAATATAGAGTGAATAAAATAGATTACAAACCAGGTGCTTTATCTAAAGTACAATTTATACTAATTAACTAATGAGTTATTTAAAAGGATATACAGTAAAACCTGATTTTATTACAAGTGATGGTTTAGTAATATTTACTGATGGTACTAATACAGATTTAATTGTAAACCAACGTACTTGCGAAGCATACGGATATATATATGACGAAGGTAATGGAACTTGTAGAGCAACAACTACAAATGTTTTATTAAGTGAAAAATTTAGTAGAAATGATAACTTAGTTAGAGGTCGTAGTAATAACTTAGGTACACAAACAGAAAATGTATGTGCATTAGGAGTAGAAAATACAACAGATAAAACTAGAAACGGATTAGTAGTAGGTAGAGAACATACTATTTTAGACGATAATTCAAATTGTTCTATTTTAGGTGGTAGTAATGCTACTGTTAGAAGGCAAGGCGAAGTAGCAATAGGTGGTGGTTTAGTATCTTTATTAGATTCAGGTAGAGGAACGACACTAAGTGGTATAAGACAACAATCATTTATACAATTGTCTGGAGTTACAACAGATAATACTGCTACTAAACTAACAGTACAAGGTGATAGAACTAATTATATAAACGTAAGAAACAATAGTATTTTAGGTTATGAAATATACATAACAAGATTTGAATTAGGTGGTAGTTCAGGAACGGCTGGTAATTACTCATTTAGAGAAATGAAAGGTGCAGTACAAATAGATGATAGTTATAACATGGCGTTTGTAGTAGGGTTTACTAGAAATATAGCTAAAGTGGGTGTAAACGGTTCATTTAGTATGGTAGATAGTTCAACGACTGATGTTAAATCAATAACAGTAGAAGTAACAGATAGAAACAACGTAAATAATTTGTGGAGTGCTAGTGTATATTTACACGAAGTAGTATCTACAACAACAACATTTTAATTATGTCAAATAAATTAGTATTAGAAGCAGAAATAAAATCAGATATTGGTAGTGTTGTAAAAGACACAGAAGAAGTTGCAGATAACCTGAAAGAAATAGATGCAGGAACAAAAGCAGCTTCTAGTGGTTTTGCTAAAATGGGTACGGCAGTTAAAGGATTAGGTACTGCTATGAAAGCAGCAGGTATAGGATTAATTGTAGCTGGATTTGCTGCACTTAAAGTTGCTATGGAAAGGAATCAGACAGTAATGGATACTGTAAAAGGTATAATGGATACTATCGCTACTGTAATGAACAAAGTAGTAAATGTTTTAACAGATACAGTAGTATGGGTAACGGCAAGTTCTGAAAGATTTGATGGTTTAAGTCAAGTCATTCAAGGAATTATAACAATATCATTAACACCATTAAAGGCTGCATTTTTTGGAATTAAATTAGCAGTTTTATCAGCTATGGAAGCCTGGGAAGGTAGCTTTTTAGGTGGTGGTGATGAAGAAAAATTAAAAGAATTAAGAAATGATATAAAAGCAACAGGTGCTGATTTAATACAAGTAGGTAAAGATGCCGTAGAAGCAGGAAAAAGCATATTTAATAACTTTTCTGAAGCAGTTACAGAAATTGGTGATATATACGATAAAGCAGCAGAAGGAATTAAACAAATTAATATTCAAGCAATACACGAACAATCTAAACAATTAGTAGCTTTACAAAATACTGCAAAATTAGCAGCGGCAGAACTACAAGGATTGGTAGAAAAAAATGATAGATTAGCAGAAGTACAAAGACAAGTAAGAGATGATGAAACTAAAACACTAGCAGAAAGAATTGCAGCAAATGAAAAACTAGGAGAAATACTAGATCAACAAGAAATAGATATGTTAGCCTTAGCAGATCAAAGGGTTGCGGCAGCACAAATGGAATTAGATACTAACAAAGATAATATAGATTTACAAGTAGCATTAAAAGAAGCACAAAATGAACGTGCAGGAGTTGAAGCACAAATAGCTGGTTTTAGAAGTGAACAAATGACTAATGAAGTAGCTTTAAATAAAGAATTAGAAGAAGCACAAAAAACATTAGGACAAGCAAAATTAAGTGCTTTAGACCTTGAATTACAAGCATTAAAAGATTCTTATGATGAACAAATAAAATTAGCAAAAAGAGCAGGAATAGACACAGTAGCTATAACTGAAGAATATGAAAGAAAAAAATCAGCTATTGTAAAAGCAAATACGTTAGAACAAATATCAGTTTATGGTGGACTAGCAAGTGCATTAAGTACATTAGCTGGTGAAAATAAAGAACTAGCAGCAGCAAGTGCAATTATAGATACTTATGTAGGTGCAAACAAAGCCTTAGCATCTATGCCACCACCTGGAAATTATGTAGCAGCAGCTTCTGTTGTATTATCAGGACTTGCAAATGTTAAAAAAATATACGCTACTGATGTACCTGGTAGTGGTGGTAGCGCACCTAATATAGAAGCACCTGCACCTCAATTTGTTAGTGGTGCTTTTGACTTAAATGCTATGGGTGGTATACCTGAACCTGAGCCAGTACAAGCGTATGTAGTTACAGATGATATGACTAATAGCCAAAACAAATTAGCACAAATAAGACGTAGAGCAACAATATAAAATCAAATAAAAACTAATTAAATATATTATATAATATGCCGTGTAAACAATGTAAAGATGGAAAATATAAGTGGGGTAATACAGGAGAATGTAAGTATGCCACTAAAGATGAATGTGAAAAAGCAAATCCTAAAAATTATAATAAAATGAATCCAACACCACTAGGAAAGAAAACCTATGAAGAATACGCAAAAGAATTAAAAGAATTTAATTTGAGTACACAAAGGTTTGATTTTGAAAGCATTAAAACATTAGATGCATTAGTAGATAACATAAAAAAAAGAGAAACTGAAGGTACAAAAATAATTAAAGATTATTTACAAGTAAAAAAGGTGTTAGAAAAAGACAGGAAAATTAAACAAAAAGAAAATGATTTACAGTATAAAGAAGTTGGAAAAGTAAAAAAAATAGAAGATGCTTTCTATAAGGCAAAAGGAAAATTAGAAGATGCACAAGAAAAATTAAGAAGAATGAATAACTCTATAGAAGAAATAGAAAAAAGAGTAGAAAGAGTAGAAAAAGAAGATTTAACAATAAGAAAAAATATGAAAAAGGTGGCTGATAATTTAGATAAATTTTTAACTGCTTTTGATAAGCAATTAAACGCTTTTAAAAAAAATGCTAAAGCATTAGGTGTTGATGTTCCAACAGGTAAATATGACAAGATATTTTCAAGTGCTTTTGCTACTAGAAATAAATTAATTCAAGGACAAACAGGAAACTTATAAAAGGTATGAAAAACAAAACAACTAAAATAGTAGAATTAGTTATTGAAGAAAACAATGAAATGTTGGCAATAGATGCTATTAGTTTGGTATCAGCACCTGCAATAGAACAAGATTTTGTATTCTTTGGTAAAGACAGACACAACTTAACTTTCGCAAAGGTAGATGAAGAAAAAAAAATGTTAGTTAGTCCTGCACTAATACCTAATAAACAAATATTTAGATATGATCCTAATACTGATTCTGAATACTATGTTTTCTTTTCAAAATCGACAGTAGCTCGTGCAGCTGAATTATACTTAAAACATAACAACCACCATAAGGCTACACACGAACATAACGAAAGAGTATCAGGAGTTTTAACGGTAGAAAGTTGGATAAAAGAGGGCGAACAAGACAAATCAAAGTTATACGGTTACGACTTACCTAATGGTACTTGGTTTGTAAAAATGCGTATAGATAATGATGATTTATGGAAAAAGATTAAAGAAGGAGAATTAAAAGGTCTATCAATAGAAGGTTACTTTGTAGATAAAATGCAAAATATGAGTAAAGGACAATTTACTAACGAACAAATAAGACAAGCATTAAGAGAAATAATAAGTCCTAAAAAAGTAGAATTAGCATCATTACAAGATTTTGATAAATTATTTAAAGATGCAGAAAAACAAATAGGAGTAGCAGAAGGTAAATCATTAGGAGATGTAAGAAAAGCAGTAGTAAAAGCAGATAGTGAATTTTTAAAGTTATCAAGAATAGTAAGTGAAGCATTAGATATGGCTGAAAAAATTGAAAAAGCTGCAAAAGAGTTGGGAATTGATTTAGGTAATGAAATAAAGGGCAAAGTAAATGTACTTAAAGGTGCAGATGATAGGGCAGAATATTGGGTAAAAGAACTTAATGCAGATCAATATAGATAAAATAAATTAATATGAAAAAGAAACCAACAGATCACGAAATACTAACTGCTTTAAATAAAATAATAAAAGAAAGCCAAAAACCTAAAAAGGTTGAATTAGGGTTAGTAGATGATATGGGTTCAGTAGATAAAACTTTAGCTAAAATATGGGATAGCTCAAATAAAAATATAGATTTAATTAGTGATTTAGATGATAAAGTAGAACAATTACAAAGAAAAGCAGAAGGGTTATTAAAAGATTTAAAGTCAGATAGTTCTAAAATGAATAAAGAAAGAGATAATGGTAAAAAGTTAATATCTAACTTTGAAAAAGCTACAAAAGAATTAGGAATAAAACCTAATGATAGTGCTGAATACAAAAGATTAAGTAAAAGAATAACTGAAGGTGAACAACAAAATGATACAATAAAAGATTGGATAAGAGTAGCAACACAAATCACTAAAATCTAAAAATCAAATAAATAAATAACAATTCTATTATATAAAAAAAGGAAATCATGGATTTAAAAAATCAAATATTAGTAGCATTAGGTCTTAACAAAGAAGAAGAAGTTAAGATGGCTTGGCAAGGTAAAAGTGAAGATGGCACTATCTTCGTTTCAACTGCTGAAGAATTAGAAGCAGGTGTAGACATTTCAGTATTAACTGAAGATGGAACAACTATACCATTACCTGCTGGAACTTACAAAACAGAAACAGGAGTATCTTTTAGAGTTGAAGAAGAAGGTATTGTTGGTGAAGTTATGGAAAGCGAAACAGAAGAAAAAATAGAAGCTGAAAAAGAAGCAAGTGAAGCCTACGAAAAAGCATATCCAGAAGAATTAGAAGAAAAAGAAGATAAAGACGAATATGATGAAGAAGCAGATGTAGCTGATTGGCAAGGTATGGAGAAACGTATCAAGAACTTAGAAGATGCCGTAAGCGACCTCAAAAGACAAATAGGAGAAACTGGTGATGTTGAAGAAATGGCAGAAGAAACTACTGAGCCAGGAAAAAATCCTAAATCAATAAAAACAACAGAAATAGTTGAGTTTTCAACAGAAGATGAAATTAAAAAGTTGAAAGAAGAAAACGAAAAACTTAAAACGGAATTAGCAGAATCACCTGCTGATACACCGATTAATACAAATAAGTTTAGTTCAGAAAAACCTGTACTAAGCAGAAAAGAATATAATAAACTTTCTAAACAAGAAAAATTTATATACAATTTAAACAGATAATAACTTTAAAAAATTAATTAAAATGGCGTTTACTACAACATCAAACTACGCAGGTAAAGCAGCTGGATTTTATATTTCAGCAGCTTTAAAAGAAGCGAAATCATTGGATTTTTTAACAATGATAGAGAATATTAAGTACAAATCTAATATTCAAAAAATGGCAGGTTCAGGATTAGTAAAAGATGCAAGTTGTGATTTTACAGATGCAGGTACACTAGCACTTACTGAAGCAGTTTTAGAACCAAAAAATTTACAAATCAACATAGACCTATGTAAAAAAACTTTACTAGATTCTTGGGAAGCAGCACAAATGAGAGCAGGTGCAGGAGCACCACCACCAGCATCTTTTGATGACTATGTAATTTCTTATATGGGTGAAATTATAGCAAATGGAGTAGAAACCTCAATATGGGGTGGAGCAGCAGCTACTACTGGAGAATTTGAAGGCTTTATGACGGCTACAACTGGACTTTTATTACCAGCACAAGACGGAACAGTTATACAAACTTCAGCTTCAGGTGCTTTTGATGCGTCTAACATTATTGCTAACTTACAAACTGCAACTACTGCCTTAGCAGCTAATATACCTGCAATATTAAGAAAAGAGGATTTACATATTTATATGTCGCCTAAAACTTATTCTTTATATATATCAGCAGTATCTACTTTAGGATATGTTAATGCTTACCAAATGAATGGTGATTACGAGCCAGTATTTGAAGGATATAAGATTGCAGTATGTCCTGGAATGAGAGATAACGGTCTTGTTATTGCAGAAAAATCTAACTTATATTTTGGTACTGATTTACTTTCAGATCAAACACGTATAACGCTAATGGATATGGCTAACCTTGACGGTTCAGACAATATGCGTTTAGTAGCTAGATATTCAGGTGGTGTTAGACAAGGAATTGGTGCAGATATTTTAAGAATGCAACACTAATAAAAACAAATAAATGGTAGGGGTGTAAAAACCTCTACCTTAACTTTAAAAAAATTAATACTATGGCTTGTACTGCTTTAACAAAGGGGAGAGGGTTAATGTGCGATAGAATCGCAGGTGGTGTGAAAAACGTCTACTTTTCTGTCTACTCAGATTTCGGAGATACGGATTGGGCTTATGATGGCTCAAATCCACAAGAAATAGATACTATTGATTGGAATAGTAAAAGTATATACAAATATGTAATGCCATTAGGTGTAGCATCTGTTTCTGATGCAATAACTGGTTCAACTGAAAACGGTACAATATTCTACACACCAACTGTAAATATTATGCTTAACAAATTAACTAAAGAAGATCAAAACCAAATAAAACTACTAGGACAAACTAAAGTTAGAATGTTAGTAGAATTAAATCAAAAACTAGCTAGTGGACATGATGCTATATTAGCAATAGGTTTTGAAAACGGTTTAGACCTTAATAGTGGTTCAGCAGATACTGGTGCAGCTTTCGGTGATAGAAATGGTTATACTTTAACCTTTACAGGAATGGAAAGTAGACCAATGGCGTTTTTAGAAGATTATACAACGTCTATCTTTGACAATTCAGGATTCACAAATAAAGGAACACCTTTTGTAGTATCTACATAAACCTTCACTTTTCAAGTGTTTTCATATTTCTTGATTTAGGTGGCTTTATTGCCACCTTTTTCTTTATATTGCAAATAAATTATAGGTTTTTCTATTATATAATATGTTACAAGCAACTTACAAATCATCACCGTATGTATTTTATGTTTCAACAGAAGATAATAGAATAGATACTACGGTAACAACTGCACAAATAAGATATTTATTTAAACTAACAAATGATATGTCAGGTGCAGTAAAGTATGGTTATGGTCAAAGTCAAACTGTTTATGATAGATATACTAAAATGCAATTACAACATAAATTAGTAGCAGCAGAAGATGTTTTTTTAGGTGGGGTTGATTTAGTACCAAATGGTTACTGGCAGTATGAAATTTACGAAGTAGCGTGGTCAGGCGTAGCAAGTTTAACTACTGATACTGCACCAGTTACTGAAACACAAGTTTTAACACCACCAGCAGCTACTAAAGGAGTAGTAAAAGGAATGGTAAATAGTGGCAAGCTATATGTAACAGAAGAAAACGGACAAGAGCAGGTGCAATACAATCAATATGTAGAACCAGCTGCAAACAATTATATATATTACGGACAATAAAAAAACAATAAAATGATAGAAAATGTACAACAACTTTTAGTAGAACAATTAGGTAAAAATGGTAGTACAGAAATATTTACAACGGCAGCACAAACTGGTAAAGATTGGTATTGTGTTTACTTTCCAGTAACCTCAGTAGTTTCAGCAATAACAGTAGCAGATGCAAGTGGAGAAAGTGCCTTGCAAACGACACTACCTGCTGGAACGACACTCCTGATGAATATTACAGCCATAACTTTAACTTCAGGTATTGGTATTGGTTATTATGAAGGAACTACTACATAAGATATGTTAGCACTAAAATTAGGCAATAGTTTAAGTGGAATGGGTAAAACTTTACCTAATACCTATTCTTTGCAATTAAACGGTACTGATGAATATGTAACGGCTGATAGTGTAGCTGCAGATATTGATATTAGTAAAGGTGCATTTTCAGCTTGGGTACAAATAGCTACAACATCAAGTTCAGGTACTATTTTACATAGTAGAGTAGATTCAAATAACTTATTTAATTTCTTTTATCATGCAAGTAGTAATGAATTAAGATTTACTTATAAAGCAGGTGGTACAACTAAATACGTTTTTACAACTGAAGAAATAGAAGGAGATGAAAAATGGCACCACGTTTATGCAACTTGGAGTGTAGCAGCAGATGAAATTAAATTATATTTAGATGGTGAATTAAAAGCAACACAAACTAATTTAGGTACTTGGAGTGGTACACCAGCAGTATTTGATATAGGACAAAATACAACTGGTAGTGGTTATTTTAAAGGTTATGTTACAGAAGTAGCTATGTTTGATGTAGTACAACCTATTAATAGTGTATATGTAACTGCACAACAACCAGTAGATTTAACTGGATTAAGTGGATTAAAAGCATATTTTAAAACTAATGAAGGATCAGGTACATCAGCTTTTGATAGTTCAGGAGAGGGTAATACAGGAACTTTAATAAATACACCAACTTGGAGTACAACAGTACCATATAAAGCAGGATAAAATGAAATATACATTAATATTAGCAGAAGAAGTATCAAGTGTAGATTTTAGCCAAGTGCTAGAAACATCAGAAGATACATTAAGATATAATAACGAAAGAAGTCAAGCACTATTAAAATTTGATGGTGAAACACCAAGTTTTTTAGAGGGTAAAACATTGTATGACTATGAAGAAATAATGGAAATATTAGATAGTCCAGATTGGACACAAGAAAATTAATTATGAAAGACAATATAATAAATATAAATCTTGAAACATCAACATCACCAATCGTACAAGAAGTTCGTGGTAGAGATTGGATAGAATATGGTACAGAAGATTGGAAAAATTTATATCCACAATTTCTAATTGACCTTTATTATTCTAGCAGTATATCAGCTGCTATTATAAATGCCACGTCAGAAATGATTGCAGGAGAAGCACTTGTAATAGAAGATGAAAATGACAAAAATCCTGATACTGTTATTAAGATGAAACACTTTATGGATAGAGCAAACAGTAATGAAAGTTTGCATGAAGTGATAAAAAAGTTAGCATTTGATTTTAAATTACAAGGTGCTTTTGCTTTAAATATTGTATGGAGTAAAGATAGAACGCAAATTGCAGAAATATATCATATACCAGTAGAAAAAATACGTTGTGCTAGACCTGATGAATTTGGTAAAACTAAAGGATATTATATTAGTGCAGATTGGTCAAATACTAGACAAAACAAACCACATTACGTTCCTGCTTTTAATACAAACGATAGAACGAATCCAAATCAAATATTATATACTGGATTGTATAGTCCTAATATGAACTCTTATTTTACACCAGATTATGTAAGTTGTAATAACTGGGCATTAATCGATAGTCGTGTTTCAGAATTTCACCTAAATAATATATCTTCAGGATTTAGTGGTTCTTTTATGATTAGTTTCGCAAATGGAGTGCCAACACAAGAGGAACGATTCCAAATAGAACAAAGCCTTACTGATAAATTCTGTTCAGAAACTAATAGTGGAAAATTTGTATTAACATTCTCAGACGATAAAACAAGAGTACCAGAAATAACTGCAATAAGTCCTAGTGATTTAGATAAACAATATCTTGCATTACAAGAATTGCTCACACAAAATATTCTTAGTGGGCATAGATGCACATCACCTATGCTTATGGGTATCAAATCTGATACTGGATTAGGTAATAATGCAGACGAACTTAATAGTGCAGCTAATTTCTATTTAAATACAGTTGTAAAACCTTTTCAAGATCATATAGTTAAAATATTAAGAAAAATATTTAAAGTTAATCAAATAGATTTACCTGTTAATTTCGTACAACTAAAACCTATTACTGTAAGATTTACTAGCGAAGATTTAAAAGGAGTAATGACACAAGACGAAATAAGAGAAGAATTAGGATTAGAACCATTAGACGTAGAGGTTAGAGAAGATTTTGCTAAAGTAGGAACTATGATAACTGATGGTGTAGAATTGCCTTTATTTGAAACAAAAGAAGAAGCTGAAGCAGAAGCTAAAAAAATAGGTTGTAGTGGCTACCACGAGCATAAACAAGACGGTAAAACGTATTATATGCCGTGTGAAAACCATGAACAAATAACTAACTTAAATAAATGTAATTGTAAAGAAGAATTTATAACACCAAATCCTTGTCAGCCAGGCTATGAAGCAATAGGTACAAAAATAAAAGATGGTCGTGAAGTACCTAATTGTGTACCTGTAAAAGCTAAAAAAGAATTAGCTGAACTAACTGAACTAGATAAGTTTATAGAAGAATACGGTGAAGATATGCCTGGAGAATGGGAATTAGTAGAAGAAGAAAAAGTAGTAGATGAACACGAAGATTTTGATTTTGAAGAAACATTAAATAAAGCTACACATAATAAAATAGAATTAGCAAGTACAGGTAAAGCTATACCTGATGCTAAAAGTGAACAAGACGGTATAAGTAAAAAAACTTACGACTATTTTAGAGTTAGATATGTATATACAGAAGATCCATTTTTAGTTGCTAAGACAGGACAAAACAGAAACTTTTGTAAGAAAATGGTAGCAGCTAAAAAATTATACCGTAAAGAAGATATTTTAAAAATGTCTGATAAAGTTGTAAACGACTATTACTACTCTAAAAGACAAAAAAAGAATATAGGCTGGGGTGCTAATGGTGCTTTAAAATACTCAATCTGGTTATACAAAGGTGGTGGAAATTGTCAGCATTATTGGTTAAGACAAATCTATAAAACTAAACTAGGTGTATCGGTAAGCACAAAAATAAAAGATGCAGATTTAATTGGATATACTAAAGCACGTAGTGAAGGGTTTACTGCTGAAAAAAATAGTCCATTAGTAAACAAACCACCAAAAAGAATGAAAAATAAAGGATTTTTAAAACCTAGATAGATATGGCACAATACGTATTATTTATATCAGAAGATAAACTAAAAGATAGCACGGCTATTAATATGAATGTAGATGTAGAGTTTTTACTACCATTTGTAAAACAAGCACAAAAACTATATGTAGAAACTAAGTTAGGTACTGATTTAACACAAAAGCTAAAAGACCTTATAATAGCAGGTACAATTAATAATGCTGGTAATGAAGCGTATGCAACTTTAATTAACACATACATAGGCGATATGCTTCCTAACTTTGCTTTTTATCATGCTATACCTTTCTTGCGTTTTAAGGTCGAAAATGGAAACATATATAGTAAGACATCAGAAACAGGAAATGCGTTAAGTACAGAAGAAGCACAACACCTTAGATCAGAAGTATTAAATACTGGAGAATATTATATGGAACGTATGATAGAATACGTAACAAATAACTTATCTAGCTTTCCTGAATATAGCACAAATAGTGGTGCTGATGTTTCACCTGATAAAAATGCTTATTATGCTGGTATGAACTTAGAAAGACCAATGCAAAAAGGCACTAAATTAACTTTAAGAAATTTTCTAACACCTGATATAAGTTACTAATGAAAAGAAGATATAAAGTAAAAGAAATAAATATAACTAAATTAAAAACTTACTTGAAAAGTAAGACAAAAAAAGATGAAAGAAATACAAGATTCAGCACAAGTAGCAATAGCAAACGGTAGTGCAATAGGAATATCGTTAGTAGAAGCAAATGAATATTTAACATTTATTTCGCTATCATTAGCAATAGCTTTTACAATATATAAGTTTATAAGGTATGAAGAAAAGAAAACTAAATAGTAAAAATCCTAAATATCAAACAAAAGATGAGAACATTCCTAAAGTTCGTAAGGAGTTTGTTCACGAAGTTAAAGGAGTTAAAGTGTACAAAATCTATCACATTTAATTTGGACTATCCTATAAATCTTTTAATAATAAGAGATACATTTACAGAAGAATCTACTATTGGTAGGTTATATCTTAATGGTGAATCTTTTTGTGATACATTAGAGAATCCATGGCTAGATAACCAAAAAAATATAAGTTGTATTCCTAAAGGAGAATACAAAGTAAGATTAAGAACGGCAAGAGAAAGTGCTACAAGAGATTACCTACATATGCTAGTTAAAGACGTACCTAATAGAAGCTATATACTATTCCATAGAGGTAATACGGCTAAAGACACACAAGGTTGCATATTAGTAGGACAAAGTCGTGAACAAAACCGTGTTAATAATTCAAGATTAGCAATGGATTTGCTAATGAAAGAAATTATACATTTGGGTGGAGAGGAAATTAATTTAATAATCAAAAATAGATAACATGAAAAATTGGATAACAAACGTATTAGTAAACAAAATTTTAAATAGTCGTAAATTCGTTTATGGCTTAACTGGTGTAGTCGTACCTTTTCTTATGACTAAGTTCGGCTGGGGTGCTGAGGTTGCAGAAACCGTATGGCACACTTGTTTAGTATTAATATTAGGACAAGGCGTTGCAGACATCAACAAAAAATAATCGTTTTAGATTAAAACCACACGAGATAGTGGCACTTAAAAAAATGAGGGAAACCGACACAAGAAATGTTCTTGTCGTCGGTGATCTTCATTGTCCGTGGGATTTAGATGAATACTTACCGTGGGTTGTAGAACAATATAATAAATGGAATTGTACTCAAACAATTTTTATAGGTGATTTACTAGATTCAGCAGGATATTCTTATCATGAACAAAATCCCGATTTACCTTCAGCAGGTGATGAATTAAATTATGCTATAAAAAGAATACAAAGGTGGTACAATGAATTTAATGAAGAAGGAACTAAAGTTATAATTGGAAACCATGATAGGATGGCTGCAAGGAAAGCTATGACAGGTGGCATACCTTCGGCTTGGCTAAAATCATATAGTGAAGTGCTTGGCACACCTAATTGGGAATTTGTAGAACGATATGTACAAGATGATGTGCAGTATGTACACGGTGAAGGTGGTACTGCAAGGACTAAATGTCGTGCTGATATGATGAACACCGTACAAGGACACCTACACACACAATGCTATACAGAACACTATGTAGGAAGAAATTTTAGAGTTTTTGGCTGCCAGGTGGGTACAGGGATAAATTTTACAAATCTTAGTTTTAATTATGCTAAAGCAGGAAAAAAACCTGCGATAGGATGTGCAGTAGTTCTTAATAATGGTACATTACCTATTAACCTTTTAATGCCTTTATAATGAAACCTGAACATCAATTACCTATTATTTTATTATATATGCTAATAATAGTATTAGTTATATACTTATCCTTATAAATCTTAATTAACATACTTATTGTTAATAACTTTTAAACATTTTTTGTAAAAAGAAGTGTTAATTACTGCTTTTATTATATATTTGCAGTATGAAAACATTAAAAAAACAAATTATGAGAACAACTTTTGAAAATCCAGCTTACCAAATGAAAACGGCAACTAATAAGCAAGAAGCTATTATATCTATATTAGATGTAATGACAGAAAATCCTTTATGGTTATTAAAATGTACTAGCAAAGAATTTGTTGTAGTATATAGATTACACAAAACAGATAGTAGAAAACAATGGTTAAACGCTATGTCGTTTAAAGATGTTAAAAAACTGTATCAAGAAATTTATGTACAGTATGATAAAGCAGTACCAACTAATTTAATATTTTAATTATGTTTACAGATAAACAATATATAAAGGCACTATACCAAGAATGTGATGATCCTACACAATATGATGGTGAAGATAATGTATATGTATACCATTGTGTTATATGTGGCGAAACTGAATGTGATTGTGAAGAAGAATGGGGTACAGTTAGTAACTGTTGTGAAAAACCTATGGATAATAATAGGTGTTCACATTGTGGTGAAAATTGCATATCTTCGTACCAAGAAGCATTAGATATGTGTGGTGTAATAGTTACAAAATAATATATGAACGGAGTTGATCTAATTAATTATTAACCGAGCAGTTATACTTTGACAAGGTCGTTTCTCCGTTCATTTTTTTTAAAAAGGTTAAAAGCTGATACCTTTAAATTAGCTAAATATTAAATATGAAACAATGATAAAAAAAAGTAAAGTAACAAACGTACAAGGTGGTGGCACTTGGTCGCCAACTAACAATCCTGATAAAATCTTTTACGGTTTTGAAGTAGAAATGGAAAATGGTGATATAGGTCAATATTCATCAATAAAAAAAGAGCAGGATAAATTTGTAGTAGGTCAAGAAGTTGAATATGAATTTATAGACGGTAGATTTCCTAAAGTAAAGCCTGTATATCAAAAGCCAGGATTTGGTGGGTTTAAAGATGATCCTAATAGACAAAGAAAAATAGATAGATGGGCAGGTTTAGGACGTGCAATAGATTATTTTGGCACGGAAGCAACAAAAAAAACTAATGAACAAATATTTGCAAAAGCACAAGAATGGATAGATTGGGTAAATGATGAACCTAAACAAGCAAACACAAGTAATACTGCTAAAGCTATGCACGATTTTGCAAAGAATCCATTTGGTAATACTGATACTGATTTTATATCAGATAATAAAGGTTTATCTAACGATTTACCATTTTAATTATGAATGAAAAAGAAAAATTTGAAGAAATATGCAAAGTTACAACTGATGTTTTAGGTTTGCCTGAAGATTGTTTAGGTAAACGTGCTAGAACACATAACATAACTTTAGCTAGACAAATAGCTGGTTATATTGGAAGAAAATATAAAATAGATAGAAATATAATAGCTAGTGCATTTAATAAAAACAGAACCTGCTCATACTTTTATGAAAGAGAACATGAAGGTAAAGCTAAATTTGATTACGAATATGCTGAAAACTTTGCAAAAGT
>MDSV01230326.1_pt1 | contig 28455 bp, 28 predicted proteins | sample 810851 | NCBI WGS metagenome assembly MDSV01 (sample SAMN05326640, study PRJNA326480) | marine metagenome | isolation source: seawater | place: Atlantic Ocean: North East | collected 2012 | reverse complement strand
AAGCGCAGTAATGCGTGCAGCTGACCAGTACTAATAGCTCAATTGGCTTGATTTATGCACTGAAAAAAATTTTTATTAGATTAAAAATATTACTAAATGACGATATTTTGCTTAAAGTTAAAAATATTGATAATACATTATTCAAAAACACTTTGAAACCAAGATACAGATTTCAGATGAAAAAAATATTTGATCTTAAGAAACTTTCGAAAATAGCAAAGAGTCTTAAACAAAAAAAAAATAAAATCGTTTTATCCCACGGAGTTTTTGATTTATTACACATAGGACATATAAAACATTTCGAATCTGCAAAAAAGTTAGGTCACAAACTAATTGTATCAGTCACTAAAAACGAGTTTATAGATAAAGGACCTAACAGACCATTGTTTGATTTAAAATTGAGAATGGAGGCTATTGCATCCTTATCTTGTGTTGACTTTGTAACTTATGGAAATCTAGATAGTGCTGTTGATGTAATAGAACATTTAAAGCCTGATATTTATTGCAAGGGTCAAGATTATAAAATTCTTAAAAAGGATGTAAGTAAAAAAATTTATAAAGAAAAAAAGGCAGTTTTAAAAAATAAAGGGAAAATAAATTTTACTAATGAAATAAAGTTTAGCTCTTCTAAAATACTTAACACAACTGGTTTAGTTTTAAACAAACATCAAAAAAATTTTGTCGAAAGATTATCAAATAGAATAAATAAGAAAAAACTTGTAAGTTTATTCGATAAAATAAAAGATCAAAAAATTATCATTCTAGGTGAAATGATAATCGATCAGTATAATTTTTGTGATCCTCTGGGAAAATCCGGAAAAGACCCAATAATGATGTTTTCAAAAAAAAAAGAGGAAAAATATATTGGGGGTGCCGGAGCAATAGCAAATCACGCTGCTCAATTAACTAAAAATATTTACATGTGTTGTATGATTGGTGAATACGATAGTAATAAAAGCTTTATAGAAAAAAATATTTCTAAAAAAATTATTAAAAAATATATAATTAAAAAAAACTCCCCCACAATTGAAAAACAGAAATATTTAGATAGTATTACACTTAATAAAATAATTGGATTTTATAAATTTAATGAAGAAAAAATTAATACCAAACAAGAAATTAAAATTTTAAATTTTTTAAAAAAAACTTTAGATAAAGATAGCATTTTAGTTGTGGCAGATTATGGTCATAGTATGATATCCAAAAAACTCGCTAAAAAAATATCAAATTTAAAAAATTTTGTTTCTCTTAATGCACAAATTAATGCTGCAAATATTGGAACACATAATATTAAAAAATATACTAATTTAGATTTTGTAATTATTAATGAATCTGAATTAAGAAATGAACTAAGAAATAATATTGATAAAACTGAGATTTTAATGCTTCAAATTTCAAATATGTATAATTTTAAGATTTTAGTTGTAACCAAAGGTAAAGACGGAGTCATATTATACAATAAAAGTAAAAATAAATTTTATTTTTGTCCTGCTTTTACAGATAAAGTAGTCGATAAAATTGGTTCAGGGGATGCAATGTTAGCTATTATTTCAAGTATTTATAAAAATACACATGATGAAGAGCTATCTCTTTTTATTGGTTCTTTAGCAGCAGCTCAGAAAGTTCAAATTATAGGAAACAGTAAATCTATTGATGGAATGAAATTAATCAAAACTTTTAACCATTTGATTAATTAACTCTATTTGATTTGTAAAATTGATAGTTAAAAATCCTAAAATTGAGAAATTATGAAACCAAATAAATTATTAATCAAAATTATTAGAAAATTTTTAGTATATAGTTATGGAATTCCAATTATATTGCTTATTAAGTTAGTAAAACCATTTGTTTTGGTCAGATTTCAAGAGGTTATATCGGATAGAATAGGACATTTTGCACCCCATATAGAGCTTTATCTTCATGAAAGAAGACAAGAAAAAAAAAAACATTTTGATATTTTTTTTTATCAGCCGTATGTTTGTAATACACAATTGGGAAAAATGTGGAAAAACCAAATTAAAGTTTTACCTTATATAATAATCGCCCCCGTTTTTAGTACTTACAGAACCTTAAATAAATTAAAATTAATTTCGAATGAACATGAAATTCCAGATCCAGTCTCAAGAGATAGAGATATTTTTAATTTTATGGATAAAAATGCACCAAATATAAAATTTACAAATTCAGAAATTCTTTATGGAGATAATCAATTAAAAAAAATGGGATTAATGAATAATAAATTTATTGTTTTGCATATTCGAGATGATAATTATATCAATGAAGACTCAGAAACTGGTTTGAAATTGATAAATATTGATAACTACTTAGATGCAATCAATTTTGCAATAAAAAGAAATTATAAAGTGGTAAGAGTTGGAAAAAATCCTAAACACAGAATTAATCTTTCAAATGATTTTTTTATAGATTATCCTTTTTCAAAATTCCAAAGTGATTTCATGGATTTATATTTAACTTTTAAATGTAAATTGATTTTAGGTAATAATTCTGGGGGGACACTTGCGCCTGTATATTTGTTTAGAACACCAACAGTCATTACTGATTTTGCTCCCATAGGTATGATGCATTCATATTCCAATAAAATTTTTACAATTTTTAAAAAATGTAGATTTAAAGGTTCATCCAAAATTTTAAATATTTCAGAAATATTTTCAAACAATCTTGCTTTTTCTGAGAGTAAGAAAGATTATTTGGATAAATCTGTGGAATTATTGGATAATACACCAGAAGAAATCAAAGATGTATTGGAGGAAGCAATTGATGAAATAGAGGGAAAAAGAATACTTAGTGAAGATTTTATCGCTTTAAGAAAAAAATTTTATTCAAATTATTCATTCAATTGTAAAAAGTTTAATAATCAATATTGGAATAATGAATTGAGAATATGGCATGGAGAATTAAAATTTAATGTTGGTCAAAAATTTTTAAAAAAAAATTTTGAATATTTAATTTAAAATACTTTGATTTATGAATGAAATAGATATAGGTAGATTCCAATGAGCAATATATTTATTACAGGTGGTGCAGGTTATGTTGGATCTTGTCTGTCAGATTATCTAGTTGAAAAAAATTATAATGTGACTGTATATGATTTATTTTTATATGGAGAAAATGTTTTTAATAATAAAAAAGATTTAAGACTTATTAAGGGGGACATTAGAGACACTTCTCTTTTAAGAAAATCGGTTAAAAATCATGATATTGTTATCCATTTAGCTTGTATTTCTAATGATCCAAGTTTTGAATTAAATCCAAATTTAGGAAAATCAATTAATTTAGACTCTTTTGAACCGTTAGTAAAAATTTCAAAAGAAGAAAACATTAAAAGATTTATTTACGCATCTTCATCGAGTGTATATGGAATTAAAGATATCAAAAATGTACATGAGGAAATAAGCCTTGAGCCAATAACAGATTATTCAAAATTTAAGGCAAAATGTGAAAAAATATTAAATAGTTATAATGATAAAAATTTTTCTGCAGTAACAATTAGACCAGCAACAGTTTGTGGTTATTCTAAAAGACAAAGGCTCGATGTAATTGTGAATATATTAACAAATGTTGGATTTCATAAAAAAGAAATTTCAGTTTTTGGTGGTGATCAATTAAGGCCAAATATTCATATAAAAGATATGGTCAGGGCCTATGAAAAATTAATTGAGGCTGACGATAAATTAGTGAGTGGACAAATTTTTAATGCTGGATGGGAAAATAAAAGTGTAAATGAAATTGCTCAAACAGTAAAAAATGAGCTTGGTAGAGATATTAGTTTAGTAGTAACTCCTACTAATGATAACCGCTCATATCATATTTCATCAGAAAAAATTAAAAAAATGTTAAATTTTAAAACAGAATTTACTATTAGTGATGCAGTAAAAGATTTAAAAAGAGCATTTGAATCAAATTTATTAAATGATCCACTTAATAATCCAGATTATTTTAATATTAAAAAAATGCAGTTGGTTAATTTAGAGTAGCCAAAAATGAAAATTGATAATTTTAAAAAAAAAGCACTTCAATTAAGAAGAAAAACATTTTTGACATTTATTGAAAAAGGTGAAGCTCATTTAGGTGGAGCCTTTTCTATGATAGAAATTTTATTGTCCTTGTATGAAGTAATATTAAAAAAAAACGATAAATTTGTTTTAAGTAAATCCCATTCATCTTTTCCATTATGTATTTTATTAAATGAAAAAGGATATAAAAATAAAATTAGCACTCATCTAGAAAAAGATGAAAAAAATGGCATCCATTGCACTACGGGAAGTCTTGGGCATGGATTACCAATAGCTACAGGCATGGCTTTTGCAAAAAAAAAACAAAAACAGAAAGGAAATATTTTTGTTTTACTTAGTGATGGTGAATGTCAAGAAGGGACTACCTGGGAATCTCTTCTAATTGGATCAAAGCACAAACTTGATAATCTAAAATTGATTATAGATTACAATAAAATTCAAGCCCTTACTAAATTAGAGGATGCCTTGCCATTAGATAACTTGGCAGAAAAGTTTAGAGCATTTAAATGGAATTGCATTGAAGTAAAAAAAGGTCATTCTTTTGAAGCATTAATTAAAGTATTTAAAAAGGATATTAAAAATAAAAAACCAACAGTTTTTATAATTCACACCACAAAAGGAAAGGGTATTAAGGAATTTGAAAACGATCCAGTTTGGCATGCAAGACAATTAAAAGGTGAAGAAATTGTAATTGGTAAAAAAAGGTTAGGTATCAAATAAATGAGAAGGGCTTTTGGAAGATTCATTGATAAAATTGCAAAAAAAGATAGAAAAATTATATTGCTTGTTGGAGACATTGGTTATGGAATTTTTGATGATTTTAGGAAAAATCATCCATATAGATTTGTTAATTTAGGAATATGTGAACAAAGTCTAATAGGTGTTGCCTCTGGTATGGCTATACAAGGAATGAAGCCATGGGTTTATACAATTACACCATTTTTAATTGAAAGGCCATTTGAGCAAGTAAAATTAGACATCGATCAGCAAAATGTAAATGTAAATTTGGTTGGATTTGCAGACTATCCACATTTGGGTCCAACTCATTCAGAAATTAACGATAAAAAATTAGCAAGTTTATTTCCTAACATAAAGTCTTATTTTCCCAAAAACAGTAGGGAAACAGAAAAATTCCTTCTTAAAAGTTATCAAAATAAGGGACCAAATTTTATTAGCCTTAAAACAGATAAAACAATAATGAAAAAATTTTGACTTAAGGTAATTTTTTTTTATCAAAAATTAAGTATAATTAAAGAATATTAAATGAACTTTTTATCAAAAAAAGAAAACGATCTTTCAAATGAATTTATTTTAAGTGGTTATACAATCATAAATGTAGAAAATAAGAAGTCGTTAAATTATATTTATAAAATTATCCTTAAAGCAACAAAGAATTATTTAAAAACAAAAAAAAAAATTGACCTTAACTATATTCATAAGATAATTTCAGTTGATGATCTAAATGATTTTAGACTAAAAATAATTAGTTCAATTAGTGATGATAAATTGGCAAGATATCATTATTTTAATTTAGCTAGAGAGAGTATTTATTCTTTAGCGGGCAATGAATTAATGATGCAAAAAAGTATTAATTTGAGCATTCAATTTCCAAATGATAATAATTCTCTTTTGCCTATTCATTCAGATGTTTGGTCAGGCGACTCCCCTTATGAAATAAATTTATGGTTACCACTAGTTGACTGCTATAAAACAAAATCCATGTATATACTTGAACAAAAAAATTATGATTTTTTTAAAAAAATTGTGAAAAAAAAAAAAATCAGTAGCAGCTTAGAAATTTTTAATAAACTCAAAAATAAAATCAAATGGCTCAAAATTAATTACGGTCAATGTTTAATTTTTAATCAATCTTTACCTCATGGAAATGTAGTTAATAAAGAAAAGCAAACAAGATGGTCAATGAATTGTAGATTTAAAACTATATTTTCCCCTTATGGAGATAAAAAAATTGGAGAATTTTTTTTACCAATAACAACAAGGGCGATAACAGAAGTTGGAATGAATTATAAATCACCATTTGGTAAAATAAAATGAAATTGAAAGGGTATATTTTTAGTAGACCTTTTTTTGAAGAAAGAGTTCCTCAAAATGTTCAAAATATAGTTTTAAGAGATTACTGTAAAAAAAAGAATATTGAATTTTTATTAAGTTCAACGGAGTATACTATGGAGAATAGTTCTCTAATTCTCAAAGAAATAACAGAAAAGTATAATTTCTATGATGGAATCATTTTTTATAGTTTATTACAATTGCCAATAAACGCAAAAGAAAGAAAAAAGTTTTATAAAAAAACATTAACAAAAAAAAAACAAATTCATTTTGTATTAGAAAACTTAATAGTAAAAAATAAAAAAGACTTTATTGAATTAGAAAAAATTTTTACAATTAAAACTTTATTTTTCAAAAATGACAAAAAATTAGATAAAAAAAATAAATTAAGAAATTTTATTACTCCAAACCACACAAAAATAAAAAGAAATTATTTAGAGAGAATGATTAATGAAAAAGTAAAATGTATGAAAGTCGCCAAAAGATATAGTTTTGATTATTGGGATGGAGATAGAAAATATGGTTATGGAGGATTTAAGTACATAGAGGGATATAATGAGTCTTTGGCTAAAAAAATTATTAAAACATATAATTTAACAAATAAATCTAAAGTTTTAGACGTCGGTTGCGGAAAAGGATTCCTGATGCAAGAAATTAGAAAACAAATAAAAAATATTAATATTTTAGGAATAGATATATCTAAACACGCAAAGAGTAATACAATTAATGAAATAAAACAAAATATAAAAATTCAGGATGCCAGAAAAAAACTAAAATTTAAAAATAACTTTTTTGACTTAGTTATATCTATAAATACACTTCATAATTTTAAGATTAATGAAATAAATAGTTGTCTTTCCGAATTTGAAAGAGTTGGAAAATCGAAATTTATCTGCGTAGAGTCATACAGAAATGAATTAGAACAATTTAATCTTCAATGCTGGGCTTTAACAGCTGAAACTTTAGTTGATACATCTTCGTGGAAATGGTTGTTTAAAAACTCGGGCTATTCTGGAGATTATGAATTTATTTATTTTAAATGAAAAAAAAATCTTAATGTCATGAAGTATTTAATTATTGGTGCTAGTTCTTCAATTGGAAGTGATATGTGCTCTTTTTTACAAAAAAAAAAAATTAAATTTCTAGGAACGTATTTTAAAAAAAAACAACCTAAATTAGTTAAATTTGATATTAGAAAAGATGATATTAAAAAATTTGTTTTTAATATTAATAGTGAGGATGTAGTTATTATTTTTTCTGCAATTACAAATCAAATTGAGGTTTTAAATAAAAGACATAACTCAAAACAAATAAATGTATTTGGTACAAAAAGATTAATAAATGATTTAAGAAAAATTGGATGCAAAATAATTTTTATATCTTCTGTAGAAGTTTTTGATGGAAAAAAAGGAGCCTATACAGAAAGTTCAAAAACAAAACCATTGACTTTGTATGGAAAACACAAAAATGAGATAGAAAAATTCTTAATAAATAAAATTAAAAAAAATTATACAATAATAAGACTTTGCTGGACAATTTGTATGAAAAAAAAAACTAGAGATATTATTTCTTTTACTTATGAAACAATAAAAAAAAAGAATGCAAAAATGTCATGTGATAATTATTTTAATATTTCTCATTCAGAAGATGTTTGTAAAGGAATTTATGAAATTTCAAAAACAAATATTAATTTAGTGCATTTAACAACTAAAGAGAAAATTTCAAGGTTTAACTTGGCAATACTGATAAAAAAATATAGTAAGAATAAAAAAAAAATGTTTTTTGAAAAGATTAAATTTAAAGAATTTCCTTATCATGAAAAAAGGGCTAGATTAAATTTTCTTAGTTCAAACATTAATCAAAAAAACCTTGGCATTAGATACAGATCTATTAAAAAAACAGTATTACAAAAATTAAAAACTTTAGAATATGAAAACCGTAATCAATAATACAAAAGATTTACTTTTTTTTGACAAAAAAATAATACAAAGACTTCAAAAATTAGCAAACAAGAGTGAAAAAAAAAGATCTAGAATTTGCTGTCATTTAAGTACAAGAAATAAAATTAATGAAATGGTAATCTTCTTAAAGAAAAAAAGTTATGTTAGACCACACATTCACCCTTCTAACAAAAGTGAGTCATACACAGTTTTAAAAGGAAGAATGAAAATATTTATTTTTAATAAATTTGGAAAAGTTAAAAAGATTATAGAAATGGGAGATATAAGTTCTGGTAAAAATTTTTTTTACAGAATGTCTAATTCTTTTTGGCATATGCCAATTGCAGTAGACACTGACTGTATATATCATGAGACTTATTGTGGTCCCTTTATAAAAAATAAAGATGTTAAATATGCTCCATGGGCACCAGACGAGAACGATGTAAAAAAAACAAAAATTTTTTTAAATAAATTAAAAATATGAAAATTTTGATCACTGGTGGTGCAGGGTTCATCGGAAGTCATTTAGTAGAAAAATTAATTAAAAAAAAACATAAGATTTTAGTAATTGATAATTTAAGCACAGGTAGAATAGAAAATATTAAACCTTTTTTATCTCATATAAAATTTATAAAAAAAGATATCTCAAAAATATCTACAATTGAAAAGTATTTTAGAAACATAGATGTTGTTTTTCATTTAGCGGCATTAGCAGATATTGTTCCCAGCATAAATTCACCTAAAAAATATTTTTTATCAAATGTATTAGGAACTTTAAATATCTTAGAAGCTTCAGTAAAATATAAAATTAAAAAATTTGTCTATACTGCTTCTTCTTCTTGTTATGGTATTCCAAAAAATTACCCAACAGATGAAAAAGAAAAAATTGATACAAAATATCCGTATGCTTTAACTAAAAAAAATGGAGAGGATTTAGTTTTACACTGGGCGAAAGTTTACAAATTAAATGCCACTTCTTTTAGGCTTTTCAATGTATATGGTACTAGATCACGAACTTCAGGAACTTATGGTGCAATGTTTGGTACATTTTTAAAGCAAAAAATAAAGAAATACCCTTTCACAGTAGTTGGTGATGGTTCTCAAAAAAGGGATTTTACTTTTGTAACAGATGTTGTTGATGTTTTAATTAAATCTATAAAATATAAAAAAAACTCTCAAATTTTCAATGTCGGAAGCGGACAATCAGTATCTATTAATAGAATATGTGATTTGTTAGGTGGCAAGAAACAATTTATCCCATTAAGGCCAGGAGAACCAAAAATAACTTTTGCTGATATAAAAAAAATTAAAAAGGAACTTAATTGGAAACCAAAAATACAAATAGAAAAAGGTGTTGAAGTTTTATTATCAAATATTGAGTATTGGAACAGAGCACCACTATGGACCAAAAATAAAATCAATTTAGCTACAAAAGATTGGTTTAAATATTTAAAAAATTAGTTACAAAAATTAATATAAAATAGAGTTTTGCATCAATTTTGAGTACAAAACCCTTTTTTTATTAGCAAAACTGTAAAGATCTTTAATTTAAAAAAATAATTTTTTTATTTACTGTTCAAAATTTGAACACTATACTGTTCAAAAAATGAACAATAAAAAAAAAGAATTAATAAAAGAAGAGTCTTTTGAGCTATTAAGACATATAGAAAAAAAACCAAAAGCCAATCAACGTGAATTAGCTCAGGATCTTGGTTTAAGTTTGGGAAAATTAAATTACTTGCTAATAGCATTAAAAGATAAAGGATTAATTAAACTAAAAAATTTTTCAGGAAATCCCAAAAAAATTCAATATCTTTACAGTTTAACTCCAAAAGGATTAGCTCAAAAAACACAGTTAACAATCGATTTTATGAAAAGAAAAATGAAAGAATATGATCAACTTAAGAAGGAATTGGAAAAATAAATGTGGACAATTCTTAAATTTAATAAAAGAAAATTTTCTTTTTTAAAAAAAGATTTTCAGGAAAAATTAGGAAACGATATTATTCTTTACTCCCCAAAAATTCTTATACAAAAAAGGAGTAAAAATAAAGTTCTTAAAAAAGAACTTAACATTCTTGGTGATTATATTTTTTTGTATCACAAAAAAATTAATCAATTAACTTTAAATGATTTAAAATTTTCGAGAGGTTTAAAATATTTTTTAGAGGGTTTTCAAAGTTCACAGAAAGAAATGAAAACTTTTATTGAGAAATGCAAATCATTAGAAGATGAAAATGGATTTATCTCACAAAATTTATTTGAAATAATTAAAAATGAAAAATATGAATTTTTATCAGGTCCATTTACTAGTAAAATTTTTAAAATTTTGGAGATACAAAAAAACAAGATAAATATTTTAATAGGAAACTTTAATACATATATTAAAAAGAAAGATTACTTATTTTTTCCTGTTAAAAATTAAATTAATGAGAAGTATACTTGTAAAAGTTATATTTTACAAAGTGCGGAGCTTTGTCAAATTCAAAAAGATTTAATATAATCATAAATTTAAACTAATTTAAAAAATATATGACTCATACAAAATTTGTAGAGAGATGGCATAGTGATGCTTTTGAAGATAGAAAAATTGCTCTTCAAATTTATAAAGATTTAAAAAAAACTCTTAAAGTTATGCCGCATCCTTTCACTGGTTGGAGATCATTTCCTAACCAAAAATTAAAAACTGTTGAGATAAATGAAAATGGATTAAGATCTCCAAGTCTACAAAAATTAAAATCAAAAAAAAATTGTTTTTTGTTAGGTGGATCAGTTGCTTGGGGTTTTGGAGCATCTTCTAATGACAATATACCGTCAACTCAAATTGAAAAAATATTAAAGAACAAATATAATATTGACTATAATATTATTAATCTTTCAGAGCAAGGTTACACAAGTTATGAAGAAGTGAGTTCTTTTATTTTTTCACTTCACGAACTTAATCCATCAATGATTATTATTTTAGGCGGCACAAATGATATTAATGCAGAATACGATAATAGTTATAAAAAAATGTCTCTTTATGAAGATTTAACAAACTTTTATTTATGGGGAGATAAATTGGGAGTATTCAGAGAAAGAAATTTTTTTAAGCTATTTTTAAAATTTTTTCTCCGTTTTTATAAAAAAGATATTAAAATTAATAATGAATTCTATTACTACAAAAAACCCCAAAAACACAACATTTCTTTAGATTTATATAATATGAAAATTGACTTCATTAAGAATTATTGTTTTCAAAAAAAAATACCAGTTTTTAACTTTCTGCAACCAGACCTTTTTTTCAAAAAAAATAAATCTGAGTTTGAGACCAAATATGAAATATTTGAAGGTGATGAAAGAAAAAAATTTACAATTTCTAAGTTAAACAAATTTGAAAAAGAGTTCTTTTCAGTGTCCAATAATACTGAGTTTTTTAAAAATTTAAGCTTATTGAATTGTTTTAATGATTACAGTAAAACTTTATTTGTAGACAGATTTCATGTTTCAGATAGAGGGTATAAGATTATATCAGAGCAAATTTGTTCTTTTATAAACAGAAATAAAAATATTATAATATGAGTGAAATTGAAAAAAGTAATTCAAATTAAAAGACTAATATGATATTTGAACAAAAAAAATTTTTAAAAATTATATGAATAACTGGTTAGTAGCATTATTGGTAATTTTTATTTTGATTGGTATTTTTTATTTTTTTTATAGAAGGAAAATGAAGAAAAAAAAAACTGGCATGGATGGAACAGATAAACCCCCAGAAGATATATACCCATTATACTGATCTATTCACAGGCTACTGATAACATTTAAGGATTAAATAGCAAAACAATTAGACATTAATTAGGAAGTTTTTACGCTGACTTTTTGCGTATTATATAAGCTCAACTTTTTTTTTAAAATCTTTTGATTTTTGCCAAATAACGATAAATGAACTCAAAAATAGAATTAATTCCAAAAAAAACTAAGATTTATTTATTCCTATTTATAATCTTTAATTTGATTTTATCTACATTAGAAACAATTGGAATTGGTTCAATTCCAATTTTAATTTTAGCTTTAATCGATGGGACTGGTAATTCATCAGATTATTTTTTTTATGAATTCATTAGTAAAGTTTTTGATACCCAAAATGAAGATTTTTTATTAAATTTTTCATTATTTATACTTTTATTTTTCTTGTTAAAAAATATTTATTATTTGATAATAAAATTTTGTGAAGGATTATTAAAAAAAAATCTAGTTTCAACAATATCTTTAAAATTATTTAAAAGTTATTTATTTTTACCTTACAAGCAGCATCTATATAAAAATCCATCTATAGCATTAAGAAATATGACAAGTGAATGTGAAAGTTTTGCTACTTATATTGGGTCTTTAATAGATATTTTCAGAGAAATTTTGATAATTATTTTTTTATTCTCAATGTTGTTCATGCAAGATAAGTTTCTTAGCTTTTTTGTAATATGTGTTTTAACACTTGTATTGGCTACCTTTTATTTATTAGTTAGGAACAGTCTTTATAAGATGGGACAAGTATCACAAGATTTTAGAGGTCAATTATTAAAATTAATAACTCAATCTTTAGAGTCTATTAGGTTTGTAAAAATCTTAAAAAAAGAAAATTTCTTTTTCAAAAAATTTTCTTTCAATTTAAATAAAATATTAGATCAAAACGTCATGATGAACATAATCCAAGCAATCCCTAAAACTCTTTTAGAATTTATTGCTATCACTATTATGATTTTATCAGTTTATTTTTTTCTAGAGCATCAGAGCTCTAAAAATATACTTCCATATATAACATTATTAGGACTTATTTTAGTAAGATTAATACCCTCATTTAACATACTTTCTTCATCTATAAGTTCTCTAAAATTTTTGACCCCTGCTAAAGAAATTTTACAAAAAGAATTAAGATTAGGTTCAAATTTAAAAGTCTTAAAAACTGGAATTGATAAAAATATTGATCATTCAAAAATATTTAAAAAGGCAATAGAATTAAAAAAAATATACTTTAAATATCCATCATCAAAAAAAAACAATCTTAAAAATATAAACTTAAAAATTAAAAAAAACTCATTTATTGCTTTTGTAGGTGAGTCAGGTGCAGGAAAAAGTACTATTATAGATGTAATTTTGGGATTATTAGAACCAAATTTTGGAAAAATTTTAATTGATGGAAAAAACTTGCATTCTGAAAAAATATTAAACAGTTGGTATAAAAATATTGGTATTATTCCACAAGATATTTATCTCGATGACAGTTCATTAAAGGATAACATTACCTTTTATGATGAAAAAATTGATTATAAAAATTTGAGAAAAGCTATAAATCTATCATTATTAAATGATGTAGTTCGACAACTGCCGAATAGACTTGAAACTATAATTGGCAACAGGGGAGTTCGTTTATCTGGAGGTCAAATTCAAAGAGTTGGTATAGCAAGGTGCATGTATAGAGACCCAAAGGTTATTATTATGGATGAGGCTACAAGCTCTCTAGATAATAAAGCAGAAAAAAAAATCATAGATGCAATAAATAGTATTAAAAAGGGCAGAACACTAATTTCTATTGCTCATAGATTGAGTACAATAAAAAGAGCAGAATTAATATACTTCGTTAAAGATGGTAGGGTAATTGATTGTGGTTCGCTTACTGAATTGAAGAGAAGACATAAAGATTTTTTTGGAAATTTATAGTTTATGAAAAAAAAAATTTTGATTTTTGGTAGTGGTTCAGTAGGAGCTCATCATGCAAATGCAGCTAGAAATTTAAATTCTGATGTTTTTATAACAGATATTAATTTTGAGCAATTAGTATATTTAAAAAATAAACTTTATCCAAATAGATATGGAAAATGGGATAAAAAAATTACGACTGTAAATTATAAAGAAATCTTTAAAGATAAAAAAAAATATGACCTTATTGTTCTTGGTGTTAATCCTATTAACCACTTAAAACTATTAAAAAGATGTATTAAATACTTAAATTTTAAAAGAATTCTTGTTGAGAAACCTCTTTTTACCTATAATCAAAAAATTGATAAAAAATATTTTTCAAAATACAAAAAAAAAATTTTTTGTGGTTTTAATCATGAATTATCAAACTCAATTTTATTTGTAAAAAAATTTTTAAAAAAAAAGAAAACTTTAAATCATATAAATATCTATTGGAAAGAAAGTTTTAAATATTTATTAAAAGCTCATCCGTGGATAAAAAGTTTAAAAGAAACTTATTTATCTGATATTAAATATGGCGGAGGTGTATTACATGAATTTTCTCATGCTGTTCATTTAACAAAAAGTTTAAAGAATCTTTTAAAATTTCCAAATGAACTTAAATTTAGTTCAAAAATTTTATATAAAAGAGTCAATAAAAATAGAAAATATGATTATCTCTCAAAAATATTTTTTAAAAGTGAAAACTTAAAAATATCGACTTTTGTTGATGGTATTTCTATTTCTCCAAAAAAAAAAATTGTAATCAATTCAGATAATGAGAAGTTAGTATGGAAGAGGATATCAAATAAAAATTTAGAACAAATCAAAATCTATAAAAAAAGAAAGTTATATATTAATAAAATATACAGAATTACGAGGCCACAGGATTTTATAACGCAGATGAAATTATTACTTTCAAATAAAAAAAATGATATTAAAAATATTGAGTGTAATAACTTTGAAAACTCTTTAAAAACCACTGAATTAATAAAAAAATGTATAAAAAATTTATAAAAAATAATTTAAAACTTCAAGAGCATGCACATAAAATGATTCCAGGACTTAGTGGAATTTTAGGTAAAAGACCTGAAATGTATCTACCTGGAGGAAAATGGCCGACCTATTACAGTAAATCTAAAGGAGTCAACATCTGGGATCTTAAAGGAAATAAATATCTAGATTTTACTATGCTTGGAGTTGGTTCCTGTGTTTTTGGATATTCAGATAATGACATAAATAAAGTTGCAATAAATGTAATTAATGGGGGACCGTTGACTACTTTAAATCCAATAGAAGAGGTTGAATTAGCAGAAATGTTAACAGATATTCATCCTTGGGCTGATCAAATGAAAACAGCAAGAACTGGTGGAGAAATTATGTCAGTAGCAGTTAGAATAGCTAGAGCAGCCACAGGAAAATCAAAAATTCTTTTTTGTGGTTATCATGGATGGCATGATTGGTATTTATCATCAAACTTAGGTAAAAATGATAGATTAAAAGATCATTTGCTTCCAGGATTAGAGCCACTAGGGGTTCCATATGAAATGACAGGATCAGTAATACCTTTTAAATTTAATGATTGGACAGATTTAAATAAAATAATCAAAAAACATATTAAAGACTCTGCTGCAGTAATAATCGAACCAGCTAGGGATAAAATAGTTGATAAAAAATTTATAAGTGAAATAAGAAGACTTTGCTCAAAACATAAAACCATACTTATATTTGACGAGATAACATCAGCATGGAGAAATGAAACAGCTGGTATTCACAAGGAAATAGGTATCAACCCTGATATGGCCGCATTTGGAAAAACAATTTCTAATGGAGTACCAATGGCAGCATTAATTGGGAAAAAGGAAATCATGGAGAATGCAAATAAAACTTTTATAAGTAGTACTAATTGGTCAGAAAGACTAGGACCGGCTACCGCCGTTGAATTTTTAAAAAAACATAAAAAAATAAATGCAGGAAAAGTTTTAATAAAGAAAGGTAAAGAAATAAGAAAAATTTGGCAAAATGCTTCAGAGAATGCGGGACTTAAGATTCAAATAAGTGGAATTTATCCTTTATCTAGTTTTAAAATTGTACACGACGAATGGCCAGTAATAATCACTTACTTTATTCAAGAAATGCTCAAATTTAAAATTTTAGCTTCAGATAGATGTTACTCAAATATATGTCAAAATGAAGAAAATCTTAAAAAATATGAAGTTGCGTGCAATGAAGTTTTTTTAAAAATTTCAAAATTTTTAGCACAGAATGCTTTAAAAAGTAAACTTGAGGGTCCAGTGAAACAGATGGGCTTTAAAAGACTCACTTGAAAATTTATTCAATAATCACCGCCAGAACATCTTCCTCTAGACTGCCTGGGAAAATATTAAAGAATATAAATAAGGAATATAAAAGCATTGATATACTAATAAAAAGAGCAAAAGAAATTGGATATCCAATAATTTTAGCAACAACTAATAATAAAAAAGATAATTTGCTTTGTAATTACGTTAAAAAAAATCATAGAATTAAAATATTTAGAGGTAGTGAAAAAAATAAAATTTTAAGATGGTATGATTGCTTTCATAAATTTAAAATTAAAAAAGCTTGCATGATTGATGGAGATGATATTTGCTTTGATTTTAATCTATATAAAAAAGCCATGAAAACTAAATTAAATTCACATGACTTAATAAGATACCCAGAGAAAATTATCACTGGTTGTTTTATGTATATATTTAAAATTTCTATAATTAAAGAATTAAAAAAAGTTTCAAAAAATTTTAGTGACACTGAAATGATTGAACCTTTTATTAAAAAATTAAAATGCAAAAAAAAAACCTTACAGGTAGACAAATTATACAAATCTAAGAATATAAGATTGACTCTTGATTACAGTGAGGATCTTATTTTTTTTAAAAGAATATTTAAAAAATTTTCAGTTATAGAAAAAACTGAGAAAATTTTGAAATTTTTAAAAAATGATAAAAAATTATCAAAAATCAATTATTTTAAAGAAGCTAGTTTTGTAAAAAATCAAAAAAAGAAAATTGGTAATATTATTTTTTAAATTTTTTTTTTATACTATCGACTATAGTTAGTAGTATAGTATGATGTATGCTCTCTACTACATTATAATCTTTTGAATTAATCCATATACTATGATTGTATTTATTGCTATTTAACTTATTTGTTTTTTTACAACCAGTAAGTGTCGCAACCTTCATCCCAATATTTTTTGCGTAATTATTAGCATTAATTAAGTTCTTTGAGTTTCCACTACAACTTATTAGAATTAATAAATCTTTTGGAGACCCGTATATTTCTAATGATTTTTTAATCCAATTCTCGTATCCAAAATCATTTGAAAAACAGGTAATTAAATTGTATTCATTGAAATTAATAGCTTTAATATTGGTACTTATGGTAAAATCTACGCTTACATGAGATGCTGTAGCTGAGCTACCTCCGTTACCGCACAGAATAACCTTTCCACCAATTTTATTAGTATCAATAATCATACTCTCCAAATATTCTATATCTTTCGTATTTAATTTATTAGATAACTGATTTAGAAGTTTAAATCTTTTTTTATAAAAATTCATATTAAATGTTTTCAGTTTTCTATATTTAATTCTTAAAGTAATATATGATTTTTTATTGTACACAAATAGATAATTACATAAAATAAATTAAAAATGAAATCAAAACCTCTCATAATCTTTGAAATTGCAAATAATCACATGGGAGACCTAGACCATTTAAATAAAATAATTGGAGAATATTATAAAATAAAAAAAATTTTTTCAAAAAAAATTAATTTTGCAATAAAATTTCAATATAGAAATCTACCAACGTTTATTCATCCAGAGTTTAAAAAATCAGAGCATTCAGGTGTTAAAAGATTTGAGAGTACAGAATTAACAGAAATACAGTGGAAAAAAATTATATCTACTACTAAAAAAAAATTCGACTTGATATGCACTCCTTTCGATGAATTATCTATAGATAAAGTTTTAAGGGATGGTTTTAAATTTTTAAAAATAGCTAGCTGCTCTGCTAACGATTGGCCTCTGTTAGAACATTTAGAAAAAAAAAGTAAAAAAAAAAATATAATATGTAGTCTTGGGGGCATGAATTTAGATGAAATAACAGAAACTATTTCATTTTTTAGAAACAGAAAAATCAATGTTCAGTATCTTTATTGCGTAGCCAATTATCCAACAGAAGTAAGAGATTTAAACTTACATTTTTTTAAAGTTTTAAAAGATGTTTATGGAGATTTAATAGCAGGTATATCTTCTCATGAAATACCAGAAGAAACAATGTCAGGATCTATAGGTTATGCAATGGGAGCAAGAATTTTTGAAAAACATATTGGTATAAATACTGAAAAATATCCTTTAAACAAATATTCATGTGAGCCCAAACATACAATTGCTTGGTTAAAAAACTTGGAACATGCAATTGATATTTGTGGAGATAGAAAAAAAAGAACAGCTAACTTGAAAAATGAAAAAAAACAGTTAGCAAATTTTAAAAGAGGAATTTATTTAAAAAAAAACCTATCCAAAGGAGAAATTTTAAATTTGAATAATATTAGCTTTAAATTTCCAAGCCAAAAAGGTCAATTATTTGCAAATGATTTTTCAAAATTTAAAGAATTTAGATTAAACAAAAGTCTTAAAAAAAATCAAAAAATATTGCTCAAAGACGTAAAAGTAAAAAATGATAGAAATTTTTTACAAAAAATAAGAGATCAGGTCAAAGTTTTAGTTTTTCTATCAAAAGTTACATTACCTAAAAATTCTTCTATTGAAATATCACATCATTATGGAATTGAAAATTTTTATAAGTTTGGAATGAGTATGATTACTATTTACAATAACAAGTATTGTAAGAAACTACTTTTTTTAATAGAAAAACAGAAGCACCCAGAGCAGTATCATAATATTAAAAAAGAAACTTTTTTTATATTATATGGGCAGGTGTCAATGGTACTAAAATATTATAAAAAAAATATTTTATATAAAAAAAAGAAAATTGTGTTAAATCAGGGCGATTTACAAACAATTGAGCCAGGGGTCATACATAGTTTTCAATCTTTGAGAAAAACTGGAGCTGTTATTGAAGAATTAAGTAGTGAGTCCAACAAAACAGATTCTTTTTATTGGGATAAAAAGATAGAAGAAAATAAAAATAGAAAAAGTTTTATTAGTATTTAAAATTAATTAGTTTAATAATAAAATACAAGGATATTTTAAGTTATGGTCAAATTTTATGTTAGATAAAACGAAAGGTAAAATTTATACTACTGATGGCAAAGTTCAGCATTTTTCTAAAGATGAGGATATAAATTTAAAATTATCAAATATAATTGGTAAAAAATTTATAGATTATAGAAAAAAATGGGACCAAACAAATAATTTTGAATTAATAACAAATTTCCCTTTATTTTTGCAAGTTGAAATAAATCAAAAATGTAACTATCGTTGTCCACATTGCATCATAGGCAATCCTGACGAGAGCATTAAGATGTATGATGAGTCTCAAAATTTATCATTTATACAATTTAAAAAAATTGTAGATGAAGGATCGGAGTTTGGCTGCCCATCTATTTCTATACAAGGAGAGAATGAACCTTTTTTAATAAAAGATTATGAAAAATATATATCTTACGCAAATCAAAAAGGTTTTATTGACATCATGACAAATACCAATGGGTCAGCAATAACAAAAACAAGATCCCAAAAAATTTTAGATTCTGGTCTTACGAGACTAAGATTTAGTTTAGACGCCTTTACAGATAAGACTTACAAAACAGTTAGAGTTGGAGCAATTGATTTAGATAAAGTTAAAAAAAATATTTTTACCTTTTTGGATTTAAAAGAAAAAGGTGGATACAAACTTCCAATTGTTGGTGTAAGTTTTTGTCAACTTAGCAGTAATATTCATGAATTAGAGGATTTTCAAAATTATTGGAAGGATATAGTAGATATTGTATCTATACAAACTTATGTTCCGCCTACTCTAAATAAAAAAGAACATTTTGATCACTATACTGAAGATCAGTTTTACAAAGAACCAAATCTAAATTTTAAATGTAATCAGCCATTTAATAGATTGCAAATTAGAAATAATGAAATTTTTCCCTGCTGTTATTCCCTTGTTATGAGCGATAAAGGTTCTCAAAGTTTTAAAGATTTTGTAATAGGTGATCTTAATAAAGATACACTGTACGAGGCCTGGAATGGAAAAAAAATGAGAGCGCTTAGAGAGATTCATTCAAATGGAAAATTAGTAAAAAATCCTACATGTTTAAATTGTGCAAAATTTACATTTCCAACAAAAAGCTTAATCAAAGAAAAACAATCCTCGTTAAGTAATCTTTAATTTTAAATATCAAGGCTTACCAATAGTGAAAAAAATAAATTTGCAAGCTCAAATCTTTAAATCTAAAGATATAATTCTTAAACCTATCAATATTGAATGTTTAGAAGATTTTTGTAAACACTCATTTAACAGAAAAGTATTTAAATTTATGAATTACAATTACTTTTCTAAAAAAAAAACAAAACAATATTTGCAAAATTTAATTAAAAAATCTAAACGCAAAAATTTTCAGACTTGGCAAATAATATTTAAATCAAATTTTGCTGGGACAATAACTTTAAGATATTCAGAATTAAAACCATATGCATTAGAAATGGCTTATGTTATCTCTGTTAATTTTTGGAGAAAAGGTATTTTTTTTAATTCTTCAAATTTAATATTAAAATATTTTAAAAAAAAGAAAGAAGTTGATTATGTTTTTTGTAAAGTTAGAGTTGATAATCTCCCTTCTTTGTGTGCTCTTTTGAAGCTTAAATTTAAAATTTTTAGAATAAAAAAAGAGAAAGTTATTAAAAATAACTACAAATTTTTCTATTTATTGAGGAAGAAGTTTTAAAAACTAATGAAATCTTTCTTAAATTCTTTGTGTTTATTATTTTCTTACAATCTGTATTTTAAGATCCCAACTAAAAAAAATTATTGTATTTTCGATGACACTGATAAAAAATCTTTTCAAAAAATATTAAATTATTCTAAAATTGAATATTTAAAAGCTAATAGTTTAAATATTTATATAATATTAAAATTAATTTTTAAAAATCCCCTAGACCAAAAAAATTTTATGCTTAGATATTTAATCAAGTATATTGAATGTATTCAGCCAAAATTCTTTATTACAAAAATTGACAATTTTCTTGATATTTGGAAAATTAAAAAAAAATTTCCAAATATAAAAGTTATAATCATTCAAAATGGCTGGAGAATGAAAAAAAATGATATTTTTGGAAATTTAAAAAAAAATAAAGAATACCAATGTGATTTTTTTTTAACTTTTAATCAAAATATTGCGAAAATTTACTCAAAATTCATTAAAGCCAAGTTTATTACATTAGGATCTTTAATAAATAATAGAACCAAAGTGAAGAATTTTCCAAATAATAAATCTATTTGTTTTATTTCAGAGTATATCGGAGGTCATAATGACGAAAATTTTAAGTCTTTAGGAACAAATTTTTATCAATATTACAAGCCGGAATTTTTGTTATTAAAATTTTTAAAAGAATATTGTTTAAAAAATAAATATAATTTTATAGTTTATCCAAGAACCTTTTCAAAAAATGAGTATTTGTTTTATAAAAAAATTTTAGGAGACAATGATTGGAAATTTGTAGACAAAGAAAAAAATTGTGCTTATCATGAAACTGATAAATCTTCTGTTTCCATATCTATATCATCTACTCTTGGTTATGAAGCCTTAGCAAGAGGAAATAAAGTTATTTTTTTTTCTTGCAGAAAAACTAGGGGTGTTTCGGCTTCATTTGGTTGGCCTAAATATCATAGAAAAAAAGAAGGTTTTTTTTGGATTAATTACATAAATTTAAAAAAATTTGAAAAAAAATTAAATAATATAAAAGATATGAGCAAATATGAATGGAAATTTAAGTCTGCAAAATATAAGAATAATATAATGTTTTATAATAAAAATAATTCTATTTTAAAGCAAATATTGAAAAAAAATTAATTCTTATGCTTAATAATAAAACAATATTTATCACTGGTGGCACAGGATCATTTGGAAATACTTTTGTAAAGTATATTGCTAAAAAATATACCCCAAAAAAAATTATTATTTTTTCTAGAGATGAGTTGAAACAAAAAATTATGAAAGAAAAAATTATAAAGAATAAAAGAGATGATAATTTGTATAGATTTTTTATTGGAGACATTCGAGATAAAGATAGATTAGATATTGCATTAAATGGTGTTGATTATGTAGTTCATGCTGCTGCTTTAAAACAGGTTGATACAGCTGAATATAATCCTTTTGAATTTATTAAAACTAATATTTTGGGAGCTCAAAATCTTATTGAATGTTCTCTTAAAAACAACATAAAGAGAGTAATAGCCTTATCAACTGATAAAGCTGCACAAGCGATAAATTTATATGGTGCAACAAAGTTAGTTTCAGACAAATTATTTGTATCAGCAAATAATTTTAGGGGGAAAAATCAAACTATATTTTCTGTTGTTAGATATGGAAATGTATCAGAGTCTAGAGGTTCTGTAATACCTCATTTTAAAAATTTAATTAAACAAAATAAAAAAATCACTCTTACTGACGAAAGAATGACAAGATTTTGGATAACTTTAGATGAGAGTGTGAAATTTGTGAATGAATGTTTAAAAATTATGAAAGGAGGGGAGATATTTATACCCAAACTTCCTTCAATTAAAATTATTGATCTTATTAAGGCAATGAAAAATAAACCCAAAATAGATATAATTGGAATCAGGCCTGGTGAAAAACTTTATGAAGTTATGAGCCCTAATGATGAAGTAAATAACACTTATGAGTTTAAAAATTATTATTTAATTTATCCTGCAATTAGATATTATAATCTCAAAAATAATTATTCTAAAAGTGCCAAAGGTGAAATTGGCAAAAAAGTAAGAAAAGATTTTGAATATAACTCAAAAAATAACAACAAATTTTTATCTATCCAAGAAATTAAGAAAGAGCTCTCTAAACTAAATAAAAATAATTAATGTTTATTACTTATAGTAAACAATGGATCACTAAAAATGATCTAAAATACGTTTCTAGTTCACTCAAAGAAGATTTTTTAACACAAGGTAAAAGTGTGAAAAATTTTGAAAAATTAATTTCAAAAAAAGTAAATTGTAAATTTTGCCTAACTGTAAACTCTGCATCAAGTGCATTATTATTAAGTTGTATTGCCTCTGGGCTCACTAAGGGTGATTATGCTTGGACAGTTCCTATTACTTACGCTGCAACTGCAAATTCAATTATTTCAACTGGCGCAGAGGTAGATTTTGTCGATATAAATTCAAGCACATTTAATATTTGTACTAGTAGCCTAAAAAAAAAATTAAGTAATACAAAAAAAGATAAATTACCAAAAGTTTTAATAGTTGTTCATTTAGGAGGTGAACCTTGTGATATGAAAGAAATTTATAAGCTTTCAAAAAAATATAAATTTAAAATAATTGAAGATGCTTCACATGCTCTTGGATCTAAATATAGATCTTCAAAGATAGGTTCGTGTGAATATTCCGAAAGTACAGTTTTCAGTTTTCATCCAGTAAAAACTATTACTACGGGGGAAGGTGGATGCATAACAACTAATTCTAAAAAAATATTTGAATATATCCACGCAATAAGATCAGGTGGCATTATAAAAGACAAAAAAAATTTAATTAATAAGAATCTGCCTAGTTGGTATTATGAGCAGCATTATTTAGGCTTTAACTTAAGATTATCAGATATTAATGCTGCATTAGGATTATCTCAATTAAAAAGATTATCTTCATTTGAAAGTTTAAGATCCAAAATAAGAAAAAGATATGTAAAACATCTTCAAAATTTAGATTTAGATATTCAAATAACTAATAAAAAAAATAAAACCTCTAATCATTTATTTATAATTAAGGTGAAAAAAGATAGAGACAAATTATTTGAATTTTTAAAAAAAAATAAAATTATATGTAATCTTCATTACATCCCATTATACAGGCATCCATTTTATAAAAATAAAAAAATACAAATTCATAAAAAATTTATGAAAAATTCAGAAGAATATTTTAAAAATGCATTAAGTTTACCTATTCACCCACTCCTTAAAAAAAATCAACAAATTAAAATAATAAATTTAATTAAAACATTTTTAAGAAATTAATGAAAATCATTTTAGGATCTGCAAATTTAGATAATCAATATGGTATTTTAAAAAAAAAATTAAAAAGTCCTGAATTTAATTTAGCATTAAGATACTTATTAAAAAAAAAAAATAATTATTTAGAAACTTCATTAGAATATAAATCTCTTCAAAATTTAAAAAAATTTAAAGATTTAAATAAATTTAAAATCACATTAAAAATTAATTTTAAGGATAAAGAGTACAAAAAAAAAGTAGATGATTTTATCAAATGTCATAAAATTAAAAAACTCTATTGCATAATGCTTCATGACCCAGATAATTTAATAAAAATAAATAATACATATAAAAGTTTGAATTCTTTCAAAAAAAATAGAATATGTGAATATATTGGGGTATCTTTATATGATTTCAATAAATTTGATAAAATTTTTAAAAAATATAATTTTGATATAATTCAAGCACCATTAAATTTATTTGATCAGAGATTTCTTGATAAAAAGAAAATGAGTTTTATAAAAAAAAAAAAGATTATTTTTCAGGCAAGATCAATATTTTTACAAGGAACGTTATTAAATAAAAATAATTTTTCTAAAACTAAATACTACAAAAAATATTACAAATTTATTAGTAATTCTAAACAAAATAAATTATTTCACTGTTTAAATTTTATAAAACAGATAAACTTTATTAACTTTATTGTTATTGGTATATCATCATTTGAAGAAATACGAGAAATTTTCAAAAATTTTGAAATGAAAAAAAAAAGAGTAGATTATTCAATTTTAAAAGTTAATAAAAAAGAAATAATTAACCCTTATTTGTGGAATTAATGATAGCTGCAATAATACAAGCGAGAGAAGATTCATCTAGATTACCATTAAAAATTTTGAAGAAAATTTCAAACAAAAGTATAATACAAATAATTCACCAAAGATTAAAAATATCAAAAAAATTAAACTCAATTTATTTTGCAATACCAAAAAAAGATAAAATTTTAAAATCTCATTTATTAATCAATAAATATAATTTTTTTACTGGTTCAGAAAAAAATGTTCTAGAAAGATATTATTTTTGTGCAAAAAAAATAAAAGCTAAAACAATAGTTAGAATTACTTCTGACTGTCCTTTCGTGGAAGGTAAAATGCTAGATAAAATGTTAGAGGTATTTTACAAAAAAAAACTTGATTATATTTCGAATGGTTTAAATCCATATTTTCCAGATGGTATGGATATTGAAATTTTTACTTTTGATGCTTTAAAAACAGCATACGAAAAGAGTAAAAAAAAAAAAGAGCTCGAGCATGTTACTTTTTATATATCTGAAAATCCTAAAAAATTTAAAATTTATAGTTATAAAGATAAAAAATTTAGAAATAATTCAAACATAAGATTAACATTAGATAATGAATATGATTTTGACTTAATTTCAAAAGTCTTTAAAGAATTAAATTTTAATTTCAATGCTGATTATAATAAAATTTCTAAACTAATAGATCTTAAGCCGGAGTTATTTCTAGAAAATAAATTTTTTTCAAGAAATTATTACGAAAATGAAATATTGAAAAAATACAATTTTATAAATTCAAAGAGAATTATTCCATCTGGTAATCAAATGATATCAAAAAATCCAATGTCAATTTTACCTTTTCAGTGGCCATTGTATTATGAAAAAGCTAAGGGCTGTAATATTTGGACAATAGATAAAAAAAAATATACTGATTTTTCTTTGATGGGAGTTGGTTCAAATTCTCTTGGGTATGCAAATTCAAAAATAGATACTGTAGTTGAAAAAAAAATTAAATTAGGGTCTATGTCGACTATTAATTGTTATGAGGAATATGATCTTGCGAATAAACTAATTGAAATTAATCCTTGGGCTGAAATGGTGAGGTTTGCAAGAACAGGAGGAGAAATTAATTCAATTGCTATACGTATTGCAAGAGCAGCTTCTGGAAAAAATAAGGTTGCGTTTTGTGGATATCATGGATGGCATGATTGGTATTTATCTGCAAATATCGCTAATAAAAAAAATCTTAACTCTCATTTAATGAAGGGTTTTTTTTTAAGTGGTGTTCCAAGTGATTTAAAAAATACTTCATTTCCATTTAAATTTAATGATATAAATTCTTTTAAAAGGATTATAAATCAACATGAAATTGGAGTTGTTAAAATTGAGGTTTTTAGAAATGAACCACCTAAAAAGATATTTTTAAAACAATTAAGAGAAATTTGTAATCAAAAAAAAATAGTTTTGATATTTGATGAATGCACATCTGGTTTTAGAGCAACATTTGGTGGCATATATAACCTTTACGGTATTAATCCGGACATCGTATTGTATGGAAAGGCACTTGGAAATGGATACCCGATAACAGCATGCGTAGGAAAAAAGTCGATAATGGAAGCCTCTGAAAAATCATTTATAAGTAGCACATTTTGGTCTGAAAGGATTGGTTTTTCAGCAGGAATTGCTACATTAAATGAAATGGAAAAAATAAAATCTTGGAAAAAACTTAACATACTTGGAGAATATTTTAAAAAGAATTTAAAAAAAATATCAGATGATAACAAAATTGGATTGGAAATCACAGGTTTACCAGCATTAACAAGTTATTATATACCCCATAAATATTCAGATATTTTTCAGGCATTTATTACGCAAGAATTATTGAAATATAGGTACTTAGGTACTCAAACTTTTTATATGTCTACTGCTCATAGTAAAAAAAAAATAGGAAAATATTTAGATAGATTAAATGATATTTTCAAAATTATAAAAGAAAATTTCGATAACAAAAACTTTGCTAAAAAATTAAAAGGCCCGTTACCAAAAAAACCTTTTGAAAGGATGAATTAGATGAGAGAAAAAATTTTGGTTATAGCTGCTCATCCAGACGATGAAATTTTAGGCTGTGGTGCAACAATAGCCAAAAAAGTTCATAAGGAGAAAGCGGAAGTTTCTATACTCATTTTATCAAATGGTATTTTATCGAGAAATATAATTAAAAATAAAAAAAAATCTGTTAATAAAAATTTAGATGCCGCAAAAAAAGCAAGTAAATATCTTGGTGTGAAGAATATTAAAATCTTAGATTTAAAAGATAATGAATTAGATAGTTATACAAAACTTAGTATTATAAAAAAAATTGAACAAGAGATAAACAGAATTAAACCTAATACTATTTATACTCACTTTAATGGGGATTTGAATATTGATCATCAGATTATTTCTGAATGTGTTATTACTGCAACAAGGCCTGTTAAAAATACTAATTTAAACAAAATTTATTTTTTTGAAGTACTTTCAAGCACAGATTTTAACTTTGGTACAAAAAAAAAATTTGAACCAAATCATTTTGAAAATACTGAAACATTTATTGATTATAAGATAAAAGCACTAAAAATTTATAAAGATGAAATGAGAAAATTTCCTCATTCAAGATCAATTGAAAATGTTTTAAATCTTTCTAAATTAAGAGGGTCACAAATGTTCAAAAAACATGCAGAAGCTTTTATTTTAGTGAAATCATACTCTTAGTATCTTTTAATTTAATGTTAAAAATAGTCTCTGCACATCAGCCAGCATTTTTACCTTGGTTAGGACTTTTACATAAATTAACATTATCAGATGAGTTTATTGTAATGGATCTTGCTAAATTTCGAAAAAGAGAATTTATACACAGAAATATTATTGAAATAAATAAACAAAAAAATTTTGTAGGATTAAAAATAAACGATGATACAGAGAACATGATTTGCCAGGATGTATTTATCTCTAAACATCACTTAAATAATTTAGAGGAAATTAAAGATAAAATAAAACATACATACAAGAAATTTGAATATTTCGATGATTTAGAGTATTTCATAGATAATTCTTTTGATTTAACTAAAAAAAGTTTGGTAGATATTTGTTTACAACAACTAAATTTCCTTAAAAAAAAATTTAATATTGATACTGAGATTAAATTAGAGTCTCAGATAATTAATAAAAAAGATTTGTTAGTCATTAATAATGCGACTGATAGATTATTAAAACATGCTATAATTACAAATGCAGATATATATGTGACAGGGATCAATTCTTTGAATTATTTAGATAAAAAAGTTTTTGAAAAAAATAAAATTGTAAATCATGTTCAAAAATTTGATTATAATCATTTTCTTAAATATCAAAACATTAATGAACCATTATCAATTATTCATCAGATAGCAAAAATAGGGTATAAAAATATTATAGAGTTATTATTAAACACTCAAGAAACTAAATCAAATATATTGAAGATTTATGATTGATTACGAAGTGAGAATAATATGTCCTGCAATAGAACAAGCGATTTCAAGTCGTATTAAAACAGAATCAATGCTTTTAAAAAAAATACCGTTTAATAATTTAATTAAAAAAAATTATCAAAAAAATTATTGTAAATATTTCAAAAAGGCTAAAGATATCAAAGAAGTATATTT
>MDSV01153855.1_pt1 | contig 28463 bp, 35 predicted proteins | sample 810851 | NCBI WGS metagenome assembly MDSV01 (sample SAMN05326640, study PRJNA326480) | marine metagenome | isolation source: seawater | place: Atlantic Ocean: North East | collected 2012 | reverse complement strand
TGATATTGTTCATACATTCTGTGACCTGGCCTTTCGCTATGCATTGTTAGCCCGTGTAATTGTCTAGATAGTCCGACTGCAAAGTCACATATGTCAATCATTTCTTGAACTTCACCAAGTCCTTCTTGAAGGCTTTTCCCCATTTCATAAGAAACTAATTGCCCCAAGGGGTTCTTAAGAGATCTAAGACGCTCACCGAATTGTCTTACTATTTCTCCTCTTTGTGGCGCAGGCATTAACTGCCAAGTTTTAAAAGCAGATGTCGATGCAATCATCACTTTATCAAATTCATCAGTAGTTGTAGTGGTAACGGCTCCAATTTTTGTGCCATCCACAGGTGAACAAGACTCTATATCTTTTCCAGAAGACATCCACTTAGTTCCGGTCGAGGTTCCAGAGTTCTTAGGGTTAATATTAAGCTCAACTAGCGCTGCTTTTATATCAATTGATTTTGTCATAATTGTTTGTGATTTATTAGGTGGGAAGTAAAGTTAAGTTAATTTTTGCACGTCTACCATTTTGTAAATGGATTTTGGCACAATTGTGAATTATAGTACTTTTTAATTCCTGTAATTTCTTTTCCGAGCCATTTTGGTTTCTCAAAATGGTCTTCTTCGTACTCAACCTCAATCTCTGCTACTATCAGCCCAGTGTTTTGTCCTGAAAACACATCAACTTCAAATAAATACCCATTAAATTCAACACAGTATCTGGTTTTTTCAACTTTATTTGGGAGGCATAACTGCATTAGTGCCTTAGCATCTTTTAGTGGGATTTCTTTTTCCCATTCAAATCGGCTAAAACTATTTTTTAAGGCAGCTCCTTTAATTGTTAAATATCCTTTACTTCCAGTGATACGAACCCTAACAGAACGTTTAGCTTGGGCACTCAAGTAACCCTGAATGATGTGATGTTTTGATGCAACCGTTTCCTTAAAAGCTTTAGAATTCACCAGAAACTTCCTTTCGATTTCTACCATTATACAAAACTATTGTTTTATTAGCACTAAATTTACAGCATGTTTGACGATTTACCAATTCGTAAAATTATTCATGTGGATATGGATGCCTTTTATGCTTCTGTAGAACAAATTGACCGACCCGAATTGAGCGGGATACCCCTGGCCGTTGGGGGCTCCAGCAAGCGCGGCGTTGTTAGCGCTGCAAGCTATGAAGCTCGAAGATTTGGAGTTAGAAGCGCCATTTCAGGTGTTTTGGCAAAAAAATTATGTCCAGAACTAGTTTTTGTGCCGCCTCGCTTTGATCGCTACAAGCAAATCTCGACTAAAATTCGTTCTATTTTTTTTGAGTACTCAGATTTAGTCGAGCCCCTTTCTTTAGATGAAGCGTATATTGATGTCACTCAAAATAAAAAAGGGATTCAAAGCGCTAGCGCCATTGCCCAGGAAATAAGGACTCGAATCAAAAGCGAGTTGGGCCTTACTGCTTCTGCAGGAATTTCCATAAATAAATTTATTGCCAAAGTAGCCAGTGACTATAACAAACCCGATGGCCAAAAGACGGTCCCTCCCGAAGAAGTTATTCCCTTTTTAGAAGCCTTGGACATTAGAAAATTCCATGGAATTGGAAAGGTCACCGCAAAGAAAATGTATGAACTAGGTGTTTTTACCGGCCTTGATCTAAAAGGCAAATCGATTATTTTTTTGCAGCAAAACTTTGGAAAATTAGGGTCTTATTTTTACAATATTGTTAGGGGCATTCACAAAAGCCCTGTCAAGCCCAACCGAACACGAAAATCACTTGCGGCTGAAAGAACTTTCTCTACAAACCTTTCTAGTGAAATTTTTTTAGTAGATAAATTAGAACAAATAGCGGCTGAGGTTTCTAGTCGCCTACAGCAGATTGACATTGCAGCCAAGACACTCACCTTAAAAATTAAATATAGTGACTTTAGCTTGCAAACACGCTCTAAAACCCTGCCGTACTACATAAGCTCCAAAGAAGTCATATTAGAGTATTCTAAGGGCTTATTGTTTCAAGAAAAGCTTCAAAACTCTGTACGGCTGGTCGGTATATCAATGTCAAATTTAAACACTCACGTAGCCAAAAAAAAGGATTCGAAAGACATTTCTTTTCAGTTAAGGTTTGAGTTTTAGACTTGTTCTAGGCCACAATTTGAGTGACCCGCAATGTGTTGACCATACCCTTATTTTCAATAGGCATAGCCGCCAAACTAATCACCATGTCACCTGACTCTAGGTAACCTTTTTCTACGGCCATTCTATTGACATCTTCAAGGGTTTCATCAGTAGAGACAAATTTGTCATAATAAAAAGCCCTTACTCCCCAAAGTAAATTAAGCTGCGGAATGATGCGCTTGTTTGACGAATAGACGAGAATGTGTGCTTGTGGCCTCCATGCGGAAATCTGAAAGGCAGTATAGCCACTGTTGGTCAGTGTAGAGATACCACGTGCATTAATTTGGTTGGCCATATGCGCCGCGTGGTAACAAATGGATTTTGTAATGTAGCGCTTAGTTTTGATATGCGGGTGTTTTTGAGGCACATGAATCAGCTTTGAATTTTCTACGGATTTAATAATATCAGACATTTTTTTAATAACCTCAACAGGGTACTGCCCAACAGAAGTTTCTCCAGAAAGCATAACGGCATCTGCCCCGTCCATAACGGAATTCGCGACGTCATTTACTTCAGCTCTTGATGGAGTAAGATTGCTAATCATGGACTCCATCATTTGAGTGGCAATAATGACCGGGATTCTTGCACTTTTTGCTTTGAGAACCAATTCTTTTTGAATTAGCGGCACCTCTTGTGCGGGAATCTCTACACCTAAATCTCCTCTGGCCACCATAAGTCCGTCGCAACTCTTTACAATGCTGTTAATATTTGCAATAGCCTCAGGTTTTTCAATTTTGGCAATAATTGGAATTTTATAACTGCTGTGCCTTGAAATAATTGTTTCAAGCTCCTTTAGGTCTTCTGAGTTTCTCACAAATGAAAGCGCAATCCAATCCACCTCTTGTTCAATTGCAAACAGAGCATCAGCCCTATCTTTTTTCGTGAGTGCTGGCTGAGAAATATTTGTGTATGGAAGGTTAACGCCTTTTTTTGACATCAAAGGACCTCCTTGGATTACTTTTGCCTTTACTTCATTAACTTGATTGCTTGAAATTACTTCAAAAATTAGTTTACCGTCGTCCAATAGTATTTTTTCTCCAGCTTTGGTGTCTTTTGGGAAACGGTCATAGGTCATGAAAACGCGGTCTTTGGTTCCTTCAAAGCGCTCACCAGTAGCGAAAATAATTTCATCACCCGGCGCTACAATTACATTGTCCCTCATTATGCCCACCCTTAGTTTTGGGCCCTGTAGATCCGCTAAAATAGCAGCGTTGTAGCCGTGTTTTTTATTTAGAGCCCTAATGCATTTGATTTTTTTTTCGACGGCTTTGTAATCTGCGTGGGAAAAGTTGATTCTAAATACGTTGACCCCGGTAGCAATCAAATCCAGCAACATTTCCTCCGTATCAATGGCCGGGCCCAAAGTGGCAACAATTTTTGTTTTCTTCCTTGTGTGTGACATTAATTAAGTATTAAATATTCTTTCGACCTTAGAGCGGCGACTTCTAGTGCATAAACCATGCTGATTGTTGAGATTTTGTTGAGGTTTTCTAAGGTTTTTTTCTCTAAATTATGGTTCCCACTGATTTTCAAAAAATAATCTACAGTGGGATGCTCTTGAAGTAAGTGAACGGTTTTTAAGCTCACGGCTTGACTTTCCGCGAAAAGCCCTTGCCCTAAACTTTTTAGCTCAATTTTACAGTTGTTTTTTATCAAGTTCCAAGTGGACTCTAAGGCATAATTTTCCCATTCAAAAAGTGAGAAAAAGCTGCATTGAGGGCTTTTGAAATCTAAATCGGTGTTTAGCCGCTTTAAACGCGTATTCAAGTTCGTATTAATGCTGTGGGCGAGATGGTAATCTTCTTGATCACAATGGATGGCAAAAAGAGAATAATCAACGTTGTGAAAATCTGTTAAATCAAGCTTGTGTGTAGCCATTATACATTTTATAGATTTATGTAAATATAGAGATAATACTACAATTATAAAGCCGTCCCATAAAATCTCAAACTATAAATTATTACGAAAACCTTTGATGTCTCTTATCGCGATTTAATTTGTTCAGGGTTGAATTTTATCCTGTAATGCAAAGTAGGCTCTTTGACATGCCTTTTCTTCTGCCTTTTTCCTTGAAGTTGCCCTAGCGCGCGACATTGTTTTATCGTCAATTTCAAGTATCACAGAGAAGTGTTTCAACTCTTCAAGGCCAACATCTTTTACGCATGAGAAATAAAGTTTCTTTTTTTCTTTTTGACACCATTCGACAATTAGACTTTTATAGCTTATGATCTTTCCTTCTAACATCGCGATATCAACATATGGATTTATAATGCGGTCATAAATAAAGCTTTTACAATTCTTAAATCCACGTTCTAAAAAAACAGCACCCACAAGCGCCTCTAGTAAATTGCCATGTGTGTTTTGGCTGAATTTAGAAAGATCTAAATTTGATTTCATCAGAGGCATAAGACCCATATTTTCACCGATTTTATTGAGGTGTCCACGGCTGACAATCTTGGAGCGCATTTTTGTTAAATAGCCTTCATTTGCTTCGGGGACAGCTTTGTAAAGATAATCTGCAATTACAGCCCCTAAAACTGCGTCTCCAACGTATTCCAACCTTTCATAGTTAAAAGAGTTCCCGAGGCTGTCTTTCAGATTTGTTGAGCGGTGTGTTAAGGCCCTCTCGTAATAGCGGAGTTTTTTTGGCTTAAAACCTAAAATCGGTATCAAAGAGGCAATAAGGGGGTTGTTTTTATTTTCTTTGGATTTAAATATATTCTGAATGTAATTCAAGATTATTTAGTCTAATTTTTTAAAAACGACACAAGCGTTATGACCTCCAAAGCCAAAGGTGTTACTCATCGCTACCCTGACTTCTCGCTTTTGAGGCTTGTTGAGTGTTAGATTGAGTTCGGGATCTATGTTTTCATCGGGAACTGTATGGTTGATTGTTGGAGGAATGATCCCATGTTTCATCGAAAGAATTGAGGCAATGGCTTCAATCGCTCCTGCTGCACCTAAAAGGTGACCGGTCATAGATTTGGTTGAGTTGATACTAATTTTTTTGGCATGGGCTCCAAACACTTCGCCTATCGCTTTAAGCTCTGCGACATCTCCTAGAGGAGTGGAGGTACCGTGTGTATTGATTGCGTCCACATCTTCTGGTTTTAAGCCAGCATTTTCTAGACAGTTTTTCATTACGGCTGTTACACCAATCCCGTCAGGGTGTGGTGCTGTCATGTGATATGCGTCAGAAGAAAGACCCCCACCAATCAGTTCTGCATACATGTTTGCACCTCTTGATTTCGCGTGTTCATACTCTTCTAATACAAGTGCGCCAGATCCTTCTCCGAGGACAAAACCATCTCGAGTCCCGTCAAAGGGCCTTGAAGCTGTTTCTGGGCTTTCGTTTCGGGTTGAAAGTGCGTGCATGGCATTAAAGCCTCCTACACCAGATTCATTAATCGTTGCTTCACTTCCACCAGTTACAATAACATCGCAATGCCCCAGCCTTATGTAATTGAGTGCGTCAATAATGGCATTTGCTGAGGAAGCACATGCAGATACAGTAGTGTAATTGGGGCCCATAAACCCATGTTTTATAGAAATATTAGCAGGCGCGATATCAGCAATCATCTTAGGGATAAAAAACGGATTAAATCTTGGTGTTCCATTGCCAGTTGCAAAACTTGAAACTTCATTTTGAAAGGTATCAATTCCTCCAATACCAGCCCCCCAAATAACACCGACTCTAAACTTGTTCATGCTATCCAAATCCAGCGCTGAATTTTTTATAGCCTCCGAGGAAGCTATCATAGCATATTGTGCAAATTTATCAGTCTTTCTAGCTTCTTTCCGATCAAAGAATTCAGAAACGTTATAATTTTTTAACTCACAAGCAAATTTTGTCTTAAAGTGTTCTGTGTCAAAATAGGTAATGGGTGCACAGCCACTTTTACCAGCCAAAAGGGCTTTCCAGTACTCATCTTTAGTGTTGCCTATGGGGGTTAGGGCCCCTAGGCCCGTTACAACAACTCGCTTTAAGTTCATAAAAAGTTTAAGTGATTACTATTTTGTCGCCTCTATATATGAGATAGCTTGACCAACAGTTGCTATATTTTCTGCCTGATCGTCTGGGATTTGAATGTCAAATTCCTTTTCAAATTCCATTATTAGCTCTACGGTATCTAATGAGTCCGCTCCGAGGTCATTGGTGAAGCTAGCTTCGGTTACTACTTCATTTTCATCAACGCCTAATTTGTCAACGATTATCGCTTTAACTCTTGATGCAATGTCTGACATAATATTTAAATTTAAGTTTTAGTTAGGTTGCAAAAATAAAAAACTTTATTTTAAAACTTGTTAATACTTAAAAAATGTATGTGTTCTTTCGCGCATTATGTTTTTCTCTTGAGTACAGGGTCTCAAATTAAAATATAATTCTTTTTTTTGTAATCATAGTGTGGCCAAAACAATAATTTATGAAGCGAATTGCAATTTTTGCCTCTGGTTCGGGATCAAATGCTCAAAATATCATATCTTTTTTTAAAAAGGATGAAACCGCATGTGTACCTTTGATTTTAAGCAACAACCCCAATGCTTTTGTTCTAAAGCGCGCAAAATCTCTTGGCGTAGCAACTTTTGTCTTTGACAAAAAAGAACTTTTATCGGAATTAGGCGTTCTTAAAACGCTTCAAACATTTAAAATTGATTCTATTGTTCTGGCCGGATTTTTATGGAAATTTCCAAAGATTTTACTCACACATTTTCGGAGACGTGTTATAAACATTCATCCAGCGCTTTTGCCAAAATACGGAGGCAAGGGCATGTATGGGATGAATATACACACACAAGTTGTTGCAAACAACGAAAAAGAATCCGGCATTACAATTCACGAAGTTAATGAATACTATGATAAAGGGGCAGTTATTTTTCAAATTAAATGCCGCCTAGATTCAAAGGAAACAGCTGAGTCTCTCGCAAAAAAAATTCACATTTTAGAAATGGAACACTTCCCTAGAGTTATAAAAGATTTTATTATTAAGAATGACTAAATCAAAACAAAAATATTACACGGTCTGGAAAGGCCACCAAACCGGTGTTTTTGAGTCTTGGATTGATTGTAAGCTTCAAATTAAAAATTTCCAGGGCGCTCAGTATAAATCATTTGAGTCAAAAGCATTGGCAGAAGCAGCCTTTAATGGTGTTTACGAAGATTTTATAGTTCAAAATAAAAAGACAACTTCAACACTGTCCTTAAAAGCTCTTAAAAAAGTTGGACAGCCCACCTTAAAATCGATAGCTGTAGACGCCGCCTCTAGTGGTAATCCTGGGCTTATGGAGTACAGGGGCGTAGACACTCAGACTCAAAAAGTGCTTTTTCATCAAGGACCATTTGAGGACGGGACCAATAATGTTGGTGAATTTTTGGCCTTGGTTCACGGCTTGGCATTTTTGAAGACCAAAAATAGCTCTAGACCTTTGTACACAGACTCCAAAACAGCCATCTCATGGGTTATTAAGAATAGATGCAACACAAAATTGAGGCAAACTCCAAAAAACAAAGTTTTATTTGAGCTTATTGATCGTGCTGAAGCATGGCTAAAAAACAACAGTTACGCAACTGAGATACTAAAATGGAAAACAAAGTCATGGGGTGAAATCCCCGCTGATTTTGGTAGAAAATAGCCCTCTGTATTCGTTGAAATTTTATTTTATTAACTCTAAAATTTCCGTAAATTTGTGTCATAAACCATTAATTGTTCTATGAACAAGCTTCTGATTGTGGGTACTGTCGCTTTTGACGCCATTGAAACCCCATTTGGTAAAATTGATAAAATCCTTGGAGGCTCTGCGTCTTATATTGGTTTATCCGCTTCTCATTTTGATGTAAATAGCGCTATTGTATCGGTGGTTGGCAGCGATTTTCCAAAAGATATTTTAGAGGCATTTGAAGCCCAATCTATTGACACCTCAGCTATTGAGGTTATAGCTGGAGAAAAAACATTTTTTTGGAGCGGCCGCTATCATGAAAATATGAACAACCGTGACACGATTGTGACTGAACTCAATGTTTTATCCAAGTTTAATCCCGTCATACCAACCTATTTTAAGGACGCTAATCTTGTTGTATTGGGCAACCTGTCACCTGACAGCCAAAAGAGTGTTATCTCTCAAATCACAAATAAAAACGCATTTGTGATTTTAGACACTATGAACTTCTGGATTGATAATGCCCTTGAGGGACTCTTGGAAGTTTTGAAAAAAGTAGATGTAATATGTATTAATGAAGAAGAGGCCCGGCAACTAACATCTGAAAAGACACTAGCCTTAGCCGCCAAAAAAATTTATAAAATGGGCCCTAAATTTGTGGTTATTAAAAAGGGAGAACACGGTGCGCTCTTATTTTACAAAGACAAAATTTTTTCTGCTCCAGCCCTGCCGCTAGAAGTGGTATTTGACCCCACTGGCGCGGGAGACACTTTTGCAGGTGGTTTTGCAGGATTTTTAACCAAGACTAATGATTTTTCATTTGAAAACATGAAGCAGGCTCTTATTTACGGCTCTGCAATGGCTTCTTTTTGTGTGGAGAAGTTTGGACCAGAGCGGCTGTTTGATATAGATACTGAATCGTTGACAAATCGTTTAAAAGCTTTTGAAAATTTGACCCAATTTGAAATTAATCACAGCCTTTAAATTTTTAACTTTGAGAATAATTGGGATTTACAAAACAATAAACATAACACAAGACGACCTCTCAAATGAGTGATGCAATAAAACACGAATGCGGCATTGCCCACATTAGGCTTTTAAAGCCTTTATCGTATTATAAAGAAAAATATGGAACAGCTTTCTATGGCATTAACAAGATGTACCTCATCATGGAAAAGCAGCACAATAGGGGGCAAGACGGAGCAGGTTTTGCAAGCATAAAACTCAATATGAAACCCGGGCAGCGTTATATAAGTCGTGTACGCTCGGTAGCCCAACAACCTATTCAAGATGTTTTTGCACAAATTAATGAACGGATCAATACAGTCTTAGAGGCCAACCCAGAAATTAGAGATGACATTAATAAAAACAAGCATATGTTGCCTTATCTTGGAGAGGTTATGTTGGGACATGTGCGTTATGGTACCTTTGGGAAAAACAGTGTCGAAAGCGTACATCCGTTTTTAAGACAAAATAATTGGATGCATCGCAACCTTATTTTGGCGGGCAATTTTAACATGACCAACGTACGTCAATTATTTGATAATTTGGTCGAGATTGGCCAGCACCCAAAAGATTATACGGATACCATTACAATTATGGAAAAAATTGGACACTTTTTGGACGATGCTGTTGCAAAGCTGTATAAGAAATTAAAGAAGGAGGGCCACAACAAGATGGAGTGCTCTCCTCTAATCGCAGAAAGATTGAGCATAAAAAAAATACTTAAAAAAGCCGCTAAAAATTGGGACGGCGGTTATGCCATGGCGGGCATGATAGGACATGGTGATTCTTTTGTCTTTCGAGATCCAGCAGGCATTCGTCCAGCTTATTATTACAAAGACGATGAAGTTGTGGTGGTGGCTTCTGAGAGGCCAGTCATTCAAACGGTATTTAACGTTGATTATGAATCTGTTCACGAAATCCCGCCTGGCAGTGCGATTATTTCAAAAAAGTCTGGCCAAACTTCTATAGAACAAATCATCGAGCCTGTTGAGAGAAAGGCTTGTTCATTTGAGCGCATCTATTTTTCTAGAGGCAGTGATGCTGAAATTTATAAGGAACGAAAGTTGCTTGGAAAATTAATTGTACCTGAAGTTTTAAAACAGGTAGATTACGATATAAAAAACACAGTCTTTTCTTTTATTCCAAATACCGCCGAAACCTCTTTTTTGGGTATGATAGAAACCGTTGAATCCTACTTAAACCAAAGAAAAACCAAAGATATACTTAAAGGAAAACGCGCCTTGTCTGCAGCAAAAGTCACTCAGGTTTTGTCAGTACATACGCGTGTAGAAAAGATTGCTGTTAAAGACGTTAAGCTACGAACTTTTATTACAGAGGACAGCAGTCGAGACGATTTGGTTGCTCATGTTTACGATGTTACTTATGGCGTTGTTAAACCCGAGGATAATTTAGTAATTATTGACGACAGCATAGTCAGGGGTACGACTTTAAAACAGAGCATTCTAAAGATGATTGACCGCCTTTTACCAAAAAGAATTGTAGTTGTTTCTTCTGCTCCTCAAATTCGCTACCCTGATTGCTATGGTATTGACATGGCAAACTTGGAGGATCTTGTTGCTTTTAGAGCCGCATTGTCCCTTCTCAAGGATTTTGGGAAATCTCAACTAATTGAACAGGTTTATAAAAAGTGTAAAGCACAAGAAAACTTAGAGGACTCTAAAGTTTTAAATTTTGTTAAAGAAATTTACGAGTCATTTACTGCAGAGCAAATTTCGGACAAGATTGCTATGCTTCTTAGCGCTGATGGAATCAAAGCGGAAGTTAAAATAATTTTCCAAACGATTGAGAACCTTCACCATGCTTGTCCAAAGAATCTTGGAGACTGGTATTTTACAGGCAATTATCCTACAGATGGCGGGAATAGGGTTGTAAATCAAGCTTTTATTAATTTTTACGAAGGCAAAAAAGAACGCCCCTACTAAATAAATGCATTTCGTCTAAAAAAAGCGCATTTCGTCTAAAAATGAATTCCTATATGCATTTAAAGTATATATTTGAGTCACCATAACATAAGTAGGTTAAGTTCATGGTAGATTTGGGGCAAAAAAGGTGAACATCTGTTCACCTTTTTTATTTTATTCCTTTTTAAAAAAGTACTTTATTCTTTTCCTGCAGAATAGCGTTTTGCCACTTCATTCCAGTTTATAATATTAAAAAAGGCAGTGATATAATCTGGGCGCCTGTTCTGATAGTTTAAATAATAAGCGTGCTCCCAGACATCAATTCCCAATATTGGTGTACCCCCACACCCAATACTAGGCATTAGGGGATTGTCTTGATTTGCAGTTCCACAGACCTCTACTTTACCTTCCCTGTCAACACATAACCATGCCCATCCAGAACCAAATTGTGTAGCAGCAGCCTTTGAAAAATCAGTCTTAAAATCTTCAAATGAGCCAAAAGCGTCTGAAATGGCAGTTTTTAAATCTCCAGAAAGTGACCCTTTTTCATGGGGGTTTATAACCTCCCAAAATAAGCTGTGGTTGTAAAATCCGCCTCCATTGTTTCGAACCCCTGTATTTGACATGTCCAAATTGCTTAGAATGGATTCAATACTTTCATTTTCTAAAGCAGTACCCTTAATAGCAGCGTTTAGCTTTGTGGTATAGCCGTTGTGATGTTTTGAATGATGGATTTCCATAGTTCTTGCATCGATATTCGGCTCTAAGGCATCGTATGCATATTTTAATTTTGGTAATTTGAAAGCCATATGTTTTTTTTTAAATTTAAATCAAATTTACAATTTTCAAACTATATACAAACAATGGATCTAATTTAGATTGTTTATTTTGCTATAAATTAAATTTAGTCAACGGTGTATGTTGAAAATTTACAATGCATCCGCTGGAAGCGGAAAGACATATGTGCTGGTTAAGGAATACCTTAAAGTGGCATTGACTTCTAAGGCTTATTTACCACAGCGTGGTGTTTTGTCCATAACCTTTACTAATAAGGCTGCTGAGGAAATGAAATCTAGAATTTTAGATGCTTTGATGCGCTTTTCAAATCCAAAAATTCTAAAATCCAATGATAGCTTATTCACAGACTTAGCGAATGAACTAAAAATAAGCTCACATCAGCTACATCTAAAGGCCGGTAAATTGATTCGAAAAATTTTACACAACTATGGTAGTTTTGAAGTATCAACAATTGACAAGTTCAATCAAAAGTTAATTAGGACTTTTGCTTACGATTTGGGAATTCCAATGAATTTTGAGGTTGAACTTGATACTGAATATTTATTGCAGCAAGCTGTTGACCGCTTAATTTATAAGGCAGGGCGAGCTAAGGGCTTAACAGAGGTCTTATTAGACTACGCCGTTTTTAAATTCGATGACGACAAAAGTTGGGACATTACCTTAGACCTAAACAAAGCCGCTCGGCTTTTGACAATGGAAACAGAGCTTTCTTTTTTAAAGTCCCTTGAGGATAAGGGTTTAGAAGCCTTTGCCGAGTTTAAGGAAGAGATAGAGACAGAAATCCGGCTTTTATCCCATCAAATTAGCAGCACAGCAATAGAGCTGCTGCAAAAATTTTCAAAAAGTGGTCTGCTGAACTCTGACTTTAGAATGGGGTCTCTACCAAAGCATTTTTTGGCATTGGCCAACCATAAATTTGAAGTTAATTTTGAGGCTGTTTGGCAAAAAAACATTGAAACTACCGAATTTTATCCCCAAAAGACTTCCGTTCGGGCCAAAGCGACCATTGACTGCTTAAGGCCTGAAATCATCGCAGTTTTTCAAAACACAAAAAAAGGAATTTACAGGTTAAGATATTTACAAAATCTTTTAACAAACCTTACTCCGCTTTCTGTTTTAACACTGATTAAAAAAGAGCTTAACGCTTTAAAAGAAGAACACAATCTTCTGCTTATCTCTGAATTTAACTCTGTAATAAGCAAAGAAATTAAATCCCAGCCAACGCCTTTTATATATGAGCGTATCGGAGAAAAATACACGGATTATTTTATTGACGAATTTCAAGATACTTCCGCTATGCAGTGGGAAAATCTAATTCCGTTAATCAAAAATGCACTATCCAGTACGGGGGGCTCACTGATGCTCGTAGGCGACCCAAAGCAGGCGATTTATCGCTGGCGCGGTGGCGACCCAGATCAGTTTATAAACCTCATAGACGGGCAAAGTCCGTTTACAGTTAAACCATCGGTCTCTTCGCTTCCGTCAAATTACAGGAGCTGTAAAAGCATCGTTAACTTTAACAATGCTTTTTTTCAGCACCTCTCAAATTGTATATTTTCAGATCCTATACATCAACAAATTTATCAAACAGCTCAGCAGAAAAGCCAGCTATCAAAGCCTGGGTATGTTCACTTGTCTTTTTTAAATTTCGACAAGGATGATGACAAGAGCAGCCTTTACGCAGAAAAAGTTTATCAAACCATTAATAAATATAAATCCCTTTCAAAAACTGCCGCCTACAATGACATTTGTATACTTGTTAGAAAACACAGCGAGGGGGTGGCGATCGCTCAGTATTTAGCAGATAAAAATATTCCAATTGTTTCAGACCAGAGCATGTTGGTATCGGCCTCTAAGGAAGTACAATTTATAATTGCGGTTTTTAAATATGTGATAAATCCAGAGGACTCCATAGCTCAATTGTATATTATTAATGTACTTATAGATAGACATCAGATCGATACACCCCATCAGTTTCGCCTAAAATACTTGAGCCTAAAGCCCAAAGTGTTTTTTAAACAATTGGCTTGTTTGGGTATTCATTTTGACGATAAAGCCCTAATAAACTACACAATTTACGAAGCCGCAGAGCAGGTCATAAGCGCTTTTAATTTGGTGAAATCTTCTGATGCCCATGTTCAATTTTTCTTGGATTTTATTTTTGAATTGATTCAAAAAGACATTTCTAGTATTACTCAGTTTTTGGACTGTTATGAGCAAAAGAAAGACAGTTTGAGCATAGTGTCCCCAAGTGGCGTAGAGGCGATACAAATAATGACTGTTCACAAGGCCAAAGGCCTTGAATTTCCAGTGGTTATTTTTCCTTTTGCCAACCTTGATATATATAGAGAGAAAGAGCCAAGGGAATGGATGCCAACTGCTGAGATAGGTTCACATTTTCCTTATTTTTTAATGAATTTTAATAAGGATTTCAAATACTTCGGCAAGGCTGGCAATAACCGGTTTTATGAGCACCAAGCCAAGCTTGAACTTGACAATATTAATTTGCTTTATGTCGCGCTCACAAGAGCTGAGGAGCAATTGTATATCATTGGGGCGGCCCCTGCCGATTCTGAAAAAACAGGAACACTAAAAACCTACTCCGATTTACTGATTAGTTTCTTAAAATTTGATAATAAGTGGCGTCCAGGTGTATTAGAATATTCCTATGGCATTTTGGAGCCTATATCAATTCGTACTGCTGCTAAACACGTAACACGTTCTCCAAGAAAATTTATTTCCAGTCAGAAAGCTGAGCTTAACATTTCAATGGTTACCAAAGCGGCCTATATGAACAAAAACCCTCAAAAAGAGGCCATTAAAAAAGGAAATCTTATCCACTTTTTACTCTCAAAGGTCTATACTTCTTTAGATATTGAATCGGTCTTAGAAAATTTTATTCAAGGAGGCATGATTTCAACGACCCATGCTATTGAGCTGAAAAAGATTCTGTATGCCATTGTTAACCACCCAGAATTACGTTTATTTTACAGTGGTGAGCTAGAGGTCTTCAATGAGAGAGAAATCATAACAGAATCAGCCAAAACCATTATTCCAGATAGATTGATTGTACAAAAAAATGGCCATGTGGTTATAATTGACTACAAAACAGGGCAGCCAGATCAGCGCTATCATCATCAGCTGCAGAATTATGCTGCGACCATTGAAAAAATGGGTTATCCTGTTGAAAAAAAGATTTTAATTTATATTTACCCAGAACTCACAATTAAAACAGTTTAAATTAGATTTACACATGGCTTTATCATCTATTCAGCAGCATTTACAAGAGGAATTAGCCTCTATCAGAGCACTAGGACTTTATAAAGAGGAGCGCATTATTGTCTGCAGCTCACAAAAATAACATTTGGACCGTGCACTTTCTGCTTTTGAGAAGGTTGGATTGGAACTGAAAATTTTGTAGGCCACCTCTAAAGTAGATATTTCAACTGAAAACATTGATTTTTACGACTTTATGTTTGTTTAATTCAATATACCCCTTATTTTTGCATTGAAACAAACATCAAACAAATTATATTGACTATGAAAAATATTAGCTTAAAAGTTTTAGCCTTTTTATTTGTCGCATTATCGGTGAATCTAAATGCACAAAACGAAGACAACCCTTGGGCGATTTCTGTAGGTGTCTCAGCAATTGATTTTTACCCAGTTGGAAATCATGGAAACCAACCCTTTTCTGGGGATAATTTTGAAGACTTTTTTAATGTAGAGGACCATTGGAATGTTTCTCCTTCTGTTTCTTATGTTTCATTTGGAAGATATTTGAAAAACAACTTATCACTGACTTTTACAGGAACGGTTAATAATATCGAGAAATATGGCAGTGAAAGTGTTAACAATTTAAGCTACTACAACCTAAGTGGCCGTTTTACTTACAGTTTATCAGAATTCTTTAAGATAAATAAACTCGAGCCTTTTATGGGCATTGGTGGGGGCTATTCTTGGCTTGAAGAGGGGCCCTACAACTCAAATTTAGGTGGAGACTCAAGTGCACTGAACGGAATAGGTAGCTTTAATACAACTTTTGGACTGTCTTATTGGGTGAGCGATTTTATTGGTTTTACCCTTCAATCCACCCATAACTACGTAATGCCTAAAGATACAAACACCGTACAACAGCACTTCACACACTCTGTAGGCCTTTCCGTTAGATTCGGAGGTACAGATACTGATGGTGATGGAATTTATGATAAAAATGATGCCTGTCCTGAAGTTGCTGGCCTAGAAGCTTTTAATGGATGCCCAGACACTGACGGCGATGGAATTCAAGACTCAGAAGATAGTTGCCCAGAGACTGCAGGTGTCGCTGAGTATGCTGGTTGTGCAGACAGTGATGGCGATGGTATTTCTGACGACAAAGATAGATGCCCAGATGTTTTTGGGATTGAAAGTATGGGAGGCTGTCCAGATAGTGACGGTGATGGAATAACTGATGCAAGGGACAATTGTCCAGACACTGTTGGAGTTAGAGGTAACAGAGGATGCCCTTGGCCAGATACAGATGGTGACTCAGTCCTGGATAAGGATGACAAATGTCCGGATGAAGCGGGACCCGCATCAAATGGAGGTTGTCCAGAGATAGAAAAAATGTTGTCAAGTTATGCCAAGACAATCAATTTTGATTACGGTAAATCTGTAATCAAAGACGAGGTTGTTGAAGCACTTCAGGGCATTGTTGCTTTAATCAAGGAATATCCAAATGCAGAGTTTATTGTTGAAGGGCATACCGATAGTATTGGGTCCGAAAGTTTTAACCAAACACTTTCAGAAGAAAGAGCCGCTTCAATTGTTGCATTTTTAGTTTCCAATGGCATCGATACAGCCAGACTAACTGCTGTTGGTTTTGGAGAAACATCACCAATTAGTGAGGATTCCACCAAAGAAGGTATGGCTCAAAACCGACGTGTAGAGATTAAGTTGGCTAATTAGTCAATTACTTAAAAATATTTTTTAAAACGCTTCGCATTTGCGAAGCGTTTTTTATTTTTATAAAATGCACAGTTTTATTTTTGAAGTTCTTAAGCATTTAAAAACCACTGAGGGAGAGCTCTGCAAATTGACCTTCATTTTACCAAGTAAGCGGTCAGGATTGTTTTTAAAGAAGGAACTCTTAAAAATAGCCAAATCGCCTAGTTTTTTAGCAGAGATTATTTCTGTCGAAGATTTTATTGAAGAACTTTCACAACTTAAATCCTTGAACAACCTAGAAGTACTGTTTGAGTTCTACTCGGTTTATAAAGAATTAACTCCAAAAAAGGAGATAGAATCTTTTGATCGCTTTTCGAAATGGGCTGGGGTTGCACTTCAAGATTTTAATGATATTGACCGCCATTTAATTCCACCGGAAAAAATATTTAAGTATTTAAGTGCGATTGAAGAGATTAACCACTGGTCATTAGCGGTTAACTCAACTAAGATGACACAGGGTTATTTGAAATTTTGGCAGCAATTGCATCGCTATTACATTAATCTTTCCGAACGATTATTAATCAAAAACTGCGGATATCAAGGACTCTTATATCGAAATGCCGTCCAGAACCTAGAGGCTTATTTACAGCAAACAAAACGAAACACTCATATTTTTATTGGATTTAATGCGCTAAATGCAGCGGAGTCTTTAATTCTTCAAGCGCTTCTTAAGCAAGACATGGCAAAGGTTTTTTGGGATGCTGATAGTGCCTTTTTGGATAAGCCATATCACGATGCAGGGCTTTTTATGCGGCGCTATCTCAAAGAATGGCCGTACTTTAAAACTAATTCGCTCAAATGGATTTCAGACCATTATAAGTCGCCAAAACAGATAGAGATTACAGCAGCTTCAAAGCAAATAGGCCAAGTCAAGTATGTGGGCGAACTGCTAAGTGACTTATACGACCAAAGTAATCTTGAAAATACGGCCTTGATTTTGGCAGATGAAAGCTTGCTTTTGCCAATTTTAAATGCATTACCCTCAGAATTAGAAGAGGTTAATATTACAATGGGCTTACCTTTGCAGCTAATTCCACTCACGTCTTTTATCGATCAATGGTTTAAACTTCACAGTAAAAATGTGGAACGTTTTTATCACAAAGATGTCATAGCCTTTTTAACCCATCCATTTGCAGCAGTTTTATTTTCCAACGACTCATACAGTGTTCAAAAAATCATTAAGGATATCAGGCGACACAAGCAAATAGAGGTGTCTTTAAAACAGTTACTTGTCTATGCCCCAAGCCAAAAGAATGCCCTAAAGCTGCTGTTTGATTCTTGTAAAAGTTGTCCGCTAAAAGCGGTTGAGCATCTTTCGAAGCTGCTGTTTGAGCTTAAAACAGCTTATGAGGTGCAGGCTAAAAATAATTCCTTGGCGCTGGAATATATACAGCGATTTTTAGAACTCTTTCAGCAAATCCACTATTATAACACAACATACAAGATAATTGCTACAGTTAAGACACTGCAACGAGTTTTTAAAGAGCTATTGAGCAAAGAAACACTAGACTTTAGAGGTCAACCATTAAAAGGCCTGCAAATAATGGGAATGTTAGAATCACGAGTTTTAGACTTTGAAACCGTTATTATAGTTTCGCTTAACGAGGGCATTCTTCCAGCGGGCAAATCTCAAAATTCGTTTATTCCTTTTGACGTAAAGCTAGAAAACGAATTACCAACTTATAAAGAAAAAGATGCGATTTATACTTATCACTTTTATCGGCTTTTGCACCGTGCTCGAAATATACATTTGATTTATAACAGTGAAGCAGAGGCTCTAAATGGTGGAGAGCCCAGTCGGTTCATTGCCCAATTAGAATTAGAGAATTACCACCAACGCCGACATCAAATATTGACACCCCAAGTTCAAAAGATAAGTACATCAACCTACCGTGTAAGAAAGACAAAAGCGATTTTAAAATCCCTTGAAAACTTGGCTAAAGAAGGTTTTTCGCCATCTTCCCTAGGGCAATATATCCGCAATCCGATTGATTTTTATAACCAAAAAATATTGGGACTTGAGGACAGCCAGGATTTAGAAGAGACTGTAGAAGCCACGACTTTTGGGAGTGTTGTTCACGCAACCTTAGAGGCCTTTTATAAACCTTTTATTGGCCAATATTTGGAAATCGAAAAGCTCACAGCACTCAAACCAAAAATTGGCCCCACAGTCCGTAAATTCTTCAAACTTCTTTTTAAAAATGGGGATATTTCAAGAGGTAAAAACTTAATTAGCTTTGAAATAGCAAAACTCTATGTTTTAAATTTTTTAAACCTCGAGATACAAACCCTAAAGTTGGGACATAAAATTTCATTAGAAGCCGTTGAAAAATCCGTAAATGTGGTCTTAGTATTTCCAGAATTCAAACACCCAATTTCTCTAAAGGGCAATATCGACAGAATTGACATTTGTGATGGTGTTCTTCGGATTATAGATTATAAGACCTCTAAGGTTGAACAAAGGAACTTGAATGTTGTTGATTGGGAACCACTGACTAAAGACTACAAGACACATAGTAAAAGTTTTCAGCTGTTGATGTACGCTTATATGTTAAATCAAGAAAAAAAGATTGGAATGCCTTTAGAAGTGGGCATCATCTCTTTTAAAAATTTAAAGGCAGGAATCTTAAAGTTTACAAAAAAAGATAAACCAGGCAGAGGTGCCCACAAACAAACCCAAATTTCAATGGACCTCTTGTCTGCCTTTGAAAATCAGCTCAAGCTATTGCTTGGGGAGTTGTTAGATCCAGAAAAGGAATTTATTGAAAAAGAAGTTTAACAATGCGGTGTTTAACAAATAAGACAATTCCAGGGCCTAATGGTCGACCGATTGTTTATGATTTATACTATGAGCCCAAAGCGTCTAAGGCACCTGTTATAGTTTTTTGTCATGGCTATAAAGGGTTTAAAGACTGGGGGGCTTGGAGTCTTTTTGCCAAGGCCTTTGCCAGCAACGGATACGCCTTTATGAAGTTTAATTTTTCACACAACGGAGGAACGGTATCTAATCCGATTGATTTTCCAGACCTTCAGGCCTTTGCACAAAACAATTACACCAAAGAAATACAAGATTTAGAAGCTGTTGTCCATTGGCTTAAAGGCAGTCTACAAAATTACATTGCATTGGACAGTGGTAAAATTATATTGATGGGGCACAGTCGTGGGGCGGGTATTGCTACAATTTGCGCATCGGAAAATCTCCAAATCTATAAACTCATTACGCTTGCCGGCGTGAGTGATTATATTTCTAGGTTCCCAGCACGCGAAGCCTTAAGTGCTTGGGCCAAGTCTGGGGTTTATCACGTCAAAAATGGTCGCACGCAACAGCAGATGCCCCATCACTTTCAGTTTTACAAAGACTTCTTAGCTAATCAGGACCGCCTGACAATTTCTAAAGCTGCAAAAAAATTAAAGATTCCACATTTGATTATTCACGGTGGGGCTGATAACTCCGTGGATATTTCTGAGGCAAAGGCACTACAGTTCTGGAGCCCTTACTGTAGCCTTTGTATTATAGATGATGCAAATCATGTTTTTGGGGCTAAACACCCTTGGAATCAAGCAGAAATGCCCAATGATTTACAGCGTGTTTTTACGAAAACGATTGATTTTATTAACAATTAGCTCCCATCTCAAGAAAAAAACGATTTATACGGTGATTTTTTTGGAAATACTGAAGTAATTTTTGTAATTTGAACTAAATTAAAATTATATTATGGGATATTCATTCAAAAATAGCAAAGGAAAGACGTATTATTTACATACAAAAGACGTTGTTCTAAAAGGCGGAAGAAATCAAACGATTTACTATTTCGCTAAAGATGAGCGTTCTAACTCATGCGACCTTCCAGCTGGAAAAAAGATTGTAGAAAATGAAAAAACAGGATTGCCATTTGTCAAATCTGTTTAATCAATTTCAAACGATTAAAAAAAACCCGCTTATTTGAGCGGGTTTTTTTGTGCGAATTTATTTATGAATTTAATTCCATTTCATTTCAGGTTTGTTAAAAGATCGTACAATGACAAAAAGCATGGCTGCTGCAATTATTAAATGGCAATAACCATAGCGGGTTGGAACTCCAAGACTCATTCCGACAATTATGTATCCCTGAACGAGATTGGTAATTAAAATTGCCAAGCCGATTTTTTTAGCCAAACTAGTTGCTGCTAAATTGTCAGGGCCGTAGTTAGGTTTGGTTGGAAAAGCAATTATAAGTTGTGCAATAAAGGCCATTATGATTGTCAAGTGTACGAGTTCTCCATTTTCTAGAAAGGACTTTGATTCTCCTAAAATTGGTAAAATACTGTATAAACAGATTCCATAAAGTAAGATGCTTCTTTTTAGGGTTATTGCCCCATAGACCGTTAGGCCCGTGAATACAATGCTGGATATGGTAAAAAAAATATCGAGTGCTGTCATCATTTGTTAAATTAATTGTTTTTAGTCTAGTGGGATTACATAATCTCCTTTGGTTTGGTACCACATTTTGAGCTTTCCGTCCACAATTTGATACCACTCGATATAAGTCCCATCATTGCCTGTAAATTGAGCATTAACCCATTGGCCTTTTTGATTGGTAGCTTTTGGATCGTTGGATCCTTTTGGGTACACTGAAAAGGCATAGTCAGTCCTCCAACCCCATGCTTCCTCTTTTTCTAAGGATTCTTGGTATTCAGCTTCAACTTTATCAACGAATTCTTGACCGGTTGTAGCGGTAAAACCATCTTCAAAGACGAACAAGCCTCCATCTTCAATCATATTTTTCATAGTTGGATAATCTCTTGCTGCCCAAGCGACGTCTAAGGCTTTAAAGGTCTCAATGCTAGATTGGTCACCAAGATAAACGGATTGTCCATCATAGGGGCCAAAACCATTGGTGGATTCTGCGGGTTTTTGTTGTTTTGCACAGCCCAACATTAGAAGGACAGGAATGGCAATTGAATATTTTCTCATCATAGTTAAAAAATTGGTTCTTTCAAAGTTATTAAATTCTAATTGTAAAATAAAATAAAATACACTTCATTAAGAGGTCTCTTTGAAACTTTTAATATTCAAAAAAGAGCTTAATTATTTGTGTTAACAAGGAAATCAAGTGCCAAGGTTGACATTGACCTGACCCCAGTGAGCATGGCGGAGTCATCAACATAAAAGTCTGGGGTGTGGTGGGGTGCAGCCTTTGCAGGATCTGTTCCTTTTCCGGCTCCGCCGATAAAGAAATACATGCCGGGGACATGCTTTTGGAAAAATGAAAAATCTTCGGCCCCCGTAATGGCATTCATATGATGTACATTCTCTGGCCCAATTACCCTTTTTAGGGTGGGCAACATGCTTTCGTATAATGTTGGATTGTTATAGGTTATTGGGTAACTCACTTGGTAAGTGATTTCTGCTTTTATGTTATTAGACTTGGCGGTATTATACACAATTTCTTCAAGTCGTGTAAGAACCTTAGATTTCATAGCTTCATCTAGCGTTCTTATGGTACCTAACATATAAAGGCTTTCGGGGATTATATTGCTTCTAACGCCACCGTGAATACTGCCTATTGTGACTACCGCAGCGGCTTCAGTTAAGGGTAGGTTTCTACTCACAATGGTCTGAATATTATTTATAATTTGCGATGCTGCAACAATTGGGTCAACGCCTGTCCAGGGTGTAGAACCATGAGTTTGAACGCCTTGGAGGTCAATTCTGAATTCGTTGACCGCCGCCATTATTCCTTTAGGCCTTACAAAAATGTGTCCTGCCATGAATTGTGACCAAATATGAAGTCCGAAGATTGCATCCACCTGTGGATTTTTTAAAACACCTTCTTTGACCATTAATTCCGCACCTCCTTGTTCACCTGCGGGAGCGCCTTCTTCAGCGGGTTGAAAAATAAATTTTACGGTCCCAGGGATGTCTTCTTTTAGCGCATATAAAATTTTTGCTACACCGAGTAGGATTGCTGTATGGGTGTCGTGACCGCAGGCATGCATAACCGGTACCTTTTCTCCATTGTACTCTCCTGTCATATTTGATTTCCATGGCAGATCAGCTCGTTCTTTAACCGGTAAGCCGTCAATGTCTGCTCTTAGTGCGACCACCGGGCCAGGTTTCCCGCCTCTTAAGAGTGCCACAACACCAGTTTTTGCAATCCCCGTTTGAGGTTCTAAACCAATTTTGATTAATTCTTCTGAAATCCTTTCCGCGGTTTTATATTCTCTGTTGCTCAATTCTGCATTTTGATGAAACCAGTGTCTAAGCTGAATGATTTCCGCTTCTTGCTCTAAAGCCATTTTGTTTATACTTGCATCAAAATTTTGTGCACTGATGTAAAATGTAAAAAAGAAAAAGGCAAGGTTGTGCAGGGGTCTCATATAAAAATCAACTTTGGCATTAAACTTCGTCCAGTTCTTTTACCAAAACATAAAGCCAAGCAAAGACACAAATAACGACAAAGACAGAAAAGTATAATACAATTTTATCAGCTCCCATAAGAAAATCTTTAACCTAAAGATAGAAAAAAATCTATTAAATCAACAAAAAACAGGTAATTAATAGCTATATTCTACAACTAAGATTGCGTTTATATAACTAATTTTTTAAATTTAAAAAAAAATAAAAAAATTATGCAAACAATTCAAAAATCTAACAAATGCGCTGTTATTTTATTTCTACTGACTATTTTAAGCTGCAGCCAAAAGTCTTCTGAAAAGCAGTTGCAATTAGAAGCGGAACAAGCGGCGTTGGCTGAAAACCTCAACATGTATGAAACCGTTTGGGACAAGGTTATCAATGGTCGTCAAATAGAATTAATAAATAAGGATTACTTTGATGAACGAGTAATGGCCTTAGCGACATCATCAGGAGATATTGCAGGTTTAGAAAATTTTAAGGACTACTATAATAATTATTTAACTGGCTTCTCGGATGCAGAGTTTACAATTTTGGATGTATTTGGTCAAGGAAATAAAATTGTCAAGCATTGGAATTTTAAAGGAACACATGATGGTGAATTTTTTGGTGTTCCTGCAACAGGTAAAAAGGTAGATGTTTCTGGAGTGACTTTAGTCAGGATGAAAAACGGTAAAATTGCTGCTGAGCAAGATTTCATGGATTTATTAGATTTTTACACACAACTAGGATTGATGTGATGTCTTTTTAATAAAAAAGAGGCCTAATTTTTCGGGAAACGACTAAAATCACCCATTCCATCTGAGTCTAGAACATCAGGTTGATTGGCGTAACCATTTTCTTCTCTTTGTTTTTTGGAGCTGTAAAAGACATTCCAAATAAGGAAATAGACATATATAACAAATATAATAAAGCCTATTATAAACATAGCAATTCCCATTAGCGTCGTCTTTGTCTAATAGTTAATGCGAACAACAAGATAGTTCCTGGCCAATGTGCAGTGTAAATTGCTTCATCGGTTCTGCCAAGTAGTCCTAAACCAACGGAGTATAAAAGACATAAAAAAGCTAGTATTACAGGATACCACTTAAATAAAAAGTTTTTAAATAATTGCATAATAACTATTGATTTATGCAATGATATTGTTAAATTAATACAATATTGTTAAATTTTTTATAAATCTAAAAAAGAAAAATTAAGAAGTCTTTTTTTGATTTAAAAAAGAGGTTTCTATTTACTATTCGCAGGCTCCAGAATCATAGGCTAAAACACCATGATAATTAAGGGCTTTACAAGCATTGCTATAGTTGTTGCCATCGCATCCACAAACAGGGTCATATTGCTCTGTACAGATGGCCTCTAGATTTATGAGAGTGGAATCGACACACATATCAGGGGTGTCAGAATTATCATTTCCAGAAGAACACCCAAAGCAAATTAAGGCGAAAATGACCAGAATATATCTCACTCTAAGCTTGTATTAAAACGGCGTTCTATAACAATCAAAGCAATACTTAAGATTAGCATCAATAGGGCAGGGAGGTGTTTTGTAAAGCTGTCTTGGACTCTAAAATGCATAAATACCGCGACTAGCATGATGAAAGCTATTATAGCGGCTGCGGGAACAATTGTCTTTTTGTAGAACAGACCAATTAGTAAAAAAATAGCTGTGATAACCTTTACAAACCCAACTACATAAAACACAGTCTCACTAAGGCCATAGACCGTGAACTCATCTAAAAGGGTATTTGCGTCGCCTCCTCTGAAAGGTGTTGGCTTGCTTAGTCTTAAAAGCCACACATTAAGAACGGTTCCAGAAATAATAAGAATGATAATTGATTTTAGGATTTTCATATCGTTGTACTTTTTTTAAAAATACAAAAATTTTAATGTTTTTAAAAATCATAACTAAAATAGTATAAAGCAAGTTAAAGGGCTTACTTTGGGTGTTCTCCATATTTGTTTCGACCTACATCACTGTCTCTTGCAAGTAATACAAGAAACCAAATTGAACCAATTAACGGAATTAGAAGAATTAGATACATCCAGCCGCTTCTGCCAGTGTCATGCAATCTGCGGACGGCGACTCCAAGTGCTGGTAAAAAATGCAAAACCAGCACTAGTAAATAGGACGGCCCATATCCCATACTAACGGTTTGCCCCATTAATTGATACTCAAAGCACAACCCAGCAATATTGTCTAAAACAATTGCTCCCATTAGGATTATTAAGTAAAATAGCGCAAACATCCAATATTCTTTTCTGCGTGCCCGCCCCTGAAAATTCACATATTCACTCATTACTTTTAAATACCACTTCATAGATTTAATGTTAATTATTTTAAAATCAGTTACATACAAATTTAGGTTTTATTTTAAAAGTAATGTAGCAATCCCCCTATTTTTTTAAAAAGCCCATCACAATTTAATAATTCACTATTGTTACTATCATTATTTGAGCCGTCATAACTACTACAAGCTAAGTTTAATAAAGCGGAGAGTAAGATTAGTTTTTTCATTTAGTTAGGATTACAGTTTGTGAAGTTAGGTTTGGGTAGTGTCCAAGATGTTGTTTCATAACTGAAAGAATTACAAACTATTACATTACTAACATCCCACAGGCTTATGTCTTGATTGAAAGAAATTGTATTGGAGAACATATAAGACATATTAGTCACATTATTAACTCCCCAGTTTCCTAAATCTTGATTAAATAAAAGTGAGCTATTAAACATATGGCTCATATTAACAACACCTTCAACATTCCATTGGCTTAAATCTTGATTAAAAATTTCATTTTGATTAAACATATATGCCATTGAGGTAACATTACTCACGTTCCAGTTACCGATAGGTTGATTAAAAGAAATTGAGCCCTTAAACATAGAACTCATATTTGTTACATTGCTTACATCCCAGCCACCTATTGGTTGATTGAAATTTAATTGGCAAAAAAACATCCCCCCCATATTAACAACACTGCTGACATCCCAATTTCCAATAGGTTGATTAAATTCAGATGCGTTTTTAAACATAGTTGACATATCAGTAACGCTGCTAACATCCCAACTACCAATTGGCTGGTCAAATGAAAATGCTTGTAAAAACATACTGCTCATATTTGTAACATTACTAACATCCCAACTACCAATTGGCTGGTTGAAATTCTCAGCAAATGAGTGTGGCAGCCCATTGACAGAATTAAAAAATAATAAACTCATATCACTTATATAAGATGTACATACCTTTGATACATCTTCTTCATTTATAAGCATTTCTTCTAGCATTTCTCTGTTGACAATAGTATATTGAACCCCATCAATAGTACCTACATCTCCAATATTTGTATTATCACAAGCCTTTATGGTTATACCATTAGAATCTAAATAGACTACATCGCAATTAGATGGGTTACCATAATCTTTTGAATTATCACTAGAACAAGCGAAAATTAATATAGCGGAGAATATGAGTAGTTTTTTCGTTTTAATTCCTTTTTTAGCCATCTCTTAAAATTATTTCTCCGCCATCATAGATATTATCATCTAGATCAGGATATTTTATATCTAAATATTTATTTTTTTTAAAAGCCTCTAGCATCATCAACAGAATAACCTCTCTATCCAAATTAAAAAGAGTTTCAATTTCATCAATATCCATTGCCTCTGGGAATTTCTTATAATATTCCTCCAGGATATTAATTGCTTTTTTTACTTCATTTTCATCCATTTTTTATTTTTTTCATTACAATTGAGGTTGTATTTCCTAGTCAATTTCTTCTTAGTTCAAAGTTTTTTTGCATTATCGATTAAATAATCCAGGGAAATGTATTCTAAGGCTTTTTCACTTGTAGATTCAAGTTCAACTGGGGGTGCACAGCCTTCGTTAAATGCTTCTTTCCACCTCAAACAACAAAGACACCATTTGTCACCAGGTTTTAAGCCAGGGAATGAATATTCAGCATTAGGCGTAATAAGGTCGTTTCCTTTGCTTTTGGAAAATTTTAGAAACTTATCGGTCATAATTGCACAAACAGTATGACTTCCTTGGTCTAGATAGTTTGTTCTGCAGAAACCATCTCTAAAATATCCAGTTTTTGGCTCACAAGAACATAATTTCAAGGGTTCTCCAAATATATTTTTCATTGTTTTAACTTAAAGAATCCTATAGGTAAAATAATAAATAAAGCATAAATATTGAATAAATATCCTATTATCGGAACTGATATAATTAATAAAATTAACCAATTTCTTTTACTCATTTATTTAGTTTTTTTCTATATTTTAATTAAATCTTTTTTAGCTTAGTTGCATTGGCAAAAAGCCTGATGTATTAGACAATTGAGTTAAATTTTCTATAAGGTTTAATATTTTTGCTAAAAACTTATATGCATAGATTTAATACAAACGATTATTTAGTAAGAATTCCATTATTCATAATTTTCTTTTGGTTTGGTTTCTTAAAAATAATTAATCTTTCGCCAGCTCAAAACCTTGTTCTTGATACTGTCTATTGGATGCCATTTCTAAGTGCTGAAACTTGGGTTATAGTTATTGGTTACTGGGAGGTTTTGATTGCATTTTTTTTTATGTTTAAAAGGACAACTTTCATTGCTATGTTATTTCTACTTTTACAAATGAGTGGCACATTTTTACCACTAATTATCTTGCCTGAAGTTACATTTCAGAATTCAAATCCTCTATTGCCCACATTGGAAGGACAATATATCATAAAAAATATAATAATTATTACTGCAGCTTTAATCATTGGTGGAAGTAGACTGAAAGTGGGTTTTTTAATAAAGAAATAATTCCCATTTAATAAATAATAAGAACCATAAAAGTTGGTGATTAGTATTGTTAGTTTTAATTACTTTAATTCATCTTCTTCGGGTTGATGCCTTTCATAATAACCAGGATAATTTTCTTCCCTATTTCTTCGAGCGCTGTAAAAAATATTCCAAATTAAAAAACCAACGTAAGTACTAAATATTGCTCCCCCTACTATAAACATTGCTATACTCATCTTGCTCGTCTTTGTCTTATTGCTATAGCAAATAGTAAAATTGTCCCAGCCCAATGAGCTGAGTATTGAGCTTCTTCAGTGTGTCCAAATAATCCTAAGCCGATAGAATAGCACATAGCAACAAATGCAATTATAATTGGATACCATTTATTGAGAAATTTCATTTTATTAAGTTTTTAAATCTTCATACAAATATAATGAATTTATCAATCTCAGATTTAGTTGAGTTTTCGTTTTTAGAAGCTGCCTTAGATAGCTCAGTAGCTTTGGAACAAAGCCTGTTGGGAAAACAACTAAAAGCTAATGTCTGTCAAAAGTCTGTCATTTTTTAGTAGATTTATAATGTTCTTAAGTATTTAGAAAAAGTACTTTTAACGACTGGTTAGAGAGGAAAGCCAAACAAAAAGCCCTCTCAAACGAAAGGGCTTTAAGGGTGGTCCCAACTGGGCTCGAACCAGTGACCCTCTGATTATGAGTCAGATGCTCTAACCAACTGAGCTATGGGACCTAAATGGGTT
>MDSV01019744.1_pt1 | contig 28466 bp, 23 predicted proteins | sample 810851 | NCBI WGS metagenome assembly MDSV01 (sample SAMN05326640, study PRJNA326480) | marine metagenome | isolation source: seawater | place: Atlantic Ocean: North East | collected 2012 | reverse complement strand
GCTACATACATATCTCCTTCTCCATATTATGTTGCTAATACATTTGCTTTTTCTAGACCTGGAGATGTAACAACTGATTACGATAAGAATGAGCGTACCTCTTTTGGTTTTGACGCTGGTCTAACTTGGCAAAGAGGTGATCATGAAATACGCGCAGGGTTTGACTATAAAAAATATTCTTATCGTATATATGAGCTTAGTTTAGGTGCAATTTATGATATAAATAGAGCGATTGCAGATCCAGAACTTGGCCTGACTAGAGAAGAAGCGGTTAGTGGAAATAGTTCATACGTTACAGATTTACTTTCTGTTTCTAATAGAGATGGTCAAATTGGTTATGATGACTATGGTAACGAAGTAAATGATGGTTTTGATGGTCCTCGCGAACCCACAGTAACATCCTTTTATGTTAATGATAAATTCGAGTCTGGAGACTTGGTTCTTAGCGCAGGTGTTCGTGTTGACAATTTTATGATGGATGATTTTAAAATGAAAGACCCTGCTAATCCAGGATGGGATAAATCTAACCAAGGTGTATATGAAGAAGATTTTGCAGAATCAGATGTAAAAAGCGTTCTTCAGCCTCGCTTAGGTCTTGCATTCCCTGTTTCAGATCAAATGGTTTTCCATTTGCAGTATGGTAAATTTGCTCAAATGCCAGAGTTAGACCTTCCTTACGCTTCATCACGATATATGCATTTGGTTTGGGGTGGTCAAAACTATACACCAGACCCTATGGGTTTTGATCTTGATCCTATTGAGACTACTCAATATGAAGTTGGTATGAGTTATCAGTTCTTACCATCTGCGGCCATCGATGTTACTGCTTTTGCAAAGAACACGACTGGTCAAATAGTTGTTGGTAAAAATGAAGAAGTTGATATCTCCAATACAAACGGTGTTGCTCAAGATGCTTTTTATTACAAAAATGGCGATTTTACCACCGTAAACGGTTTTGAGTTTACTCTTAGAACTCGTAGGGTAAGTAGATTGCAAGCTTTCGGTTCTTATACTTGGTCGGATGCTAGAGGAATTAATTCTGATCCAAATACTGGAGCTGGTAACATTGCTATGGATTTATTAAGTCCTCCTCCGCTAATGATTTCACCGCTCTATTACCACAATAAGCATAGAGGAGCTTTAGCATTAGATTATCGTTATGGAGCTGATGATGGTTTGCTTAGCGGTCTTGGTATAAATTTTGAATATAAGTTCAATAGTGGTCATCCATATACAAGAAGTGATGGTGGTATGGGTCAGCGTGCTGCTGATGAAGGAGCTTTGCTAGAAGATGCTAGATCTCGTGAGCCTCAAGAGCCGATTGGTGGTTCAACGACTCCTTGGCAGTATTATGCTAATTTAAAAGTTGATTACAAGCTTTCATTGGGTGGAGTTGGTGTTACCCTTTTCGCTTATGTAGATAATTTATTTGACAAAAAGAATGTAATAAATGTTTATTCTAGGACTGGTAATGCATATGATGATGGATTTTTAACTGATCCTGCTCTGAGTTCTGAAATTGTAGCAGCAAATGGACAAACTTATGTTGATCTATACCGCAATGTTAATCTAGAGAACAGACAGCATTACAGAGCTGATTTTGGCTTAGATGTATTTGCAGAACCTCAAGTTGTTAAACTTGGTGTTGCAGTTAATTTTTAGTCTATAGATATCACAGATGAAAACAAAAAATAAAAAAGAGGGTATAAAAACCATGAAAAAGAATAACTTAAAACTATCAGTAGCTCTCAGTGTGCTTATGTTTTCAAGCATATTTGCAAAGGAACTTCCTAATTCGAATGTTAATTCGAGGTCCGCTGAAAGAGTGATGAACGGAGAGAATTTATCTCCTGGTATCTCTGTGTTAAATATAAATAACATAGCCTACTGGATTGGGAAGGATGGAGCCTACACCACAGCAGGGAGTCCAAATGGGACAATGGCTGATTACCCAATCTTTACAGGCGGGTTTATTTACTCAGATGGAATGCTTTGGGGTGCTAAGGTAAAAAATGACGGATTAGGTGGGACTACAGAAGTAGGTGAGGTCAGAGTAGGTGGTTCTACTTATAATCACGGTCTGAAAGCTGGAAGAATTATAACTGATGAAGCTGGTAATGTTTTGGGTGCCGATGCTCCTGCAAATAACCACGTTTGGAGAGTCAGAAGAGATTATGCAAGCGCAGATTTATCAAATGATGCTGCTAACTATTATGCTGTTTCAGCTGGTGAGGTTACTTCTGCTCAGATAGATGTAGTTAAAAACCAATATGAATATGATTGGCATAATTGGCCTGCTGCTTGGGGGGCTCCTTATGATGATGTTGATGGTGATGGTGATTATGATCCAACAATTGACATCCCTGGTTATCCTGGAGCTGATCAAACAATGTGGACGATTGCAAATGATGTCCCACTTATTGTGAGTGATGGTACTGATGGGAATGCTTTAGGAGACAGTATTGGTTACGAGCGAACAGCTATTAATTTATATGGTTCTGATCCAATTGGTATAGAACTTCAAATCACGCTTTGGGGCTATGCTTTTGGTGCAAGTGATCCTCTGGGTAATAATATTTTTAAAAAAGCAAAAATGAAATATATGGGTCTTCCAGAAATGTGGTATGGGTCAAGTGTGTATAGTGGAACTTCAGATGGAGCAATGCTAGATTCTCTTTACTTTACTCAATGGTCTGATCCCGATTTAGGAACATTTACAGATGATTATGTTGGTTGTGATGTTGATCTTTCTTTTGGATACGTTTATAATGGTAACAGGTTAGACGGTGTATTTAATGGTATATTTAATCTTCCTGTACCTGCCGGGGGTTATGATTTTTTACAAGGGCCACCTGACAACATGGATATTGATGGTGACCTTGATAGCACAGAATTTTTAGGTATGACATCTTTTACATATTTTGGTGCTGGTTCAGCTATTAGTGATCCTGATTTATCTGAGTATAATGGTTCCCTTCAATTTTTTAATTTAATGGAGGGTTATTTACCTAGGCCAGAATATCCAGTCCAGGTTCCTTGGGTTGATCTTTCATCTGGAGAAAATACTAAATTTGCTTTATCAGGTGATCCAGTTGGTGGTTCTGGTTGGATAGATGGAGTTCAACTCCCACCTGGTGATAGAAGAATGGTTATGGCGAGCGGTCCTTTTCAACTAAAGGTTGGTGAAGAGGCAGACGTTGTTTTTGGAATCGCAGGCGGTATGGGGCTAGATAATGTCTCTTCTGTGTCAGTAGCTAAATTCCATGATCTTTATGGTCAGTACGCATATGATCAAGGATTTAGTTTGCCTAGTGCGCCTTCATCTCCTTCAGTTGCTGGTATTGAGATGGATGGAGCTATAGGAATTGACTGGGGTTCAGATGCTAATTCTGTTTCTGCTACAGAAGAAACAATTAGTGAAAATTTCGTATTTGAAGGATATGTTGTTTACCAATTGCCATCTGCTAGTTCACCTTTAAGTGAAGCAGTTAAAGTAGCTACTTATGATAAGGTAAACTTAATTGGTAATATTTTAGATCCGTCTATAGATCCAGTTACTGGCTTGGTTGTCGATGCCGCTAAGCAAACAGGGACTAATGCTGGAGTTCAAAGGTATTTCGGAACCGATTATGATGAAATTCGTGGTCGTCCAATGTCAAATGGTATTACTTATCATTTTGCTGTTACTGCATACAGTTATCTTGCTGATAATGAGGGTAGTCCTTTTAAGACATTAGAATCTGGTGAAACTAGAGTAGCTGTTACCCCTAGAACTGCTAATCCTGGAGAAGTAGTTTACAGTGAAATGAGCTCTGACATTGAAGTCACTCAAAGTTCAGGAACAGCAGATGCATCAGTTGCAGTAAAAGTGTTAAATCCAAACGAGTTGAAAGATCAATCTTACAAAGTGACTTTTGATTCACAAGATTTTTATTTAGATGTTGATGGACTATGGAAACCTGTAGTTGCAGCAAGAATTGCAAGCAAAGCTTCTGATTGTACAGGTTCTACTATGTCTGGTACTGCATCTCCAAGTTTAGATGTCGGGACCATTGATTTAGTATTCAATTTTACAATGAATTGTGGTAGTAATTGGGTCGATGGAATTAAATTTACTTTTCCAACTGATGCTGGAACAATTAATAGCGTTGCAGTTACAGGTACAGATTTAAATACTACATGTACTGGAGGTGGTCAAAACTGTAATAATTTAGATGGTAGTTTTGATAATGGGACAGGTGTAGTGCTATTTGGCACTGAAGGTGATCCAACTGGCTATGGTCCTATTGAAGGCAGTAATCAGTTTACAATTAATTATTCTCCATCTGGAACATTTAGTCAATTAACAGTTCCTTTTGCAATATTTGATGATGCTTATGATGGTACGGAAGTAGATGTTACAGAAGATGTGGTCATTTCTGCACTATCTTATGCAACAAAAACTGAAAATCATTGGAACTTGTCTACTGGTTCAGGTCAAGTTCTTTTAGAAGACCAGACATTTATTAGTGGTTCGGATATATATGGTGGCAATAGTGTTGCGAATATGTCTAGCTTAACATATAACATGTCTGCTGCTGTTACAGTTGATGGTTTTCAGACTATGGTAACTGGTAATTATTCAGCTCCAACTGATTATTTAAGAGAGGAATTTACACCAGATGCTGAGAACGCAGCCCTTTACGGTGATGCTATATATGATGTTAGAACCTATGGTCAAAATGGCTGGGCAGCAAACGCACTTGCTACTTCTACTTTAGGATATGGTGTTACAAGTGTAGATACTTTACAAAGAGACATTGAAGTAAGATTTACTGGTGAATTTGATGATACTCCACATGACACTTTATATTATGTAAATGATAATGGTTCTTGGTCTGTGGCTGCTGATGCTGCATCTGCTACTGATACCTTGTATTATTATTCTGGTACGGTTGCAGAAAATGGAGGATCACATGCATGGCTATTTGCTGCTAATGGTTATAGTCTAGGTATACACCCAGAACAGCCAGAAGGCTATGCAGCTAATGATGATGGCTCTTACGATCCAATAAGAATATGGGTTCCATTCGAAGTTTGGGATATGGAAGCTCCTGGCGGTGCTCAACAAATAGATATCGCATTAGTAGATAGGTTCCAGGGCTGGGACCAAGCCTCTTGGAGTCCTCGAGGAGTTATGGTCTCTGATGATGATGATAATGTATATTCCTTTAATCCATATGGACGTATGTATTCTTGGTTTATTAATACTTCATACTTAGAGAACGGTGAGTATCTAGATGCGGATGGAGATTTAAATTGGGGACAGTATGCAACATGGAATTTAACTTGGTTAGACAATCAATTTAACCAAGGTGACGTGATAAAATTTGTATATGCAAACCCAATTCAGTTAGGTTCGGATGAGTTTACTTTTTCAACAAAGGCTAGCATGACTTCTTCCTCAAATGATGTATCTGAGGTAAGCGTATATCCTAACCCTTATTATGGCACACATGAGTTAGAAAGTAGCAGAGCCGAAAAGTATGTTTCTTTTAACCATTTACCAGTTGAAGCAACAATTGATATATATTCATTAGGTGGTGTTTATGTACGAAGTATTGAAAAAAATGATGCATCACAGTTTGCTAAATGGGATCTTAAAAATCAATATGGGTATCCAGTAGCAAGTGGTATGTATATTGCTAGGATTAAATCTGGCGGTGAAGAAAAAATCTTAAAGATAGCGCTTGTTCAAGAAACACAAGTGTTGAAATACTATTAATCACCATTTAAACGGAGAGAAAAATGAAAAAACATATTATTACAAGTATAGTAATTTTAGCGATTAGCTCCTTAGTAGTTGGTCAGAATTCTAGAATGGGTTCTGCATCCTCTACTCAGCTGCTTGTGGTTCCAAGTGCTAAACACCTCTCAGGTGGTGGTGCAGCTGCCACAGCTACAGGGATGGATGCTACATTTTGGAACCCTGCAGGATTAGCAATGAGTGAAAATAGTATTGATGCTATTTTTTCTAATCGCCAATATTTTGCAGATATCGATAATAGCTTTTTTGGAATAGCTACAGATATTGGTGAATATAAAATGGGTGTTACTGTTAGGACATTTAATATTGGAGATATAAATGAAACAACAGTTTTTGCACCTGATGGGACTGGACAAGTATTTACACCTAACTTTTCTATATTAGGAGGCAGTATTGCAAAGAGGCTTTCTGATAATACAAGTGTTGGTATTAATGTAAATTATATAAGAGAAGGTTTTGGTAGAGTTTCTGCATCCGGGGTTGCCTATGATCTTGGTGTTCAATATAAAGGATTACTAGGTAGAGAAAACTTAGATGTAGGTTTTGCACTTAAAAATTTTGGAAGTCCTGTTAAATATGATGGCCCTGGTTTAGGAGTTTTTGCTGAACCATCTGATGCTGATCGTCCTACTGAATATTATAAGGTTGATGCTGCTGCGTTTGATCTTCCTTTTACTTTTGATATGGCAATATCTTACAACATTGCCGGAGTTGATTTAGGCGCCACATACACTAGTAATTATTATTCCACTGATGAGTTAAAGCTTAGTGTAGGTTACAAAATTGAAGGACTTGGTTCTGTTGGCGTAGGAATACAAACTTCTGGAGCAGCTCAAGAAATAGAAGACCATGGTGATGATCATGATCACGACCATGATGATTGGTATACGAATCCTTCTGATGGAGTTTCTTTTGGGGCTTCGCTTGATTTATCAAGATATGTCGGAACTAATCTTAGTGTAGATTATTCAATGCTTCCATTGGGTGACTTTGGGACAAATTCTGTAGTTGCGCTTAGACTTGCATTTTAATAATAATTAAATTTATTAAGTCATTTAAAAAGGGCAGTTTTAATCTGCCCTTTTTTTATTCCCAGTATGATAATTTATTTTTCTCTTTTTTTATCTTTCGCATTGGGTAATCCTCATAACGGGATGACATTTTTCAATTCTACTTTTGAGCAGACAAAATCAGGTACTTTTCTAATTAATAATAATTATACTAAAATTAATTATTGGAAACATGAAGAAAGGGCAATTGGGATTCCTTATCTATTTCGCGATGGATCCATTATTTCTCAATTCATTAATAATAATCACTATTTTCATAACGCGCATGGTCCAATAGGTGGAATATTTAAGAAGTTATCTTGGGGAGGAGATATAATATGGGATTTTACTTTTTATAATAATAATATAAACCCACATCATGATTTTGTTGTCATGCCAAATGGTAATCTTTTGATTTTAAGTTGGGAAAAAAAATCACTTATAGAAGCACAAATGAAGGGTAGAGTCAATATCTCAGATGAAATATGGTCGCTTGCAATTTTTGAAATTAATCCAGTTCAGAATGATAGTTCTAATATTGTTTGGGAATGGCATTTATGGGATCATCTAATTCAAGATATAGATCCTGAATTAGATGACTTTGGTAGCATAAATGAGAATCCTCAACGATTAAATATTAATATAGGGGATCATTTTTCTTCAGATTGGTTACATACTAATTCTATTGATTACAATTCGACTTTAGATCAAATTATTTTTTCTTCAAGAAATTTAAATGAAATTTATATTATTGATCATAGTACAACAACTGAAGAGGCTATAGGCAGTATGGGTGGTAATAGTGGTAAGGGTGGAGATATTTTATTTCGTTGGGGGAATCCCTATAATTATGACAGGGGACAAATAAGTGATAGGGTATTAGGCTCTCAGCATGGCGTTAACTGGATAGAAGATAGTTTTCCTGGGAGTGGCCAAATTATAATATTTAATAATAATCCGTCTGATACAATAGGACCTACAGGATTAAATGGCAATTCAAGCGTAATTCAAATAAACCCATGTTTAGATTCTAATGGTAATTATATGATTGAAACCAATTCGCCATTTCTATTATATGAACAAAAGTTAATAGATGGTGGCGATCATTCCTTCTTCTCTAATTTTCAATCTGGCGCTTACCGTTTAGAAAACGGGAACACATTAATTTCTGTAACACAAGAGAAAAGAGTATTTGAAGTTGATACTACTGGTGATATTACTTGGGAGTTTTTTCTTTCAAATCTGATTAACTCTGTTGGATATTCTGCTAGAGCCAGAAAATATAATTTAAATTATATTGATATTTTAATTGGTGACATCTACATGGATAATTTTATAAATATTTATGATTTAATTAAAACCATTGATCATAAAATAGATAATCAATACTCAAATAAAATTGATTTTAATGGGGATGGCCAAATTGACAATAATGACATCTATGGCATGATAGATTTAATATTTAATTAGGTAATTTTTATTTTGTATTGTCTGCAAAAATATTAAAAAGCATTTCATATAATTGGTCATAAGGTAAATTTTCCCCCAAATATAATTCTTCGCCATCTTTTTGTAAGATCATTTCCCAATGTAAGTGTGATTCTTTTTTTGTCCCAAATGTACTTGGTTTAGTTCCTGAATTTCCTGTTTTCCCAATTATTTGTCCTTTATTTATTTTTGTACCTATAACTATTTTATCATCAATACTTGAAAGATGTGCATAAATTGAAATTGTTCTAAAACCAGGTATAAGGTTAAATCCGTGATCTATAAATACAGATTTACCCAATAAAACATTATTAAATATATCTGATGGTGTATACCCAACAATGCCGCAGGATTGCAACATTTTTTCTCTGAAATCGGAAGGATATTCTTTGTAATAATGATCAGCTCTAACGATTAAACCTGGTGCTACTGCTCTAATGTTTGTCCCCCAGTTTGCAAAAAAGTCAATTCCTCTATGAATACCATTTCTATATTTTCTTAGAGCATTTGGTAATCTGCTAGACTTTTTTGAGAGGTTTACATTTTCGCAAGGAAGTAAAAGTTTTAAATCTTTAACCCATTCTGGGTCAAATGAAGTCGGACGTATGATTTTTAATGTATCTTTTTTAATTGTTGCTAAGGTATGAACTGGAGATGTATTTGGGTTCTCAAGTGTTTGGGACTTTAGCTCTATCAAGAAAAGAATTACTACTGTAAATAATAATTTTATCATCTTCTTTTTGCTATATGATCTATTGCAGATATTATTGTTTCTATTGGTTTCCCAGTATATGATCTAATATTATCTCCAGATATAATAGTATCCTTTTCATTTGTTCCAAAATCATATTTACCATCGAAATACACAGTAGCAGTAGGGAGACTACAAACTCTAATAGTCTCTAGTAGGGTTTGGTTGTATTTTGCCCATGAAGTTGGGATAACTACCAACCCTTTTGCTGAATTTCTGTTTCGTTGTATAAAATTAATCGCGATGTATTCTTTATGAGTTTGTATTATTTTTAAGTTTACATCTTTATCCCTCACATGGAGACGAATAGCGCGATTAACTTTATCTAGAGTTAGTTTATCATCTGACCCAGAAGATTTTAAACCTAGTAGGTTTAAGTTCGGTCCATGTAAAATTAAAATTGTCATTTATCTAGTGGGATTATATTACCTAATATATATCCTATAATGATACCAACCAATAAAGCGAACGTAACGGTTCTACTTTTTGAGAGTTCATTTACATAACCTTTCTTTATTGCAATAGCTGATACGACCCACCCTAAAGCATTTAAAAAATAAAAAATAGGTATTGAAACTACTTTTAGTATAAATGGGCCAAAAAATGGAATTATAGCTATTAATGAAGTAATACCCGCAAATATTTGAGTAAATACTCCCAATACTAATGTCACAAGAATTATAATTCTCTGATTTATTCCATATTGGTTCCCATATAAAAAGGCTAGATATATGATAGTAAATAAAACTAACCAAAGAATAATCTTCCATTTTAGGTTAGATATTATTTTAAGATTGCTCATTTAAAAAACCGAATTATTTCTTCCATGTAAATCTATCCAATAGTCCTCCAATGCCGACTACTAGAATATATACAGGTTGAGTTAAATTCCATACGATGTATGAAAAAAATGAGAATTTTGTTAAGAATAACTTTGATCCTATGTATAGCACTATTGCCTCAAGTAAAAATTTTACAATTATGAGTATTATAAAAGTATCTATTGATAATATAAGTGATATAAGAATATTTATATTTGCTAAAAATGCAGATACTAAAAACAGAAAAAATAAAGAGCTTGTAAGTAAAGTCAATTTTGAATTTGACGACCATCTGATTCTCTGATTTATATAAGAGAACAATGAATTTTTTGGCAGTGTTGTGACAAAGCTATTTTTGTCATAATTAAATGTTGCTCCTTTTATTTTTGAAATCTTTTGTACGATATACATATCATCGCCAGACTCTTTATGCTTCACTTTCTCAAACCCGCCTATATCGAAGAAGTCTTTCTTTTTATAGCCAAGGTTTTGTCCAGACCCAGAGCAAACTATCCCATTTGTTAATAGACCTCCATTTGCTGCCATAATTCCTAAAAAATCTATTTTCTGTATCTCATGAATTAAACTGTCTTGCCCTAATACTTTAGAATATCCTATTACTATTTTATGTGTATCATTGACTAAACCGGCCATTGATGTAGCCCAATTATTTGAGACTCTGCAATCTGCATCAGTGGCAAGAATGATTTCGCCTTTAGATTCATTTATAGCCTTTTCAAGCGCATATTTTTTAGGTGCCATATCACCTTTTTTTTTAATATGGATTGCTTTAATAAATTTGTATTTGTTAGAATATTCATTAATTATTTCTTCTGTTTTATCTTCAGATCTATCATTAGAAATAATCACTTCAAAATTGTTTTTATCTATTGTTTGGTTGATTAAATCATTTAATAAACTAGGAAGGTTAAGCTCTTCATTTCTTGCTGCGATAACTACTGTTGTGAAAGGCACCGTTTTTTCGGTATTAGTTTGTGTCTTTGGTCTAAATAGTAAACCTGAAATAATTATGACAATAAAGCAGTAATAGGAACTTGCTCCAAACAATAAAAAAAGTTCCATTTTATATTTGCAAGAAGATACCAGCTATAAGAAAGTAAAATAACACGCCTAAGATATCGATGCTTGTTGTTACAAATGGTCCTGTAGCTATAGCAGGATCAATATCTAGCTTTCTTAATATTAAGGGGATGATAGTGCCTACTGTTGCAGCAACAATCATTGAAACGCATATACTAAGTCCAACTACAAATCCTAAATTATCTGGTGTACCTGTGAAAGCAAAGTTTGCAAAGACACCAAGCAGTATTCCATAAAGCGTGCCAAGTATCAATCCGACTCTAACTTCTTTAAATATCAATTTAATTTCACCGCCCATATTCACTCTTCCAGTGGCCATACCGCGTACTATAATTGTAGATGATTGCGTTGCAATATTTCCGCCCATCCCCAGTATTACAGGGATGAATGCAGCTAGTGTGATAATGTTTGTCAGCATATCTTCAAATACTCCTATTATAGAAGCTGCCACGACACCACCAATCCAACTAGCAAAAAGCCATGGCAATCTAGCTTTTGCATTTTCCCAGCTAGATTTTAAAAGTATTTCTCTATCTTTACCGGCTCCCGCCATGCGTAAAAAATCTTCAGTTGCCTCTTCTCTTATAACATCCACAACATCATCAACTGTTACTATACCTAACAATTTAGAATCTGAATCTAGTACCGGAACTGCTAAAAAATTATATTGAGCGACTATTTTTGCTACTTCTTCTTGATCAGTCTCTGGTCTTATTGAATGAATGTTTTTTATCATGATATTTTTTAACTTTGTGGATGAAGAAGTCGTAGCAAGAGCTCGAAGAGAAATTACCCCTACTAATCTATCATCATCATCTGTGATGTATAGATAGAATACCATTTCAGCACCTTCTTGATCTTGAAGAGTTTTTATTGCCTCCCCCGCTGTTATGCTCTCATGTAAAGTAAATACTTCAATATTCATCAAAGATCCTGCACTATCATCAGGATAACCCATGATTTCTGCGATTTCTTCTTGTTCTTCAGCATTCAACAATTCGATTATCGATTGAGCCTTTTCATCTTCCAAAACATTTAAAATTCCACTTTGATCATTAGTGGGTGCTTTTTCTATAATTGATGCTATTCTATCAAAATTCTCATTTTCTAATAACTCAATCACTAATGCATCGTCTAATTCAACAAGAAATTCTGCGGTATGTTCATTTTCTTTCATTAAAGAAAATATTTGAATCTGCTCTTCCTTAGAAAAATGTCTAAACACTTCTGCAAGATCTGCAGGGTGAGTTTTACCAGTAAGTTTTATTAAATTTATTTTTGCATTTCTTCTTAAGAGCCTTCTATATGTATCTCTTAAAATGTTTATTTCGTGGTTGAACATTTCTTTCCGCATATTATGTTTTCATTTGATTGATGTTATTTATGCTATAGTATGATAAGTAAATAGCTGCAATGATAAAAAAGGGAGAAACATAATTGCCCCAAAGGTAAAAATTAAAATTATAATTATCAGAGACTGTGAATATGAATGCCACTCCGTTATTAATACTGTGTAAAATTACACTAGGTATTACAGACTTTGTTTTCCATGATAAAAATCCCAGTATTATTCCCAATAAATATATTTGAATTGTCCAGTAAGGATTAAAATGTATCATTGCAAAAAATAAGCTGGTAATTAGTACAGCTCTGGTAATGTCTTTCCAATATTCTTCTAGAAACTTTTGTAAAAAACCACGGAAAACAATTTCTTCTCCAATAGGGGCCATTATTACAACTGCAAGAAATAAAAATATTAAACCTAAGGTAGAATCAGGTTGCATAATTTTTCCTAAATCAATAATGTAGTCTGGTGTTGGTACAATTTGATGAATGATTCTATCTAGAGCGTCAAATAATATTATAATCCCTATACTAAATAATATAGAATATATGATGACATTAAATGAAACTCGCTTAATTCTAAGAGAGTTGATTATAGATAATTTTTTAAAGTTTAAGTAATATATTGGAGGCAGTATGATTACTCCTTGCCCAAGGAAAAATGATAGGTAAAGATATACTTTATCAATTTGATTAGGCGCTGATGTAAATATCCCCATAATGATGCCACCAATGAAAAACGCAGACATAACTGATAATATTACGATACCAATTACACCTTTAATTCCAATTAGATTATCCATGAAAATAAAGCCTCTTGTTACTCACTTGATAAGAACTTACGATATTCATTTTTGATTAAAAAAACATGAATTGGTTATAAAAAAATTAAAATATTAGTTGTTTCATGAAATCAGAAAGACTATGTTTTATAACTTTTAAGTATAATAAAATTTTAACCAGCACTATAAATGGGGCATCTTTCAAAATGCCCCATTTTTTATTTTTGGGATAGGTAATTCATAAATATAGATCCTGCTATAGCGACATTTAAGGATTCACCATGGCCAATTTTTTTTATAGAAACAAGCTTATCTAGTTTTTTAATTATCTGGTCATCAAAACCTCTAGATTCTCCACCTAGGCACAATACAATTTTTCTAGATAGATCTTTTTGTTCTACAGAATTATCTCCATTTTGATCTGCACCAATTATAAAAAAATTATTTTTGATGAATTCATTTATATTTACTTCCTGATGGATATTTATATAAATGTGGGCACCCATTGCTGACCGAACTACTTTATTATTATAGGGGTCCGCGCAATCTTTTGATAAAGCAATATTTTTTATATTAAACCAAGCAGCACTTCTTAGAATAGTCCCCAGGTTCCCTGGATCTTTTATTTTATATAAAAAAAGCCATCTACTAGAATTATATTTTTTTTGTATTAATAAATTGATTTTACAGGTGGCTAATAATCCTGAAGGTGTTTTTGTATCTGATAGCTCTTTAGATATACTGTCTGTGACCACAGAGATTTTTATTTTCCTTTTATCGCATAGATCTAATACCGATTTATAGTTTTTAAGTTTTAATTCAGAGATTATTACTTCATTTACTAAATCACTTTTTAGTATATATTCTTCAACTGATCTTTTCCCTTCAATCAAAAATAGTTTTTCTGCATTGCGCCCTTTTTTTGTTTTTAGAGATTTTATTTTCTTTAAACTATTTATGCTTAGCATGTTAAGAATTTGAATAAACTATAATTCAAAAGTAAATGAAAAATTAGTGCAAAGAACTTGGCCAAACCATCCTTACCCAGTAATTTTGTTCAATAAAAACGAGTGATAATTATAAAATGAGTAAAAAGCTTCCAAATATTGATAATGATATATCTGCATGGTACACTGATGTGGTAACAATGGGTGGGTTAGCAGATTATGGCCCAGTTAAGGGCACGATGGTAATTAAACCATATGGGTTTCAGCTTTGGGATAATGTTAAAGATGTTTTTGATGGAATGATCAAAAAAACTGGACATACAAATGCTTATTTCCCCTTATTGATACCGAAATCTTTCCTTGCCAAAGAGGCAGAGCATGTAGATGGATTTGCAAAAGAATGTGCTGTGGTGACTCATACAAGATTAAAATCTGAAAATGATGAAATTGTTGTGGACCCTAGTTCTCGTTTAGAAGAAGAGGTAATTATTAGACCCACTTCTGAGACTGTAATATGGTCAATGTATAAAAAGTGGATACAATCTTATAGGGATTTACCCATTCTTATAAATCAATGGGCAAATGTTGTTAGATGGGAAATGCGAACTCGACTTTTTTTAAGAACAACAGAATTTTTATGGCAGGAAGGTCATACTGCACACCGAACTAAAGAAGAAGCCCAAAAAGAGACTTTAGATATTTTAGAATTATATAAAAACTTAGCTGAGGAGTACTTAGCTATTCCAGTTTTTACTGGATTAAAAACTGAAGCTGAAAAGTTTGCTGGAGCTGATAAAACGTATTGTATCGAAGCAATGATGCTCGATAAAAAAGCCCTACAAGCTGGCACCTCTCATAATTTAGGGCAAAATTTTGCTAAAGCTTTTGATGTTAAGTTTCAAACTGAAGATAATAATGAGGAATTTGTTTGGGCAACTAGCTGGGGAGTAAGCACTCGTCTTATTGGTGCTGTAATACTTGCACATGGAGATAAGAATGGTTTGAGGATTCCTCCTAAAATCGCACCAATTCAAGCAGTATTAATCCCGATTTTCAGGGATGAAAAACAAAGAAAAATTATTGAAGTTTATATTGACTCAATAATAAAAGACTTAAAACAAAATGAAATCCGCTTTTTTGTCGATTGGAGTGATTCTTCGCCAGGATTCAAGTTCAACGAGTGGGAATTAAAAGGAGTTCCTATTCGAATTGAAATTGGACCAAGAGATGTTGATTCAAATACCGTTATTATTGCTCGTAGAGATAATGGAGAAAAATTATCAAGCCTAAGGCATGATTTAATACATGGTATTAAGGATATTTTAGATCAAATACAAAATAACTTATATAACCAAGCGAAGGTTTTTAGAGATAAAAATACACATAGTGTAAATACATATAATGAGTTTAAAGGTATTATAAAAAATGGTGGTTTTGTTCGTTGCGGTTGGGATGGTAACCAAGAAACTGAGTTAAAAATTAAAGAAGATACAAGAGCGACGATAAGATGTATCCCTTTTAATGAAAATCCTAAAGACTTAACTTGTATTTTTTCTGGTAATAAGGCTAAGCACGAAGTCATTTTTGCTAAATCTTATTAATTACATATTTTTGATATGATCATTAATACTGATGCAATCGTATTGAAAACATTTTCTTACGGAGAAACAAGTCTAATATCGAGATGTTTTACTAAAAATAAAGGGAAAATATCTTTCATAATAAAAGGAGCAAAATCAAAAAAAAATCTTATTTCTCCTTATTTTCAGCCTCTTAGTTATATTAATATTATTTACAAAGAAAATGAAAAAAGAGAACTTCAGATTGTATCTAAAGTGTCTTTTGTGCAAATATGGACTTCAATACCATTGTCTTTAAAAAAAGTGTCCTTATCACAATCAATTTTAGAAATTACTGACTTCACATTAGAAAAGAATGATCCGTACATTGAATTATTTAATATATTAATTAAAACTTTCCAAAATTTTGAAAGTGGGAATCTCAATGAGAGCATTGTGTTTTGGAATTACGAATGTAAAATTTTATCAGAAATGGGGTTTATGATAGATATTGAAGATGATTTTGATTCTGAGCTAAAAACTTTGAAAACGAATAACGAAAGTTTTAATACGATTCAACAACTGATCAATGGTAGCATTTTAGATATAGAGCTTGATACCATTTCATCAGAAAATAAAAAGAAGATCTCAAAATTTTTATATCAGAAGTTATGTTTTTACTTTGAGGGATTTGAGAGATTAAATTCATTTAGAGTAATAAAAGATATTTTTTATAGTTAATAAAATAGTTTTTTAATAGAGATATTCTTTATCATATAATATTATATTTAAAATTAACTATGAAGTATAGATTACAATTTACCCCTAGTGAGGCTGCATATAAGCCTCAATTATTTACAGATGCTATTAAAATTTTAATATCTATTAATATCATTGTTTATATTTTTCAATCATTAGCAGGTAAAGAAGATATTTTCTTTAGACTATTTGGTTTAGTGCCAAGTGCTTTTATTTCTGAATTAATGTTGTGGCAGCCATTTACATATATGTTTTTTCATGCGCCATTTTATTCTAGCATTGGCATTTCACACATATTGTTAAATATGTTAGGATTATGGGTCTTTGGAAGAGAACTAGAACAGGCATGGGGTAAGAAAAAATTTTTAAAATATTATTTTTTGACAGGAATCGGTTCTGGGCTAATAACATTTTTTTTTCAAATGAATTCAAGTAATCCGGTAATAGGAGCAAGTGGCGCTGTTTATGGGATATTATTAGCTTATGGTGTCTCTTATCCAAATAGGATGCTTTATATTTGGGGCTTAATCCCAATTAGATCAATGTGGCTGGTTGTAATAATGGGATCAATCGCTTTTTTTGGTTTACTTGGGAAAGCGGATGGTGTAAGTCATGTTACACACATCTCTGGAATGCTAATTGGTTATGCTTTATTAAAAAATAAATGGAGTATTTCTGATGTATTATTTTCATTGAGAAAAAAAACGATTGAGTTTCAAGTCCAGAGGAAAGAGGAATTGGCGCTAAAGAAAAAAATTATTAACCGGGATGTTGATATAATTTTAGAAAAAATAAAAGATGTTGGTTTTAGTGGACTATCCGATGAAGAGCAAAGTAAATTATACGAAGCAAGTAAGAAGATGTCTAAAGATGGTAATAGAGACTAATTTTTTATATTTAAAATATTGGTATTAATATGAAATCACAATTTGACTTTGGTACAATAATTGGTCTTTTCGCAGGTCTACTTTGTATTTTTGTTTCAATGATATGGCCTGAGGTTGATAGGGGTGATATAGTTTTATCAACAGGAGATTCTTGGCGTTTTGAGCAATTAATATGGTTTTACCAGCCGCAATCAGTTTTCATCGTGCTTGGTGGTGTAATATCAGCAACTCTAGTTAATTATCCAATCAAAGCTGTAATCAATATGGGTAATGTGTTTAAAAATGTAGTTTTATCTGAAAATTTTGATTTTACTGGTACGATAGATAAAATTGTAATACTTGCGGAAAAGTCACGAAAAGATGGTTTGTTATCCTTAGAAGCAGGACTAAATGACATCGAAAGTGTTTTTTTAAGGAATGGTGTCGAGTTAGCTATAAATGAACGTGATAGTAATAGATTGAGGACTTTTCTTACGATGGATTTAAACAATATTTCTACTCGTCATATTGGAGCTCAAGAAATTATTTTGTATATGGCAGCATACGCACCTGCCTTTGGCATGTTAGGAACTGTTTTAGGGTTAATAATTATGATGAATAAATTTCAAATGTCTGGTGAAACTTCTTCAATTGATTTTAATGTCGCTGATCAATTTTCTGCGCTTTTAGTTGGGATGGGGACTGCATTAATAACCACTTTTTATGGCGTGTTTTTAGCTAATATGGTATTTTTGCCAATTGCCGGGAAATTAAAAAGAAGGTCAGAGAATGAAATTATGCTTAAGAGTATTGTTTTAGAGGGGATTATTAGTATTCATGGAAGAGAACATCCTATTTTGATTAAGGAAAAATTAATGACTTTTGTAGCAATGTCAGAAAGAAATGCTCTTGAAGAAAAAGAGAAATAAAATTGCAAAGAAAATCTATATCACAGGAAGAAGCCAGGGCTAAAACTACAGCTTGGGCTTTAACTTTTGCAGATCTAACAACTTTACTTTTAACTTTTTTCGTATTACTGTTAGTTATTTTAAATGATGCAGAAGCTCACGTTGACAGGTTGGTTAACATTATCTTAGATGAGACTGAGAGAGAATTAAAGCCACTTCAACAAAATAATTTAGTTGAGATAGAAAGAGTTACTAAAGGGATTAAGATTACTCTTACTGGATCCAAACTTTTTAAATCTTTATCAGCAGATCTAAACCCAGAAGCAGATCCAATTTTAGTGCAAATTGGCGGCCTAATACGAACATCAACTCTGATGAACATATACAAGCAAAAACGTTGGTTGCCTTTATTAAATAGAATTAGTAATGCAAATGATACTCTAAATATTGAAATAAGAGCTGAAGGCCATACTGATGATAAGCCAATTCCAATGAATTCTAAGTTTAGAAATAATTGGGAGCTTAGCTCAGCTCGTGCTCTTAATTTAGTTCAAAGACTTAGTCAACTCGCTGAAATGGATCAGCATTATTTTTCCGCTTTAGGGTATGGCGAATTTCGTCCTAAAATAACAATCAACAATATTAAAAATAGATCTGAGCTTGAAGAGGCAAGAGCGCAAAATAGGCGAGTTGAAATATATTTTGATGCTTTTATAAGGTCGAAAAATGAGAGCATTGAGAATATTTAGGGAATATTTTTTCATTTTTTCATTCTGCTTTTCTAGTAGTGTTTTTTCTCAAAGTAAGGATGACACTAAAAATAATTTAACTCAAGATTGGATATTTGGCGATGGCCCCGAACCAAAGTGGGTTATTGAACTTTTACATGGAGCATATCAAAATGTAAAAGAAGACAACAGCTATATATTAAAAGTTCCAGTTGCTGGGTCTGGTATTAAATATACTGCTTCTGTTGATGGCAATGCTGAAATCAAGCAAGATGGTGATTATCTTATAATTTCTCCTTTTGAAAATTTTAAAGGTACAATATTAGTAAATCTTAGCCTTGATATGAGTTTTATCCTCAATGTTCAATCTGTAAATGACAAACCTATTTTATCAAGTATTCCAGACCAGGAAATAAATGAAGATGAGGTTTTTAATATAAAACTAATGGCCAATGATGCTGATGGAGATGATCTTACCTATGGCGCAACAACAGATAATAATGCAAGAATTAAAATCATTGATAATAATTTAACTGTTATACCACCTTCAAATTTTTATGGTATTATTAATATTAGTCTTGCTGTCTCTGATGGAAAAACCACAGACGAATCGGGTTTTATATTAAATGTAAAACCAATAAATGATGCTCCCATAATAGAATCTATTTTTTCTAAAACTGAAATAAATAGGAATCAAGTTGATCTTATGATAGATGGGATGGATATAGATGGTGATAACTTAATTTATTCTGTTGTCGGTGATGGAGGAGCAGAATTTGATATTAAAAGTAATAAAGTGACTGTAAAACCAAAAAAAAATTATAAAGGGTCAACCCCGATCACAATAACAACTTCAGATGGTAAAAGTAGTATAGATACAAGCTTTACTTTAATTAATCCTATTCCAGGACTATCTGCATTTGCACCACAGTCAATGTTAGAGGATGAAGTGCTTTCTATAATTCTAAATATGAAAGATGTGGAGTCAGACTCTTTTAGATATAAGCTAAAAAAAGTTGATAATGCAAAAATTGAAATTAATGATAATCAACTTAGTATTTTCCCTGACGATGATTATTTTGGTGAACTTACTTTAAGTTTAAATATATCAGATAATAAAGATTCTACTGATTTTAGTTTTAATATAAACGTGATTCCTCAACCTGACATGCCTGTTGCTAATGCTGGGGAAGATGTAAACATTAGCAATGGATGCAATTCAAAGTTATTATTAGATGGCAGCGGTTCTTTTGATCCAGATAATGATATAACCAGTTATAAGTGGACACTATTACAAAGCAATAAGGTTATTTTAAATGGTGTTAAAGGTTATTATAATTTTAAAAAACATGATAAGGATTTAAATCAAAAGATAATATTAACAGTTACCGATAATGAAGGATTAGTTGATCATGATACTATCGATGTAAAAATAATTAATGATAAAGCTCCAATCGCTAATGCAGGAGAAAATTTTATAGCACCATTTAATAAATATGTAAATCTAGATGGCTCTAAGTCAATAGATGATGACAGTGATTTAAAGTATTTATGGAATATAATTTCAAAGAATGCATCATTTATAAAAGGAGATGAAACTAAACAATCCCCTAAATTTAAATACCCATCAGAAATCAGTAGCCCAATGGAATTTTTAATAACATTGAAAATTCAAGATCATAAATCTTTTTGCTCCTCAATTGATACAGTCATAGTAACATGTTTACCAAATGTAGATATGGCGGATAGTACAGTAAAATATGAAATTGTTAGAGCTGATAAAAAAAATAATAAAGTATATGTTGACCTTAATATAACAAACAAACAATTATGGCCATTTGATTTTGCAGCATTTACTTTAGTTTCTGTAAAAGATGAAAAAAATAAACTCGGCCAAATTGACCCATATAAAGGGAAAAATACAGTAAAGTACGGTATTGAAAATGAAGAAAAAATCGAGGTTGAATTAGTGTATGAATTTGACTCTTCTCCTAATGAGATTAATATAATTTGTAAATCAACAATGGCTTTAAATGCTGATTCAGTGCTTTTTGTACAAACATTTTAATGCTCAGTTATCAATTACTTTAAATATCTTTTCTCCTGGTTTAACCATTTTATATTTCTCTCTAGCAATTTTTTCTATGTAGCCCAAATCGTTTTCAATTCTGCTTTTTTCATTTTTTAATTTTTCTTTTTCCTCTCTAAGGGTAGCTATTTTTTTTTGAATCACTTTTCGTTCATTTTTAATCTTATATAACTTTAGAACTCCATGGTCACCAAAAATGAAAACTATTGTCAAGCTAAAAAAGATCAAAAAAACTATACCTTTAAACAGTTGTTTCTTTGGAGCTAGAATTGATTTTGATCTACCGATTTTCCTTTTGGATATGATTCTTCTCATATATTTTTACCTAGAACATCGATTGAGGCAATGGGAGCCTGGCTACCAAGATTTTCCTCGATTCTAAGCAATTGATTATATTTTGCTACTCTATCGCTTCTAGATATTGAGCCAGTTTTTATTTGCCCCATTCCCATAGCCACAGAAAAGTCGGCAATAAATGTATCTTCTGTCTCGCCAGACCTATGAGATATAACCGCCCCGTAATTTACTTTTCTTGCTAACTCCACTGCTTGTATCGTTTCAGAGACTGTACCTATTTGATTTAATTTTATTAATATTGAATTCATTGAAATATTATCTATGGCTTTTTGAAGTCTAGTAATATTTGTAACTGTTAAATCATCTCCAACTATTTGAACATTTTGACCTAGATTTTTAGTAAGACTTGTCCAGCCATCCCAATCATTTTCATCAAGGCCATCTTCGATGGAAATAATTGGATATTTTTTAACTAATGTTCTTAAATAATTTATCATTTCTGAAGAAGAAAAAGCTTTGTTTTCTGAGGCCAAATTATATTTGCCATTTTCATATAGTTCGCTGGCCGCAACATCTAATGCGATAAAAACCTCTTCCCCAGGTCTATAACCAGCTGTTTCTATAGATTTCAAAATTATCTCAATCGCCTCTTCGTTAGAGCTAAGGTTAGGAGCAAAACCGCCTTCGTCACCAACAGCAGTGTTGAGCCCCTTTTCTTGCAATTCATATTTTAGTTTATGAAAAATTTCTGTTCCAATTTTTAGAGCTTCAGAAAAATTAGCTGCGCCAAATGGGGATATCATAAATTCTTGAATATCTACTGTGTTATTTGCATGGCTACCACCATTTAAAATATTCATCATCGGAACAGGCATTTTAAAATTATTAGTAGTATTTAGATATTGATAGAGAGGAACATCGTTAGCAATAGATGCCGCTCTAGCTGATGCCAGTGATACACCAAGAATAGCGTTTGCCCCGATTCTAGATTTATTTGGTGTCCCATCTAAATCAATCATAATATTATCAATTTTAGTTTGGTCATTAGTATTAGTCCCGGTGAGAGCTTTATTAATTTCGGTGTTTACATTGTTTACTGCATTCAAAACACCTTTCCCATTATATCTATTTTTATCATTGTCTCTTAATTCAGCAGCCTCATATTCTCCAGTAGAGGCTCCTGATGGCACAGCTGCTCTACCACAAATTCCATTTTCTAAAAAAACATCAACTTCTACAGTTGGGTTTCCTCTAGAGTCCAGTATTTCTCTTGCTTTAATATTTTTAATGTTTGTTTTCATCAATTAGTCCATATTTTTGTTGTTATAAATTAGATTTGGCAAACTTTTAGAAACAAATAATATAAACTTGCAATTCATTGAAGGAACAATTAATCTGATATTTAGTTAAAATGAAGCATGGTAAAAATTAAAAAATTTTCAAAAAATAATTATGATACATGGGATTCATTTGTCTTAAAAGCAAATAATGGTACATTATTCCATTTAAGAAAATTCTTAAGCTATCATCCTGAAGACAGATTTAAAGATCATAGTGTTGAGATTTACAAAAAGAATACTCTTTTGTCTCTTTTCCCAGCTGCTGAATTAACTATTAATGATAAAAAAATGTTGGTATCTCATCCAGGGTCATCTTATGGTTCATTTATTTCAAAAGAGGGGCTTTCTATAAAAGATGCTATGGAAATGGTTTCTAAATTGATTGATTATAGTAGCAAAAAGGGTTTTGGAGGTGTACAGTTAACAATCCCTCCTGCATTTTATTCTACAAGATTGTCAAACTACATTGAGTACTCTCTTTTATTTAATGGGTTCGATTATCTTAGAAGAGAAGTTACAAGTACATTAACAATTGAAAATAGGGAAGATAAAATTTTAAAAAAATTTAAACCTTCGCATCAAAGAGCTTTAAGAAAGTCGAAAAAGTTAGGTGTCGAAACAAAGATTACTGACAGGGTCGATGAATTTTTTTCAATGCTAAAAAATAATCTAAAAATTAGGCATGGTGTTGATCCTACGCATTCTCTTCTAGAATTAAAATCACTAATTAAATTATTTCCTGAATCTATCAATATTTTTGGTGCATTCTACGACGACCAAATGATAGCAGGGGTATTAAATATCATTGTTAAAGAAGGTGTGGCCTTAGCATTTTACATTAGTCACAAAGAAGATTTTCAAGATTTAAGGCCATTAAATCTTTTGTTTTTTGATATTTTTAAATGGGGTTTAAAAAACAATATTAAAGTATATGATTTCGGCACCTTTACTGATAATGGTATTGCAAACATGGGGCTTGGTAGATTTAAAGAAAGTTTTGGCGCTAGTGGTGTTTTTAGGGATAGTTTTGAAATTCGATTTTAGAATATGTCATTAAAAATACTAGGTAAAGAGTCCTTAATATATGGATTTGGCCATGTTGTTTCCAGATTAATTACTTTTTTATTATTGCCAATTTACACTCATACATTTTCCCCAAAAGAATATGGTACTATCTCTTTAGCTTATGCATTTATGGGTTTTGCTTTAGTAGTATACAGATATGGTATGGATACTGCATTAATGAAATTTTCTGTACAGTCAGATAATAGTGAAAGAAGATCATATATATCATCCATATATATATTACAAATTTGTACATCATTAATTTTTTCTGGTTTTTTATTTTTGCTAAAAGATATTATATCTGAACCTATTCTTGGTGTAAATGATAGCAGCTTAATTTCTGCAATCTCTATTTTAATTTTTTTGGATAACTTATGGAACCACCATCTATTAATTCTAAGGTCAGAAAATAAATCAACAGCCTTCATTTCATTTAATCTTCTTAATGTTATATTGACTATGTTATTAAATGTAATTTTTGTTGTAAAAATGAACTATGGTATTTCTGGAGTTTTCTTTGCTAATATAATTGCATCATCTTCAGTTTTTATACTCTCCTCTCCAGTTATTTTAAGGAGAATTTCATTTCTAGAAATCGATCTAGATATTTTAAAAAAAGTTATAAAATTTGGAATACCATTTTTACCAGCAGGTTTATTGACAATGGTAATGGAGCTATCCAATAGATACATACTTGACATGATGAAAGGAGTAGAGGCTGTTGGTTTATTTTCTGCTGGCTATAAATTTGGTATATTTGCTTTGGTATTAGTGATGGGTTTTAATATGGGCTGGACTCCCTATTTTTTGAAACGAATAAAAGAGGAAGGTTCAAAAGCAGACTTTTCTATTATAACTACATTATTTCTTGGGCTTATAGGTTTCGTAATTTTTACAACAACAATTTGGGTTTCAGATCTTATGCGTTTTAATATAAGTGGGAACTATATTATAGGGGAAAAATTTTGGGGGGCTGAGGAGATTGTTCCTATTGTATTATTTGGATATTTTTTCTTCGGTATTTATGTATTACAACTCCCAGGTATTTATGCAAACAATATCACTAATTGGGTTCCAATATTTAGGGCAATTGGCGCTATTTCAAATATTTCGCTTAACATTATGCTTATCCCCCAATATGGTGTTATTGGTTCTGCGTGGGCCACAGTACTATCTTTTTTTATTATGTCAGTTGTGGTGTTTTTAAAGTTGAATAAAAAATTTGATGTTAAATATAATTGGCGTGGGATTCTTTTCCCGATACTATCTATGTTGGTCCTATTGTTCGATATAAAAAATATGTTCTTACAGTTTATGTTACCTGCTTTATATATCTTGGTTTGGTATTTAATTGTTGTAAATAATAATGAAAAAAAAGCAATTAGAGGACTTTTTAGTTGGTAGCTGTAATATCGTGTTCTCATTTTCCTGATGATGAAAGAATTTATCATAGAGAAATAAATGCACTTCACAAAGAAAATTATGTTATAAAATATTTTACGTTATCAGATATAAAAATAAATTTAAGTAGACCTGGAATTAATCATAAAAACTACGATTTATCAAAAGTTTCATTAGATAGATATTTAGGATATGTTGAAAAAGATTTAATTAAAGATCCTCCTGAGATCATTCATATTCATGAGCCTGAATTATTTTTAATAGCTATAAAAATGAAAAAATTATTTAGCACAAAAATTGTTTATGATGTACATGAAGATTATATATCAATGATTAATACCTTTTCTAGGCTTAAGTGGCCTTTAAAAACTTTAAAGATTAAATATTGGGAATATAATGAAAAGAAATTTCTAAAATATGTGGATGAAATATTTATTGCTAGCCCTACAATTGTTAATTCAAATTTTGTATCTCAAGGTTTTAATCCTATATTATTAGAAAATTTCCCATTGAAAAAATTTGTAGAAAAAATAGAAATTAATTCTAAAATAAAAAATTCCATTATATACCATGGCAATCTCGGGCCAGAAAGAGGAATATCTGATTTAATTAAAGCAATATCGATTGTAGTAAGTAAAATTCCAGATGCAAATTTATCTATTTATGGAAGTTATAGAATTTCCTCATACGAAGGCGAATTAATGCAGCTTATAACCTCCTTAGAATTAAAAAATAATATTACAATTAATGGACACATTGAGCATAAAAATATATGGAGATATTTAAGAAAGCATGAAGTAGGTGTAATACCTTTTAGAAATAATCCTTTGACAAGTTTAAATACTCCAACAAAAATATTTGAGTATATGGCCTGTGGATGCAAAATAGTTTCAGCTAGTTTGAAACCTATTTTAAGATATGATATAAAGGGGGTAGATTTTTTTAAACCCGGAGACGTAAATGGTTTAGCTAACTCTATAATTAAATCTTTAAAAAGTGTTAAACCAGATAGCTTGAATTATAATCAAAATAAGATTTTAAATACATATTGTTGGGAATTAAATAAGAGCAAGATTATTGGAACATATAAAAAAATTATGAAATGAAGATATTATATATTTCGCCTGAAAATACTGTGGGAACAATGACTTTATGGAAAGAGATTCACCAAAAAAATGGGAACGAATGTGAGGTCCTAACAATGTATAGAAGCTTAAACCAGTCTGAACCAGGTATTTGTTTAAATTTACCTCTTATATCTAGCGAACCCAATTATTTAACAGTTAGACATAAATACTATGAGATCTTTAGGGGTGAGTTAGGGGATTATCAAGCACTTGACGGTTACCCACCTACATGGGAGCCCAATTCATTTTTAGAAAGATTATATTTTAAGTTCAGAGATTGGATTTGGAGTTTTTATATTGAAAAAGCTATACGTGATTATGATTTATTTAATTATGATATTTATCACTTTGAATGGGGGTTAGATTTTTATCGAGATTGTCGCTTTGCAAAAGAACTTTCTAAAAAAAATAAGCCTATTATTTGTACCTATCATGGGCAGGATATGCGGACAAGAGGAGTAATAAAAGAGCTAGATGAAATAAGTGACTTAAATTTAACTAGTGAGCTTGATTTACTTTCTAAACATCCAAGTATTGAATATCTATTCTTACCTTACAACACAGTGCATTATGATATTAATAAAAGCATTTCGGATCCAATAAAAGTATGCCATAGTCCTACTAATAGATACTATAAAGGTAGCGAGGACATAATAAAAGTTTGTAATGAATTAGATCGTGAAGGTGTAATTCAATTTTTGCTAGTAGAAGAGGAAACACAAAAAGAGGTAATTAGAATTAAAGAAACTTGTGATATTTACATAGATCAAATTCATAATCGTGGAGGATGGGGTTATGGTATGAGTTCAATAGAGTCTCTCTCAATGGGTTTAATTTGCATGACCGAAATGGTTGATGAATATAGAAATTTTATACCAGATCACCCATTTATTGAGATTAATAAAAGAACTCTCAAAAAAAAATTAACCCAATTATCTAAAAATAAAGAAATGCTAATTCAGAAAAAAATAGAAAGCAAAGAATGGGTAAAAAAATATCATGATATTGAAAGTGTTTGTTCCTCTTTATACAATTTTTATAAAAAAAATTCATGGATGAAATAAAAAAAAGCATAGATGTCGTAATTCCTTGTTACAATGTTGAAGAAACTATTGAAGATTGTATCAAAAGCCTTTGTAATCAATCTTTATCAAAAAATGAATATAACTGTTATTTTATAAACGACTATTCCAATGATAGCACGGGGGTCATTCTAGATAAATATAAAAGTATAAAAAATATAAATATAATTCACCATAAAGAAAATCAAGGTTTAGCAATGTCTAGGAACAGAGGTATTAAGGCTGGTGATTCAGAGATGATAGCTTTTTTAGATGGGGATATGGTCGTAAAAATGAACTGGTTGGAATCTTTTTTACCCTATTTTAATGAAAATGTTATAGCTGTGATGGGAGATAACATTGCGCCACAAAATATCTCCTTAAATCCTGTTGAGAAATATTATTTTGGAAATCTGAGAGGCGCGCGTAAATATGAGGATGGAGAAATAATTCCTCCTCAATATATGCTCTTTGGGAATGCAATGTTAAAAAGAGCAGTATTGCAAAAATGTGGATATTTTGACGAGTCAATGAAAAAATACGGTGGTGAGGATACTGATTTATCTGTGAGGATATGGGATACATACCCAAAAAGCTTTGTTTTTTCAAAAAATTCAGATTCTGTTCATTATCATAGAAGAAATCTTAATGAGTTTTGTAATTCAATGTATACATACGGGAGGTACAATCTTCCTTTATTAATAAAGAAACATCCTCATTATAAAAAAAAATTTGCAACAGATTGGATTTTTACTCTAAAAGGTAGAATATTTTTCAGCTTACCATTAAAAATCTTAATTAACCTTATCATAAAAATATATCCCTTTCAAATATTTATTAGGTACATTGTTGCCGATGCTGTAATTAGAGGAGCGCGTTCTTCCGAAATGTTTGATCAATTTTAAATTAAAGTATGTTTTTAAAATATAAATATTGGAAATGCCTTTAATATTAGTAAATTCTGTTCTAATAAAGGGATTGACCCTGGTAAAAACTACATACCATAGGACAATCAATTAATAATAAATAGGATTATCCTATTTTAATCTTAAAAACCAAACCAAGGAGGTATTGGCATGGCTGATGTAAACGCAACCGTACAAAATGCTGCAGCTGGAATTGTTGGCGTGATAAAAGCTCTTATCGTGCTTTTTGTTTTCGTTAACATTATTTATTC
>MDSV01026853.1_pt1 | contig 28467 bp, 24 predicted proteins | sample 810851 | NCBI WGS metagenome assembly MDSV01 (sample SAMN05326640, study PRJNA326480) | marine metagenome | isolation source: seawater | place: Atlantic Ocean: North East | collected 2012 | reverse complement strand
GTATTTGGATGAAATATCTCCAAAAATTGAATTAAAAATAAAAAGAAAAGTTAGTTTTTTTGTTTCAAATAAGTCTTTAAAACAAAACTCACTTACTATTTTTGAAGCCTAAATAATCAAAAAAATAGTATTATTTTTGGCGCCTAAAATGTGGCTTTAATGGCGAAGCCGTTTATATTTATGAATATAGGAATAATTGGTCAGGGTTTTGTCGGTAATGCAGTTTACCAAAAATTTAAATCTTTTTTTAAGCTTTACACATATGACTTAAAAGAAGAATTATCTAATTCATCATTTAATGAATTAATTGAAAACTGTAATATTATTTTTGTTTGTCTTCCTACTCCTATGAACAAAGATGGAAGTTGCAATATAGAAATAGTAAGAGAAGTCTTATATAAAATAAATAATTCTACAAAATCTATAATTGTAAATAAATCAACTGTTGTTCCAGGAACTACAGAAAAGTTTAATAAAGAATTTAAAAACTTAGAAATTGTTTTTAATCCAGAGTTTTTAACCGAAAGAAATTCTACACAAGATTTTAACAATCAAGCTAGAATTATTTTAGGAGGACCTCGACCAGCCACCACAAAATTAAAGCAAATTTATTCTACAGTATTTCCTGACGCTCACGTTATAAAAACAGGATCTAAACATGCAGAAATGATAAAGTATTTTACTAACTGTTTTTTAGCTAATAAAGTTTCTTTTGCAAATGAAATGTATAATTTATGTTCAGTTTTAAATTTAGATTATGATAAAGTTGTAGAATATGCAACATTAGACAAAAGATTAGGTAACTCACATTGGGCAGTTCCTGGTCCAGATGGTGACTTTGGTTTTGGTGGCCATTGTTTTCCAAAAGATCTTTCAGCTATTATTAAAATAACCGAAGATTTGGGTACAGTTAATAATACTTTAAAGTCCGTCCAAAAAACAAATGACAAAGTAAGGAACAATAGAGATTGGGAAGGAATGAAAGGAAGAGCAATAAATTAAAAAAACATATATGAGTTATTTATTTACATCAGAATCAGTAAGTGAAGGTCATCCAGACAAGGTTGCGGATCAAATTAGTGATGCACTTATTGATAATTTTCTAGCTTTTGACGCTAATTCAAAAGTTGCTTGTGAAACTTTAGTAACAACTGGACAAGTTGTCCTTGCCGGAGAAGTTAAATCAAATACGTATCTAGATGTTCAAGCAATTTCTAGAAAAGTAATAAATGATATTGGTTATAATAAAAGTGAATATATGTTTGACGGAAATTCTTGTGGTGTATTTTCTGCAATACATGAACAATCTTCTGACATAAACCAGGGTGTTGAAAGAAAAAATCTTGAGGACCAAGGTGCTGGTGATCAAGGAATGATGTTCGGATATGCTTGTAACGAGACAGAAGATTATATGCCTTTAGCTTTAGATTTATCTCATAAAATTTTAATTGAATTGGCAGAATTAAGAAGAGAAAATAATGAAATAACTTACTTAAGACCTGATTCTAAATCACAAGTAACCCTACAATATTCTGAAGAAAATATCCCTGAAAAAATTGTTGCCATAGTTATTTCTACTCAGCATGATGATTTTGATATTGAAGATAAAATGTTAGCTAAAATTAAGTTAGACATTACTTCAATATTAATTCCTAGATTACTTCAGAAATATCCAAACTTTAAACCCTTTTTTAATGATGAAATTGTGTATCACATAAATCCTACAGGAAAGTTTGTCATAGGTGGTCCACATGGAGATACTGGTTTAACAGGAAGAAAAATTATAGTTGACACCTATGGTGGTAAAGGCGCACATGGTGGTGGAGCTTTCTCAGGTAAAGATCCTAGTAAAGTAGATAGGAGTGCTGCTTATGCAACAAGACATATTGCTAAAAATTTAGTTGCTGCAGGTGTTGCTGATGAATGTTTGGTTCAAGTTAGTTATGCTATTGGAGTGGCTAAGCCAATGGGTATATTTCTTAACACTTTTAGAACTTCAAAAGTTTCTATTAATGATAGTGAATTAGCTAAAATTGTCGAAGAGATTTTTGATATGCGTCCTTATTTTATTGAAAAACGATTAAAATTAAGAAATCCAATTTACACAGAAACGGCCGCATACGGTCACATGGGAAGAAAACCGAAATTTGTTACTAAGACATTTAATTCACCAAATGGAGATTCTAAAACTTTAGAGGTTGAATTATTTACTTGGGAAAAATTAGATATGATAGATAAAATTAAATTAAAACTGAAATTATAATAAAATGAGTAATTCACAATACGTTCCGTACAAAGTAAAAGATATTTCCTTAGCCGATTGGGGAAGAAAAGAAATTAGATTAGCTGAAGCTGAGATGCCTGGACTTATGGCGTTAAGACAAGAATATGGTGATACAAAACCATTAAAAGGTGCTAGAATTGCCGGTTGTCTTCATATGACTATTCAAACGGCAGTTTTGATTGAGACATTAGTCGAACTAGGAGCAGATGTAACTTGGAGTTCATGTAATATTTTTTCTACACAAGATCATGCAGCAGCAGCAATTGCAGCAGCAGGTATCCCTGTTTATGCATGGAAAGGCATGAACGAAGAAGAGTTTGAATGGTGTATAGAACAAACACTCTTCTTCAATGAAGATAAAACTCCTCTAAATATGATTTTAGACGATGGTGGAGATTTAACAAATTTGGTATTAGATCATTATCCTGAACTTGTAAGTGGAATTAAAGGTTTATCTGAAGAAACAACAACAGGTGTTCATAGATTATATGAAAGAGTAAAAAATGGAACTTTACCATTACCAGCCATTAACGTAAATGATTCTGTTACTAAATCCAAATTTGATAATAAATATGGTTGTCAGGAAAGTGCGGTAGATGCTGTTCGAAGAGCCACGGATATTATGATGGCAGGTAAAAGAGTTTTAGTTGCGGGTTATGGAGATGTTGGAAAGGGGACTGTTGCATCATTTTCAGGCGCTGGAGCTATTGTTACTGTTGTAGAAATTGATCCAATCTGTGCTTTGCAAGCTTCAATGGATGGACATGAGGTTAAAAAAATGAAAACAGCAATTGGAAACGCTGATATAATTGTAACTGCAACAGGAAACAAAGATATACTAAAAGAAGAACACTTCAGGTTAATGAAGGATAAAGCCATAGTTTGTAACATTGGTCACTTTGACAACGAGATTGATATGGCTTGGTTAAACGAAAAATACGGAAATACTAAAGACGAAATCAAACCTCAGGTTGATTTATATAATATTGATGGAAAAGATATTATTATTCTGGCTGAGGGAAGATTAGTTAATTTAGGTTGTGCAACTGGACATCCGAGTTTTGTAATGAGTAATTCTTTTACAAATCAAACGCTGGCGCAACTTGAACTTTGGTTAAACACAGATTCCTATGAAAATAAAGTTTATATGCTTCCTAAACATTTAGATGAAAAAGTAGCGAAGTTACATCTTAAAAGACTAGGAGTTGAATTAGAAATATTAGACAAAGATCAAGCTGATTATATTGGTGTTAAAGTTGAAGGTCCATATAAACCAGAATATTATAGATATTAAAAAACAAATGAAAAAACATTCTGTAGCCGTAATAGGATTAGGTTATGTTGGTTTACCTCTTGCTATCGAGTTTTCAAAAAAATTTAAGACCATAGGCTTTGATATTAATATTAATAGAGTTAATGATTTATTAAAAGGAATCGATTCAACTTTAGAAGTTTCTTCTTTAGATTTAAAAATAAATACTATTTCTGATAATTTTTCAGACCATGATAAAGGATTGTTTTTCACTAGTAAGACTGAAGATTTAAAAGCTGCTAATGTTTTTATTGTTACTGTTCCAACGCCAGTAGACAAGAATAATAAGCCTGATTTATCTCCGTTAATAAGCGCTAGTGAAACTTTAGGAAAAGTAATTTCAAAGGGTAGTATAGTAATTTATGAATCAACAGTTTTTCCTGGAGCAACTGAAGATATTTGCGTTCCTATATTAGAAAAATCAAGTGGATTGAAATTTAATAAAGATTTTTTTGCAGGATATTCACCAGAAAGAATAAACCCTGGTGATAAAGTAAATAAAGTAAATAATATTATTAAAGTAACATCTGGTTCTAATAATTATATTGGAAAAGTTGTTGATGATCTATACAGTTCAATTATTGATGCAGGAACTCATCTTGCTCCTAGCATTAAAGTTGCAGAAGCAGCAAAAGTTATAGAAAATGCTCAAAGAGATATAAATATTGCATTTGTCAATGAGCTTTCTAAAATCTTCAATTTATTAGATATTAACACTCAGGATGTTTTAGATGCTGCGTCTACAAAATGGAATTTTCTGAAATTTTCACCTGGTTTGGTAGGAGGACATTGTATTGGGGTAGATCCTTACTATTTAGCTCAAATTGCTCAAGAAAATGGTTATCACCCAGAAATTATTCTTTCTGGGAGAAGATTGAATGATTCTATGGGTAAATATGTTGCAGATCAAGTTGTAAAACTAATGATTAAAAAAGGCAAAAAAATAAAAAATTCTAAAATTTTAGTTTTAGGAATAACTTTTAAAGAAAACTGTCCTGATTTTAGAAACACTAAAGTGATCGATTTAATAAATGAATTAAAAGACTACTCAGCAAAAGTTAAAGTATTCGATCCTTGGGTTGACTTACAAAAAGTTAAAAAGGAATTTAATATTGAAGTATTTAGTGAGTTGCCAAAAGATAATTTCGATACAATAGTACATGCAGTTTCACACAATGAATTTAAAGTGATTGATTTTAAGTCTTTTAAGCAAAAAGATATTTTGATTTTCGATGTTAAAGGCTCACTTGGTAAAATTTCTGATGCATCTTTATAGTATGAGTAAAAATATTCTTATTACTGGAGCTGCTGGATTTATCGGAAGTCATCTCTGTAAGCATTTTTTAAAACTTGGTTATAAAGTAAGGGCTGTAGATAATTTTTCAACTGGGAAAAAGAATAATATCAAAAGTATTTTAAATAATACAAATTTCGAATTTTTTGAGGGTGATATAAGAGACATAAATTTATGCATGACTATTTGTAAAAATATAGATTTTATTTCTCATCAAGCTGCTTTGGGCTCTGTGCCAAGATCAATTAAAGATCCAATAACTTCTAATGATGTCAATGTCACAGGTTTTCTAAATATTATAAAGTCTGCATCCGAAAATGATGTTAAAAGGTTCGTTTTTGCCTCCAGTAGTTCTGTTTATGGTGATTCAATTGAATTACCAAAAATTGAGGAAAATATTGGAGATCCTTTATCTCCTTATGCTTTAACTAAATCTATCAACGAAATGTATGCTCAAGTTTTTAAAAGTGTGTTTGAATTGAATTATATTGGTTTAAGATATTTTAATGTTTTTGGACCAAATCAAGATCCAAAGGGCCCTTATGCTGCGGTAATACCAAAATTCATCGAAAAATTTATAAATTATGAAAATCCTATTATTAATGGAGATGGCACTTTTTCCAGAGATTTCACATATATTGAAAATGTTGTATTAATGAATCAGTTGGCAATTGAATCTATTGATTCAAATACACTCAACCAAGTTTATAATGTTGCGTACGGATCACGAGTTTCTATTTTAGAGATGACTAATGAAATCAAAAATTTACTTTCAAAATATGATACTAATATAAATAATATTGAAATTTTACATCGAAAAAATAGAGATGGAGATGTCCCTCATTCTCTTGCTTCAATTGAAAAGGCAAACAACTTACTTAATTATTATCCTATAGTTGATTTTGAAAGTGGTTTATCAAAAACTGTAAATTGGTTTTGGAAAAATAAAATAAACTTTTAATGGAATTTTATAATTTATTGTCTTCATCTATTGAAGCTTGTTTAAAAGCTGGAGAAGAAATATTAAACATTTACGAAACAAAATTTGATATTAATTATAAAGAAGACAAATCTCCTGTTACAGAAGCAGATTTAAAAGCTAATGAAATTATTAAACAAACTTTATCTAAACATAATCTTCCATTTTTTAGTGAGGAATCTAAAAATGAGAGTTTTGATATAAGAAATAAATGGAAATACTTTTGGATGATAGATCCTATTGATGGAACCAAAGAGTTTATCAAAAAAAATGGTGAATTCACTGTTAATATAGCTTTAATAAGTAATAATAAACCCATAATAGGAGTTGTTTATGCTCCAGTAACAGGAGAATTATATTTTGGATCTCCATTGGATGGAGCAAATAAAATTAATGTTACAAATACAGAATTTAATTATCATAAAGATATTTCTGTTTTAATAAACGATGCTAAGAAGATACCATTTATTGTAAGCCATAACCATTATTCAATCGCTACTGGAAGATGTTCTCTAAATCAGGATACAAAAGACTATATTAAAAAAATTCAATCTATTTACAAAAATGTTACAATAATCAAATTGGGTAGTTCACTCAAAATTTGTAAGGTTGCTGAAGGACATATACAACTTTATCCAAGATTCCATCAAACCAAAGAGTGGGATACCGCTGCTGCTCACGCTATATTAAAATTTTCAGGTGGTAATCTTTTAAATTTAAATAACGAGGAATTAAGGTATAATAAAAAAGACATTAAGAATCCTAATTTTATAGCTTCATTAAATATTTAACATTTAAAAAATATTAAAAAGATGTCAAAACAACTATTCAAAACAAAACCCTATCTATCAAGCAATTTTCAAAAGGAAATTTGGGAATTGAAGGACTTTAATGAAATTTCTTTCAGAGAAGAAGTAAATGTTTTTTACAATAAGAAATTTGATATTTTAAAATTAAAGAACAATAATATTGATGATTTTAACCAAAAAGCTGAAACAATTTCAGTATCAAGAAACCAACTTTTTAAAAACAAAAATGATCATATTTTTGAATGCCCAATATGTAATAGTAAAGAAATCGAAAAAGAAACTATAAATATTTATAATGCAAAATATGTTCAATGTTCAAATTGTTCACACAACTTTGTGAGAAATAGGTTAACAAATGAAGAATTAATTAATTTTTATACAAATAGTACTAATTATCAAAGTACATATACAAATGAAGCCCAAATTCAAAATAGAATTGATGAAATATATAAACCAAAATTAGATTGGGTATTAAATGCTTTTGAAAAGAAATTTGGTAGAAAGCCCAAAAGAATATTGGATGTAGGTACAGGAAGTGGTCATTTTGTTAAAATGTGTTTGGACGAAGGAATTACTTGTGATGGGATTGAAGTTAGTAAATCTGGGCTAGATTTTGCTAAGAAAAATTTTAACATTGATCTTTATGATAAAGATATATTTTCAAATTGGGAATTTTTTAAAACTAAGGATTATGATTTAATTACATTTTGGGGGTTAATAGAACACGTTACAGATCCGCTAAAATTATTAAAAATATCATCAAAAATATTAGGAAATAATGATAGTATGATAGTAGGATCTGTTCCAAGACTACACAGTTTGAGTTCATTTATTCAAAGGAGTTTTCCAGAAAAAATTATTAGACATTTAGACCCTTTAGGTCATATTCAAATGTTTACCGACTTATCACTTTCAACTTTAGTGCACGACTCGAATTTTAAATTACACAGTTTGTGGTACTTTGGAATGGATTCATATGAACTTTTAGTTCAATTAGCCTCTTTTTCAAAAAGTAATACGTTATTGGATAAGCAAATAATCAAAGAATTACAGTTCTTGATGGATATTAATACCTTATCAGATTCAATGATTTTTACTGCAACAAATAACAATGATGAATAATATTGGAGTCGTTATTTTAGTAAGGTATAATTCTACCCGATTATATGGGAAAGCACTTTTAGATATACATGGTAAACCTAGTTTAAAATATTTGATTGAAAGATTAGAAACATTGTTCAACAAAAATCAATTAATCATAGCTACATCTAAAGAAAATCATGATGATCCAATTGAAGATTTTTCAATGGTTAATAATATTAAATGTTATCGTGGATCTCTAAATAATGTATCTGAAAGGTTTAAAGATGCAGCCAAAATATTAAACAAAAAACACGTAGTAAGAATCACAGGAGATAGTATTTTTTTAGACATGAACTTATTGAAAGAAATAATTTCACAAATTGACGAAAAACATTTGCTATTTAGTAACAGAATTTCTAAAACCTTCCCAGTAGGGCAGACAATTGATATAGTTAATTTAGAAAAATATATAAAATATTTTCCGTTATTTTCTACTAATGATGATTTGGAACATGTTACAAGTTATTTTTTTGATAATAAATCTAGTTTTCCAATAAAAAACATAAGTAATAAGCTAGGCGTCTTTAGGTCTGTTAGCTTAGGATTAGATAATTTAGAAGATTATAAAAACGCTAATAGTTTAATTAAAAATTTTAAAAACTATTCAACCTCAACATCATATATTGAGATTTACAACTATTACTATAAATTAAAAAATATTAATTATGAGTAATATTTTTAAAGGAAAAAACGGACCCCTGCTGATAGCTGAAATCGGAGGAAATCATGAGGGTGATTTTACCTATGCTAAGAAATTAGTAGATCTTGCTTGTAATACAGAAGTTGATGTTATTAAATTACAAGTTTATTACCCAGATACACTCGTAAATGAACTAATTGATCCTATTAGATATAATCATTTCAAAAAATTTATTCTTACAAAAGATCAACACATTGAATTGGCTGAAATGTGTTTGAAAAATAATAAAAAATATTTAGCTTCAGTTTGGGATATCGGTGCATATGATTGGATCGATATGTATTCCAATTTTTATAAAATTGGATCTGGAGATCTTACAGCGTTGACTTTAATTGATGAAATAATTAAAAAGAAAAAACCAATTATACTGTCAACCGGTTTATCAACATTTCAGGAAATTGAAGAAACCGTAAAATATATAATTTCTAACAATAAATTATATGACGATCCAAATATGCTTGCTATTTTACAATGCACATCAATGTATCCAATCCCTGAAGATGAGGTCAATCTAAATGTCATGGATTTGTTATTTCAAAAACTTAACGTTTCAGTAGGCTATTCTGATCATACTGAAGATTTAGAAGCTCTATTATTATCAGTAGCTAAGGGAGCTAATATTTTAGAATTTCATTTTACAGATAATAAAAAAAATACAACTTTTAGGGACCATAAAGTTTCCTTAGATTCAAAAGATATTGATATTTTAATAAAAAGAATCTCTCGTCTAAATAAAATAATGGGTAACGGAGCTAAAGGACCAACAAAATCTGAAATTAGTAATAAACATGTTAAATCATTTAGGAGAGGAGTTTTTTTAAACAAAAATTTAAAGAAAGGAAGTGTCATAAAATCTGAGGACTTAATCTGTTTAAGACCAAATATTGGTATTGACGCTAGAGATTTCTATAAAATAATAAATAAGACATTAAATACTAACGTTTCAAAGTTACAAGCACTAAATTTTGATTTTTTTTATGAATAGATTTAAGGCTCCATTAATAACAGTTTACATAACTAACTACAATTATGGAAAGTATTTAAAACAATCAATAGAGAGTGTTTTAAATCAATCTTTTCAAGACTTTGAATTAATTATAATTGATGATGGGTCTACAGATGATTCAAAAACTATAATCGAATCATATGAAAATAATTCAAAAATTAAAGTAGTTTACCAAAATAATAAAGGGTTAACTATTTCTAATAACATAGCACTAAAATTGTCACAAGGTGAATTTATATTAAGATTAGATTCTGATGACTATTTTCATAAGGATGCATTAACAAACTTATTATCAGGTTTTCATTCTAATAAAATTGGTATGGTTTTCGGAGACTGGTATGAAGTTGATCAATTAGGAGATATTATAGAAAGAAAACAAAGACATAATTTCAAAAAAAATGTAACATTGTACGATCAACCAGCTCATGGAGCATGCACTATGTTTCGAAAAAGTTGTCTGGTTAAAATTAACGGATATGATGAGTCAATTACAAGACAAGATGGCTATGAGTTATGGCTAAGATTTATTCAAAACTTTAAGATAAATAACATAAATATTCCAATTTTTTATTATCGACAACATAACCTTAGTTTAACAAAAGATGAAAAAAAATTATTAAATACAAGAGCTGAAATTTTAGAATCACATGCTGTAAAATATTCAAAAAAAAATAAAAAATTCTTTGCAATAGTACCTATTAGAAGTACTGAAATAGATAGCCGTAGTAAGCCATTTCTAAAATTAGGAAACAAAAACTTAATTGATTATACCGTTGAAGAGTTATTAAATACTAAAAATATTTCAAAAATAATTATAACAACTCCATCAGAAAAGGTAATTAATTATATTAATAAAACTTATAATAATAAAAAGATTATTTGTTTGAAAAGAAATATTTCTTTGTCAAGAATTAATGTTCCTTTAACTCAAACAATTTTAGAAAGTTTTAAAGTTATAGATAAAATAAATTCCTTCGATTCCTTTTTACTGATTTCTATAGAAACTCCATTTAAAAGATCTCAATTAATTGATTCAGCAATAAATATTAAAAAAATATTTGATGTTGATACCGTTATAGGTTTGAGGGAGACAGACCAACTTTTGTATAAACATAATGGAAAAGGGATGGTACCATTACAAAAAGAAAATACAAAGTTAAAATTGGAAAGTGAACAAAATTATATTAAAATTCAAGGTTTAATTTTGAGAGATTTAAAAGATTATTTAAAAACTTTTGATTTGACTGGTTCAAAAATTGGACATGTCATTTTTGATCAGGAAGCTTCCTTAAATATAAAATCTTCTTTAGACCTGTTATTTGCTGAAGCAATTTTAAAAAATAAACAAAAAACTTAATGAAATTAAGAGTAAGAAAATCTTTTACACCAGTTCCCGTTTTTATTGATGGAATTTCAAGAGCAGGAAAAGCAGCAGTTGCTGTTGCAGTTTCTAGTTTAAAGAGAACTGAGCATGTTCAAAATAGGTTCATTTTTGATACAATAATGAATTACTATTCAATGGGATATTTAGATAAATCAGCGGCGATTGATCAGCTGATTCAAGAAGTTGATTTTTCTTTATATTATAATCATTTAGGAAGAAATCTTAATACCAACATACATGACTGGTCAAGTGTTTTAAATTCAAGAGATCCTGAAATGTACAATGAAAGGATGTTAAGAAAAGACAATTCTCAAACAGCAGTGAAAATTTTTAACGAAATTGAGTCAAACAAATCAATTGCTATTAATTGCTGCGAGGAACTATTGTTGAATAAGGAAATTTTTTTAAAAGCATTCAAAAATTTAAAAGTAGTTATTGTCTTGAGACACCCTGTAGATATAATATTTTCTTGGCATCGAACTAACAGAGGAGATAGGTATGGTAGGGATAAAAGATTTATTCATCAAACTTATGGTGATGACAAATGTCCTATTCCAGCCTATGCATTAAATTGGTCTGAGGAATATAAAAAAATATCACCTTTAGACAGGGTAATTAAAACAATTTCAGATTTATACGATAAATATTTTGAAGAAAAAGATAATTTATCAGATAATGAAAAAACAAAATTTCATTGGGTATATTTTGAAAATTTTACATTTGATACAAATACTCAATTAAATGAAATATCGAAATTTATCGGAACAGAATTTTCTGATAAAACAATTAAAATGTGTTTAAATCAGAGATTGCCAAGAGAAATTAATTACAATGATTTTTACACAAAATTTAATGCAATAAAACAACATAGTTCAGACAAATATTTTAATATTTTTCTTAACTGTTGTGATGTTTATGAAAAACATTCTAAAAGTATTTTTAGAACAAATTCGATTCCAAAAGATTTTAGTATAAAAAAACATACTGATTTTTCAGAATATTTAAAAACACCTGATTTTTATAAAGGAAAAAGAATTAATTAATTATATATGAAAAAACTAAACCCCGCTATTTTTATTACAGGCCTTTCATCTGCAGGAAAAACAACACTTGCTTATAAATTAATAGAAAAGCTTAAAAATGAAAATTTTAATCCCCTTTTATTGGATGGTACAGAAATGTATTCAGCTTCAATTTTATATCCATTTAAAGGTCATGAGCCTAAGGATAGAGCATCTAGATCTAAACATTTGACAAGGATTATTAATTGGGTAAGTTCACAAGGTATTTTACCTATTATTCCAATTGTAGGTCAACCTATTGAAATTCGAGATCAATGGAAAATTGAAATTAAAGATTATGTAGAAATATTTTTAGACTGTGATATTGATTTATGTATTGAAAGAGATAACAAAGACCTGTATAACTCATTAAAAAAAGGCAAAACAAGTTCAGTTATCGGTATAGACAGAGTTTTTAAAAGACCTTTAAATCCTTGGTTAAGTATTGATTCAGGAAAAAATAACCCGGAAAAAGTTTTTGATTTAGCATGGGAAAAAATATCTGAAATTAAATGGTTGCAAAATTTTAAAAAATAAATGAAATGAAAGCGATAATATTAGCAGCTGGGCTAGGATCAAGACTTGGAGATCTAACAATAAATAAACCTAAATCATTAATAAAAGTTAACGGAAAGCCAATAATTAAGTATCAAATAGATGCATATTTAAAAGCTGGTATTTCAGAAATTTTAATCGTTTCTGGATATAAAAGTGATAAATTGAAAAAATATGTAAAAAGTAATTACTCTAAAAATATAAAGTTTATTCAAAATCGAATATATGACTCTACTAATAACATGTATTCTTTGTGGCTTTGTAAAGAATATGTTATAAATTCTGAAAAGGTTTTTATTTCAAATGCAGATGTTGTATTTGATGAATCTATTGTATTGAAAATGATTAATTCAAAAGAAAATATTATAGCATGTGATTCTAGTCAATATAATTATGAATCCATGAAGATTTCAATCAATTCTAAGTCTGAAATTACGGATATTTCTAAAAAAATTACAGAAGAAAATTCTCATGCCTGCTCGATTGACTTATATTGTTTTATTGAATCTGGAATTATTTCTTTAATGAATGAAATTTCTGAAATTATAAAGGTGGATAAAAATCAATGGACTGAGTTGGCTATTCAAAAAATTATAAAAGAAAATAAAATAAAAACCTTTCCATTTTATTTGGATAACAATGAAAGGTGGTTTGAAATTGATAATTTAGAAGATTTAATTTCTGCAGACAGTTTGTTTTCATCATTAAAATTAAAAAGTAAAAAGCATTTTATATTTGATCTAGACGGAACTTTGTATTTAGGTAATACTAAAATTGATGGTTCTTCTGAGTTAATTGATTTATTAAATATACTCAATGTAAATTCACACTTTGTCTCAAATAACTCTTCTAAAAACAAGTCCAATTATGTTGAAAAACTTAATACAATGGGAATTTCTATTGATGAAAATCAAATTATACTATCAACAGACGCTACTATTTCCTCTTTGCTAAAAATGGGATTTTCATCAGGATACATAATTGGAAATGAATCTTTCAAACAAGTTTTGTTTGAAAATAATCTGGTTCATAATGAAATTGATCCAGAATTTGTTCTTTTAGCTTATGATACAGAACTTACATATAAAAAGCTACAAGAAGCATCAATTTTTTTAAATAATGGATTACCATATTTTGCTACTCACGGTGATAAATTTTGCCCAACTGAAAGTGGACCAATTCCAGACGTTGGATCATTTATAAGTTTATTTGAAACTTCAAATAAATTGACTCCAGTTATATTCGGTAAACCAAATAAATTAATTCTTTCGAAATTTTTTAAAAATAAAGTTTCGATTGATGAATGTGTTTTTGTTGGAGATAGATTAAATACAGATTTTCAATTAGCTATTAACTGCGGAATGGATTTTATTTGTGTTTTGAGTGGAGAAACAAATCGAGTAGATATAGAAAAGCAAAAATTAACTCCAAATTTAATTGTTAATTCTGTGAAGAATATCATTGAACTAATAAAAACTTAGAATGGCAATTTTAAATATTGGAATTTATGGAATTGGTAATTTTGGATATGCGATTTTAAAGCACTTATCCAAAAAAAATCTAAATCATAAGCTATATTGTTTTGACAGGAATAAAGATGTTTTGAGTTCAATTCTAGAAAACAATAGGCATTCATTTTTACATACAGATTATAAAATTAATAATAATATAAACGTTTGTTTGTGTCCAATTAAGTTTATTGAAAAAGTTGATGTTTTAATTTTGTGTGTTACCTCAGATGCAATAAATGAGGTATCTGATCAGTTAAAAAAATATTCAAATAAAAAATTATTGATTCTAAACACTGCTAAAGCCCTCTGTAAAAACTCTGGTCAGACTATTAGTTCGATTTTTTCCACAAAATTAAATAGTTCTCTTTATGAATATGGAATGTTAGCTGGTGGGACTATTGCAAGTGATTTATTCAAAGAAGAACCTCTTGGAATTACCATTGCTTTCAAAAAAAAGAAAGCTCAATTGGTGTTCAAAAGTATTTTTTCTAATAAAAATCTTAAGGTTTATACAAGTTCTGACGTAATTGGAGTAGAGTACGCTTCTGCATTTAAAAATATTATAGCAATTTTAGCTGGCATTGTTTCGGGATTAAATTATTCTTTTGGTTCAGAAACCCATTTAATTTCTGTAGCTAGTGGAGAAGTAAAAGATTTGGTAATTAATTTTTTAGGCGGTAAATCCGAAACTTTTATGATGGAATCTCAATGTTGGGGAAATGATTTGTGGATGAGCTGTTTAGGTAATAGTCGAAATAGAAAACTTGGAGTTTTAATAGCCAAGCATAATTCGTTTAGTATTGGCTTACATGAAGCTAAAAAGCAAAAGATTACTGTTGAGGGAGTTAATTCAATTTATTCTCTTAAAAAGTTGACTTGTATAAATCATGAAAGATTTCCAATTCTCAACGGAATAGCTTCTTTGATCAATAGCAAACCAAAAAAAATTATTAAAGAACTTTTTGAGTTTAAATAAATTTAATGAGTACAATTAATCTAGAAAGTTTTTTTAAAGAAAAAAACTTTAAAAAATCTAAAAATATGGTTGTTTTTGTTCAATCATATCCAAATTTAATTAATACACTTTATTTGATTAATAACGGAGATATATATCAAAAAGTAACTGTTTGTATTATAAAAAATATTAACCTTTATAAGTTTTTAGATTCTAGAAAAAGTTTTTATAAAAAAGAAATAGATATCATTTTTACTGATGATGAAGAAATATCATTTGATTCAATTTATAATTTTATTATTTCTTTTATAACCGTTAAATTTAAAATAAAAAGAAGTTTGTATAAATTAAAATTTATAGATTCTGATTTATTTTTCTTTAGTAGAGCATTTACAACCTTAGGTTTTTACTTAATAAAAAATATTAAGAACCATAACCAGTTAATACATTTCCCTGATCCAGGTTGTGATGTTTACCAATTAAGTGACTCAAAACCTAATAGTATAAAGCAGGTAATCTTACTTTTAATTTACAAATTATTATATGGAAAAGAACTTGTTTTTGGAAATGCAGGACGTAAATTAAATACCAACTATTTTTTTAAAATTTCAGATAGTTATTTTTACAAAAATGTAAATTTATGTTTAACTATTGATGAAAGAAAAAAACTTCAAACGGACTTTACATTAGATTCATTTGCTAGCAATAATTTAAACAAATACTCAGTTGTTTATTTTGATAAAGACATGTTAAGAGACAATCTTTGTGATAAATCATTGTATAACAATGAGTTGACAAATATTTTTAAAATCTTAAAAAAATATATAAATAAAGAAGATTTAGCCAAAAAATATAAACCTGGAAGAACAACAAATCTTAATAAGAAAATTATTAATTATGGATTTTTAGTTGACGATTTTATACCTGCTGAATTTTTAATTAATTCTAATGTAAAAGTTTATCTAGGAATGACTTCAATTGCTATGGCAAATATTGAAAGTGGGAATATAATTTCATTAGTAAATTTAGTAACATATTTAGATCCCATAAAAAAGGAGAGATCTATTGATAATTTAGAAAAACGAAAAAAAACATTGATTTATTATCCAAACACAATTATTGAGTTTGAAAATCTTTTAGTTAATATTTTTAAAAAATAAAATTGAAAAAATCTTATAAAAAAACAATTTTTGATACTTTAACAAATGGAATTGCTGAAATAATACTGGTTCCATTAGTATTACTAACACTACCTTTATTAACTCGAAACTTAGGCCTTGAAGAATATGGGTTGTGGGGACTTATTTTTACAACTTGTAGTTTAACAGTTCCATTAACTAGTCTAGGGCTTGGAACTGCAATGAGTCGTTTTATTTCATCTGCTAAAAATAAAAAAACAGTTAGTGATGGTTTTGTTTCTGTTTTGATGGTAAGATTATTATTAAGTATAGTTATTGCTGTAATATTTTTTTTGTTTTCTGATAAAATTGCAAATGCTTTTTTTGGTAGTAATATAGAAATAGTTGAAATCACATCAATATTTATAATATTAAGTACTGTTGAGCCCATTTTTAAAAGATTTTTAAGAATAATTAGACATGTTAAAACACTTTCAATATTAAAAATTGTTGAAGGCTATGGCGCCTTATCATTATATATAATGGTTTTTTATTTTGGAGGAGGGTTGTATGGTATAATTTTAGCCGCATTATTGTTCAAGATTTTTATTATATTTTTTCTAATTTTTTACCTCAGAAATAGTATTTCTTATAAATTACCTGATTTTTCTATTTTAAGTAAATTTTTGAAATATGGTATTCCTACTTTACCCTCAAGTATGAGTTTTTGGATAGTAAATCTTTCTGATAGATATTTTATTTCTTTTTTTTTGGGGACAGCAGCTCTTGGGATTTATTCAGCTTCATACAGTTTAGGAAATATACCAAGACTATTTTCTGCTTTAATAAATTTCATAATGTTGATTGCTGTTTCTAAGCTTTATGATGAGGGAAAATTCAATGAAGTAAAAGATCATTTGTCGTATGCTTTAAAATATTTTTTAATGTTGTCAATTCCATTTGTTTTTGGATCATTACTTATGTCAGAAAGTATTATTATTTTGCTCACAACTAATGAAATTGCTGAGGGATCGTCTCATGTTACTTTCATTGTTTCACTTGCTCATTTGATACTAGGTATTTATTCTGTTTTCACTTATGTATTATTAGTAAGTAAAAAAACAAAAATCTTAGCTTACACCTGGATAATTTCACTGCCTTTAAATTTAATTTTGAACTACTTTTTAATTCCTTACATTGGAATTATGGGTGCAGCCTACACCACTTTATTGGCATATCTAATAGCAATGTCTTATGTCATCTATTTTAGTAATAAAGAATTTAAGTTTAGTATTGATTGGAATTTTATATTAAAATCAATTTATTCATCTATTCTTATGTCAGCACTAATTTTATATATTAAACCACAAGAAAACATTTCAATTATTTTAACTTTAATATTCTCCATAATAACTTACTTTGTAAGTTTGTTAATTTTCGGTGCTTTTAGTGAAAATGAAATGAAATTTTTAAAAAAAATAAAATCAAAATAATTATGTTGATATCTAAGTTAAAACAGAAAATAAAATATTTAACAGAATCATTTTATAAGTTTATTTATGTTTGTTTTTTTCTAAACGAAAAACATATTTATGAAGAAGAAACTTCAAAATTTAAAAAATTAAAATTTAATGAAAAAAAATCTGAAAAAAATCTCAATAAAATTATTTATAATATTATAGGAAGAGATTATAACTCAGATTTGGACAGTGTACATTGGAAATTATTTAGTGCCATAAGTTTAGAAACAAAAAAATATAATAAGATTTTAGAAATTGGAACATATGATGGTCAGTTTACTTCTTTTTTGTCAAAAATGTTCCCTAATTCTTTAATAACAACTGTTGATTTACCAAAAAATGATCCATTATTAAAGAGATTTTATAATAGATCAAAATCTGAAAATTACGATAAATATATTAATAAACAGAAAGAAAACACTCATCATAAAAATATTAAAACTTTAAAGACAAATACTTTTTTTCTTAATGAAAATCTAGAACTAAATGAAAAATTTGATTTGATTTGGGTTGATGGAGGTCATTTATATCCAGAAATTGCATGGGACTTGTGTATGGCTTATAACTTATTAAATAAGGGAGGTTTTCTTTTGTGTGATGATGTAATATTCACAGAAAAAGAATATAAAAGTGATTATGTTTCTAATGAATCTTCTCATGTATTAAATTACTTAGAAGAAAGAATTGATAATTCATTTGTTCACTTTTTAAAGAGAACAGATCCAAAAAGATATGCTTTAAAATATTCTAGAAAGTATGTTTCAATACTAAGAAAATAAATTTAAATATGTTACAAGTATTCGTAAAAAAAGGTAAAGTTATAACAGAGGATGTTCCTGCACCAATAGTTTCTGAAGGATCAATTTTGATTAAAGTCTTTCATAGTTGTATTTCTGCTGGAACAGAAGTTTCTAGTGTAGAAGATTCAAAAATATCTTTAATAAGAAAAGTAATCGAAAAACCTGAAAGAATAATTTCTGGGTTCAAAATGTTAAGTCAACTAGGTTTTTCTAAATCAATTTCTGAAATAAAAGATATAACAAATCACTCAACCCCTATTGGATATTCAATTTCTGGTGTTGTGTTATCAGTTGGGGAAGGGGTAAATGAATTTGAAGCAGGAGACTATGTAGCAGCAGCAGGTGCTGGATTAGCAAATCATGCCGAATATGTTAATGTACCAAAAAATTTAGTTGTTAAATGTCCAAAGGGAATTGATATGAAATCAGCTTCTACTGTTACTTTAGGAGCTATCTCAATGCACGGAGTTAGGAGAAGTGAACTTTCAATTGGCGATTATTGTGCTGTTTTTGGCACAGGTATTTTGGGATTGATTTCAATTCAAATACTTTGTAAAATGGGTGTTAGAGTCATTGCAGTTGATGTTGATGATAGAAGATTAGAAATTGCCAAGAAATTAGGTGCTGAAGTTATAGTAAACTCATCAAAACAAGACCCTATCAAAAGCGCGTTTATCTTTACAAACAATTATGGTGTTGATTCTGTTTTATTTTCTGCTAATGTAAGTTCGGGAGAGCCCTTGTCTCAAGCTTTTAATATGTGTAAGCGAAAAGGAAAAGTTGTAATGTTGGGTAAGGCAAAGTTAGATATTGATAGAAAGGATATTTATAAAAAAGAATTAGATTTAATAACTTCAACATCATATGGCCCTGGCAGGTATGATGATATTTACGAGAAAGAAGGAATTGATTATCCATACTCATATGTTAGATGGACTGAAAAAAGAAATTTAGAAGAATTTTTGAGATTAATTTCAGTAAATGACATAGTTTTAAATCACTTAATTGAAAAAGAGTACCCTATTGATAAGGCTGGAGAAGCTTTTGATGATATTCAATCTAATCCAATCAAGCCCTTAATAGTTTTATTAAACTATAATTCAAATAATAGTGTTGAAGTTTTAAAAAACATTAAACTTAATAGAAAAATTAAGTTAAGAGATTTAAAAAACAATAAAAAAGAAATTATTAATGTTGCAATTATTGGAGCAGGCCCTTTTGCAAAACAAGTTCATATACCAAATTTTAAAAGATTAAAATCAAAATTTAATCTTTATGCTTTAATGTCAAGAAATGGATTTAATACTAAAAATACAGCAGAAACTTACGATTTCAATTATTGTACTACATCACTTGATGAAATACTTAGTGATAAAAAGGTAGATTTGGTGTTTATTACTTCAAATCATAAATCTCATGCTAAATATGTTTTAGAAGCTTTAAAAGCTGGTAAGAATGTCTTTGTAGAAAAACCATTAGCAATAAATAAAAAAGAATTAAATGAAATAAAGAGATTTTATGATTCTAGCGATAAAATTATAAAGCCCATGTTAACTGTTGGATTTAATAGAAGATTTAGTGATTATACCAAAAAAATAAAAGAAATAACAGATACTAGTAATCAGCCACTATTTATACATTATAGAATGAATGCGGGTTTCAAGGATCCAAAAAGTCCAATTTTTCAAGAAGGAGGAAGGATTATTGGAGAAGCTTGTCATATTATTGATTTGATGAGTTACTTAACTGAATCAAAATTAAAATCAATATCCTGGGAATCTTTAAATCCTAACAATAGACAATTTTTAAAGGATGACAATAAATCAATAGTTTTAAAGTATCAAAATGGTTCAATATGTACAATTCATTATTTTGCTGTTGGTAGTAATTTGCTAGAAAAAGAATATATGGAAATTCATTTTGAAAATAAAACTATAATTATGAACGATTATAAAAGTTTATATGGACTAGGAATTTATTTTCAGAAATATGAAACTGAAAAATCTGAAAAAGGACATATTCAAGAATTGAACATTTTATATGATTATTTAGTTGGCAATCAATCGAATTGGCCTATAGATTTAGACCAATTGTTCGAAACAACAGAAGCTACTTTTATAATTTCATCAGAATAAATTAAAAATTTTGAAAATTTATTATTCAGGAACTCCAACTAGAAGAGGAAAAGATGTTTCAAAATATCTAGATTTAATATATATTCAGCCTCGTAATAAAAAAAATGGTAATGATTCAAATATAATTAGCAAATTTTATAATATTATAAAATCTGTATTTATTGAAGTTAAAGCTTTAAAAAAGTTAAATCCAACTCACATAATTTTTGAACATGCTGGAGATTTTAATCCGACATTAACGGTTTTTATTTTTTGTTTTTTTTATCGTGTTAAGCTTGTAGTTGACTGTCATACTTGTGTTTATGTTGATGCTGACTATAGATATATAAAAAAATTAGTTAATAAAAAAATTATCGATTTTTCTAAAATTTTTATAGCTCATAATCAAGAAACACTCACATTGAAAAATCTTCATAATAATATGTTTTCATTGGAGAGTAAAGTTCCTTTTATTGAAAAGTCTAAAGACTTAATTGAAATTGACAAGAGTAAAACTAATGTAGTTTTTATTACAAGATTTAATTCAGATGAGCCAATATTTGAAATGATTAATTGTACAAATTTTTTTGGTAATGATTTTCAGTTTTTCATGACAGGTAATTACAATAAAATTCTTAAAACTTCAGATTTAAAAAAATATAAAAATCTAACTTTCACAGGATTTGTCTCTGATGAAAAGTATAACTCGATAATTTATAATTGCGATATTCATGTCGTCTTGACTAAAAGAGATTTTACACTTTTGTATGGTGGAAGAGAATCAATTTCTTTAGAAAAACCATTAGTAATTTCAGACAATAGACCATGTAAAAACTTTTTTAATAAGGGATCTGTTTTTGTAAGTAATAATTCTAGAGATATTGCTAATGGAATTATGATTGCCAAAAAAAATAAAGTATTATTAAGTAGACAAATGAAAATATTAAAAAAAGAAAAAAAAGATATTTGGGACTCTAAAATTAAAGATTTAAAAATGAAAATAGATCTTATTTAAATTATGACATATTTAAAATTTTTTTTAAAATATGGTAATGTGCTTTATAAGTATTTAAGTTATTTATTTTTCAAATTTTTAATTTCAATTTATTTCATCTTTTTTTATAAAAGAAAAAAAAACATCTTACCTATTTTTCAAAATCTTTCATTAGAAAACTATAATAAAATTGATAATGCAACTAAATCAAAACTATTAATTGAGGCAGATAATATTTTAAATGATAAATTTAACATTCTTGGAATTGAACATGATTTGTGGCCAAAAAAAGTTAATTGGCACCTGGATGTAAATAGCGGAAAACAATGGGATATAAATTTCTATAAGATTTTAAACCCATTATCAACAGTTAAAGATGATTATGAGAAAAAAAACCCATGGGATCTTAGCAGATTACAATTTCTTTTTACACTTTACAGAGCGTATGTTTTAACTAATGATTATAAGTACTTAGAAAAAATAATATATTTTTTAGAAGACTGGTTGCATAATAATCCTCCTTTTTATGGAATAAATTGGATGAATTCAATGGAAGTTGGAATAAGAGCTTCTAATATAATTTTAATAATATCTTATTTGAGTGATCATCTTAATGATAGTCTATTAAAAAAACTTGAAAAATCACTTTTTTTTCATTTTTCATATATATTATTAAACAAGGAAAAATATATTGACCCTGATTTAGCTAAAAAGAGAAAACTAGATCATAATTATATATTTAAAAATAATCACTATTTTTTTAATATAGTAGGATTAATTTTTATCTCTTTTCATTTTGATAATATCACTTTTTTTCAAAAAATTAGAAGAAATAGTATAATTTCATTTGAAGATGAAGTATCTTTTCAGATTAAAGATGATGGAGTTAACTTTGAGGGATCAATAGGATATCACGGCTTCTTTTTAGAGTCTTTCCTTTTAACAACTATATTTCTAAAAAATAAAAATATTAATCTATCTAAAAAGTCAATTTCTAAAGTTCGTAAAATGATTGATTTTTCAGAACATTACACCCTTCCAAATGGAAAATTTCCTGTAATTGGTGACTATGATTCAGGTTTTTTATTTCAATTAAGTAATAGAAATGAAACCAGTCATATTGATTTTATTTTTTTAGGAAAGATTTTTCTGAATAACACTAATTTTAATTCAAAATTGTACGGAGATATTGAATATTTAAGTTGGTTAATTGATTCTGAAAAAATTAAATTAATTGAAAAAAATTATGAAATTTCACCTATTAATTCTAAAGGATTTAATGACGGAGGATTTTATATTATGAGAAATAATTGTGATTTTTTGATTTTATCAACATCTAAAAATATAAATTCAGGAACTGGAGGTCATTTTCATAACGATGCACTTTCATTTGAATTATTTTCAGGAAAAACAAGCTTTATAGTTGATCCTGGTAGTTTTGTTTACTCTTCAAAGTATTGGAGAAATTTATTTAGATCATCAAAATATCACAATTCACCAATTATTGATGATTATGAAATTAATAATATCAATTCTAACAAATTATTTATTTTGGAAGATCAATGCAATACTGAACTAATTAAATGGGAAACTTCTAAAGAGATTGACTTTTTTTCAGCAAAACATTATGGTTATCAAAAACTAGAGAAACCAGTAGATGTCAAAAGAGAAATCTTATTTAATAAAAAGCTGAGAAAATGGGATGTAGTTGATACATTTTATGGAAATGGAATTCATAAAATTGAATGGAATTTTCATTTCACCCCTATTGAAATAAAAGTAGATGAGAATAAAGGGTCTATTATCGCCTTTAGTTCAGAAGATAAAATAGTATTAAGCTTTAAAAATATTTTAAACTCTAAAATATCAATAAAAAAAGGTTGGCTTTCAAGTTCTTATGGAAAAAAAATTGAAGCTCCTATTGTCAACATTACTTCAATGATAGATCTAAGTATAAATAATAAAATTAAATTTAAGATAAAAACAGAAAATTTTTAAAAGTTATGGAGATAAGTATTTTTGGTTTAGGTTATGTTGGATGTGTTAGCCTAGGATGTCTAGGTCAGCAAGGGCATAATGTAGTTGGAGTCGATATTAATCAAAAAAAAGTTGATTTAATAAATTCAGGTAAAGCTACTATTGTAGAAAAGGACATAGATATTATCATTAAAGAACAAGTTTCATTGAAAAATATAAAAGCTACTACCGATTTTAATGAAGCTGTTTTAAATTCTGATATTTCAATAATTGCTGTTGGAACTCCATCTTCATCTGATGGAAAGTTAAATTTGGACTATGTTTATAGAGTTGCAAAAAATATTGGAATTGCAATTAATAAAAAAAATTCATTTCATACTGTAGTAATAAGATCAACTATAATTCCTGGTACTGCAGAAAAAGTTGCAAAAATTATTGAAGACAATTCTAGTAAAATATATGAATTAGATTTTTCAATTGTAGTAAATCCAGAATTTTTAAGAGAAGGAACTTCAATCTATGATTATTATAACCCACCTATTACTGTCATTGGATCATCTCATCAAAAATCCAAAGAAATTATTTGCTCTATTTATAATGAATTACCTGGAGAGTTAGTTTTAATTGATGTTAGAACAGCAGAAATACTAAAATATGTAAATAATTCTTTTCATGCTCTCAAAGTATCTTTCGCAAATGAGGTTGGAAACATTTGTAAGGAGTTATCAATAGATTCTCAAAAAGTCATGGAAATACTGTGTATGGATAAAAAATTAAACATATCTTCATACTACCTTAAACCTGGTTTTGCGTATGGGGGATCATGTTTGCCAAAAGATTTAAAAGCTTTTCAAAAACTCTCAAAAGATCAAGGATTAGATTCATATCTAATCAATTCTATTAGTTCATCTAATGAATATCAAATTCAAAAATCTATTGACTTAATAAAATCTTTTAAGTTAAAAAAGATTGGTTTCATGGGTTTAAGTTTCAAGGCAGGGACTGACGATCTTAGAAATAGTCCAACTTTAAATGTAATTAATGAACTTCTGAATAATAATTATGAAATTTTAATTTATGATAAAAATGTGCAAGAAGCTAAGCTAATGGGAAGTAATAAAAAGTTTTTTGAATATGAAATACCTGAAATTTCAGATTTAATAATAAATGATATAGGCAGTTTGATTTCAAATTCTGAATTAATAGTAATTGCTAATAAAGAAAAAGAATTTGAAAATTTCCTTAAAAACATAAATGATAAAACAATTGTTGATTTAGTTTATTTAGGAGATTCTCTTAAAAACAAGAATAATTATTTTGGGCTATCATGGTAAAAAATAAAATTAAATCTTGATATGGTATTTACCGTTTTAATTTATTCTTTTGTATTAATACTGTCAACAGGGCTTTCTTTTTTTCAAAGAAACTTGAGAAGTTTAAAAGATTACAGAAACTCTTATAAATTAATAGCATTAGTTCCCATCATTTTAATTAGTTCTTTCAAAGGTAACTTAGTGGGTACAGATTCATACAACTACTTTGAATTTTTTTCTGAAATAAAAGTTTCTGATTTTACCGGTTTTTTAGATTATTTGCTTATTAATTTGCTTTATGTAGAACCTCTTTATTATTTTTCGCAGTGGATTCTCAAGTATTTAAATGCTGATTACAGAGTTTTTCTGATTTTTATTTATTCATTTATTTGGGGTTCTATTTATTATGCTTCAAAAAATCATATCAAATATTTTTATCATGTTTTATTTTTTAGTTTGACTCTAGGCTATATGTTTTTTTCATTTAATGGTGTTCGGCAATCTATTGCATTAGCTATTGTTTTTGTGGCAGTTAATTACTTAATAAAGTCTAATAATAAAAAATTTTTTTTAACAATTTTTGTAGCTTTTTTATTTCATTACAGTGCAATTTTATTGATTCCAATAATTTGGTTAATAAGTAAAATTAATATTGAAAAAGAATACTGGATAATCATTATTACTCTTGCCTTTTTGTTTCCTGCAAATATTTTTTACTTTCCAATTCAATATATATTTTCCTATATACCTAGATATTCACATTATATTAATGATGTAATTCAATATAATTATGGAATATCAACTATAACATATGGTGTTTTTTTAAACTATATAGTTGTATTATTACCATTATTATATTTTAAAATTTCAAAAATAAACTCATATAATAAACTCATTTTTAACATTTCCTTTACAGGAGCAGTTTTATATATTATTTTTTCAGGAAATGTGATATTTAGTAGGTTTGTAACTTATTTTACTTTTTTTCAAATTTTTCAATATTCATTAATATTTGATTACTTAGCCCAAAAAAATAAAATAATTGATAAAATTATTTTATCATCTTTCTTTTTTATTTATTTTTTGATTAAGATATTTGTTAATGATTCCGGAGTTACACCTTATAACTTCTTATAAATTTATATCCAATGATATCATTTATAATTATAGGAAAAAATATATCAAATACTATTAATAGGTGTATAGAAAGTATTATTAGAACCGTCTTAAATAATAAAATTAATGATTATGAAATAATTTATATTGACTCAAATTCAGCAGATGATTCTATTAAAAAAGCTAGTTTGTTTAAAAATATAAAAATTTTTAAAATCATTAAAAATCCAAATGCAGCTATAGCTAGAAATTTAGGATTCGATAAATCTAATGGAAATGTTTTATTCTTTATTGATGGAGATATGGAAATTATTTCAGAAACATTAAAAGAACTTTACAGTCCTAAAAATGGTTTAAAATACCCTTTTATTAGTGGAGATTGGTTTGATTTTAAATATTCAAACAATGAAATAATTAAAAAAGAAAAATACTATGATTTAAATTCAGATGAGTATCAGAACACAACAGGAGGTTTATTTTTAATTAATAGAAATTTATGGATTAAAATTGGAGGGATGCGTTCTTGTTTTCGAAGAAGTCAGGATTTAGATCTTGGACTTAGAATGTCAAATATTGGTTTTCCCCTTCTTAGAGTTAAGGAGCTACTAGCTTATCATCATACAGAAGATTATTATTCTTATAAAAGATTTTTTAAAGATTTAAAAAACGGTAATTTTTTATATCAGGGACTTATTTATAAGTATAACTTATTTAATAAGTATATGTATAAAGAATATTTATACAAAGAAATTTCTTTTTTTACATTATTTTTAGCCTTTTTTGTATTAATTTACTTTAAAACAAAATTTATTTTATTTATTTATTTATTTAGTTTGTTAGGCAAATTATTTTATAAAAAAATTAACAAAAATCATGCTTATGAATTATTACAATTTATTATTCACGATATAAATCTTTTGGTAAGTATTATGTTTTTTTGGCCATCATGTCACAAAAAAATCAGTTATAAAAAGATAAAATGAAAAAAAATATAACATTCATTTGTGGTGCCTCAGATTTTCATTCTATTGATTGGTATAGAACTGTAAAAAAAATTAATCTTAAAAAAAGAGTTAAAGTAAATGTCGTTACTGATGAATATAGTCCTCATAAATTAGATAATCTTTTAAATGAAAGCGATAATATTTTCTTTTTATTAAATATTGGGAAGTTAACATCTACAACATCAAATAGTTTTTTTTCAGATTTTTTTAGAAACTTGATAAAACTATTTATTATCCCTATTCAAGCCTATAAATTAAATAAACTTTCAAAAAAATTAAATAACAATGTCTTTCACGCACATTCAATGTATTATATATTTTTGTCATGGTTAAGTGGTGTAGAATATATTGCAACTCCAATGGGAAGCGATATTTTAGTTAGACCTGATAAATCTCTTATATATAAGTATTTTTGTATAAGAAGTCTGAAAAGTGCAAATAAAATCACTGTTGACTCTAAAAGAATGTTTAATAAAATCTTGAATATTTCTAATAGAAAATCTTATATAGTTCAAAATGGAGTTGATATTAGTGAAATTCAGAGTTTCAAAAAGTTTGATTATAAAAGAAATAAATTTACCTCAATTAGAGCTTTATATCCCAACTACAGAATTAATGAATTGATTTTAAACAGAAATATTAGCTCAAATCCAAATCTTGGTATAAACTTTCTTTATCCATTCTTCGAGATATCTTATAAAGAAAGTATTTTAAAATGCTTTAATATAAATGATGTCAATTTAGGCAGACTAAGTAAAAAAAATTTGTACAAAACTTTATGGAAATCAAAAATTGTTTTTTCAGTTCCAGAAAGTGATTCATCCCCGAGAAGTGTATATGAGTCGATTTTTTCTGGTTGCGTGATTATTACTAGCCCAGCAGAATGGATTGATGATGTTACTGAATGCATGAAAAATAGAATAATTATTGCTGATTTGAATAAACATCATTGGTTTGATAACGCTTTACAAAGAGCCTTGGAAATCTCTAAAATAAAATATGATCCATCTCAAAAAGCCTACGATATATTTGATCAATTTTCATCTATGAAAATGATGTCCAAAAATATTTATGAAATTTATGATTAAAAAAATAATAATTACAGGTGGTGCAGGCTTTATAGGAAGTCATCTATTAGAAGAGCTTTTAAAAAATAATTATGAGTTAATTGTTATTGATAATCTAAGTACTGGATTTATTGATAACATAGAAAAATATTTAGAAAAAATTCATTTTATTAATGAAGATCTAGAAAGTATAGATTTAAATAACTTCGATGGCATAAATGCTTTTTTTCATCTTGCAGCTCAAACTAGTGTTCCATACTCGATTGAAAATTTTTACAATAGTTCAAAATCAAATATATTAGGGTCTTTAAAAGTAATCGAATATTGTTCTAATAAATCAATACCATTAATTTACGCTTCATCATCAGCGGTTTATGGAAATATGAGCTTTGGTAATGAAAATGATAATATAGATTTATTAAGTCCATACTCAGTTGACAAGTACTCTATG
>MDSV01231878.1_pt1 | contig 28474 bp, 25 predicted proteins | sample 810851 | NCBI WGS metagenome assembly MDSV01 (sample SAMN05326640, study PRJNA326480) | marine metagenome | isolation source: seawater | place: Atlantic Ocean: North East | collected 2012 | reverse complement strand
GTCGTTGACACCTCTAAAGATTACTTTATATTCTTGGGCGGCCGCGCCGGCGGACCCCCCAGTGCTATTATTTTTATCATCCCAATTGGGCTCAACTCTAACTGAAAAATTCCACTTAGTGTTATCGTAAACATCAAGAAAATAACTACTTGTTAAAGTTGGCAACGGGTGCGGCGCGACGGATGATGTTAACTTAAAGTATACGTTTTTCGAATATTCTTTATCTCTAATTGCTGATACTTGAAAGTTAGCTACATCTTGACTCTCTGATAAGAATCCAGTGTTGACACCGTCTTGCGATTCGGTGCCGACGTCACCCGAGCCGGTGTGCACAGCATGCATACCAAATAGAGATACTTCGGTGAAATTTCTGCCGACTTTATCATAACGCGTAAAAAAGTTTGGAAAGATTACATCTGTTTCAACTGTAAAACCAAGCTGGCTTTCGGGCTCGATGGCAGAACCAATACTGCCCCAAAGATAACCGGAGGATTCTGAGTTGGTTGTGTCTTTCTTTTGAAATACAACAGCCCCTATGTTGTCTGGATCATTGAAATTAATACCTTTTTTGTCTACTACAACTTGTGTTAAGTTATCAGCTATCTCATAAGTTGCATTGACATTGTATTTTTTAAGCTTCAGTAATTCGTCATCAAGGTAAAAACACCTCATAACATTTTTAATGCTTTTTTCAGTGCCCTTAGATTTGAAGATATTTGTTAAGTTATTATATAGGTTAAGATAAATTAAGTTTTTAGCATCACTAAGGCTGCCTTCAAAATCAAAACTTTCATTTTTGTTATATAATCTTTCTAAAATAGTTTCATCAACAAATAACTCTGGCACATACATACCCAACGATTTTGGCAGATGTGAAGCAAACGGCATTGGACTAGCAGAAGAAGTTGTATAAAACGCATGTTTAAATTTTGGTATTTCTTTTGACAGGAAATACATTTTATCAAAATAAGTCCCTACAATATGAGAAATAATCTTTAAGTTATCGTTTTCTATATCTTCGTGCTCATCAACAATCCATGCAGGTGCATAGTTTAAAAACGAACCATTATTATTGAAGTCATATACACTACCAGATCTTTTAAGTTCGCTTTTTAAATTTAAATATTCTGGGTGTGTGCTGTAAATTACCGGCTCTCTGTATTCAACTGTAGCCGCTGATGATGATATAAATGCAGAACCAGTATTTCTTGAGCTTGTACTGTAACCAGTCCACACTCCGTTACTAATGCGACCAGAGTAATCCAGTACGTTGCTGTCAATCGTACTGTCGCCTGTTATACCCTCGTTAAATTTATAATAGACACCAAGGGCCGTGTTAGAAATATCAGTGTTTGTACCGCCACCTACGTGCCTTGCATAGTTTAAAGATATCTCGCGGGCATCTCTAGAATCTTTCCAAAATCTAAATTCGTCTATTTTACCATCTAACTTACCGGCGCCTTCAAAACTAGTAGGTGTTGATCCTGATGTTTGTGTCACCAAGGCACCTATGCGGCCAATCATTTTAGAGGTGGTAATCTCACCTAATTTTCTATTTTCATATATGTTAGTGTCATCAATTCTGCCGTCAACATACAGTTTGACTACTAAATCATCGCCACTATTGTAAAACCTAAAAGCATAATGATGCCAATCAGTTAAGAATGCTTTTGTTGTCTGTGTACCTATAGAGGAAGTCAGTGGGAATACACCCTCTATAGATGGTTTGGATAGAGTAGCAGAACTTGATTGTGCAGTTATTCGGAACGATGAACTAAGTTCGCCTACTGGTGGATTTGCTCCAAAAAGCTCAATCCGTAAACGCCCATAATCTGTGGAGCCGATTGAACTGCTGTTCCATAAATCAAAAACAACTTGCTTTTCTGTTAAGTCTGTATCGAACCCATCATGCTTAAGCCAAAACTCGACGGTGACCCCAGTATCAAAATTAGATTTTAAATTGGAGAGACGGGTACCATTGTCATAATCTGACGGTAATCCAGCAGTAGTGTATAAATTCTCATCGTGTATATTTGCGTTTTGATATTTATTGTTATATGGATTATTGGTAAGAGCACTAAGCGCGGCTGAGTTTGATGTAGAATGGGGGCCGCCCTTTAAAGTAATGTGCTCTAAGCTCGCACTTGCTGGGCGTCCATAACCGTTACTTTTTGAGCCGTCAAGCGAACCCCATCCACCCGCAGAGATATCGGCATATCCTGTATATCTTGGGTATAAGTTGTTGAAAACGTATTTCTCGCCTTCAAATAATTTATTATAAAATTCATTCTTTTCGGCTTCGGAACCATCATAAGGATAATAATCGATTATCTTGTTAAGGGCGCCTTCATAAAAAAGCTCGCCGGAACCAAACCTGACAAAATTCTTAATGTCAGAATAATCAATTTGAGGAACAAAAGTTTTTGACTTTAGCTCAAGAGCCAAAGCATTGCCAATAGATTCAACATCTTGGAAATAATTTTTCTGGGTGTCATACTCGGAATAGTTTCGCGAACTATTTCTGGATTCAGTAAAGAGACCCCGAAGTCCTGTGCTTTTACCTTTAGCCATTTATTTATCTATATCCTTGCTTACTTATTATAATTATTCTTCAACTCTAAATTTGAAGTCTTGTTGCTGCTCTACCCATGAATTCATTCTATCATCATAAAATGCAAATTTAAACTTATATTCATAGCCGGGCTCTAAAAGCTTCATATCAAAGTCAAAATAATTCCCATTTAAATCATACGACAGAACTGTGTGTTTATCAGAACCAGTTCCATAATTTACAACCGAAAGGTTGTCCAGCGTACGTATTACTCGGTAGGAAGCGCTTTGTATATTAGTTGTTTCAACAATAGTATTTGCTTTAGTATAGATTGTTGGATTCCAGTTTTTTGGCCTAACATATAAATTAAATCTTTCAAACTGATCTCTACGATAAGTGTTCTTAAGGTTGGTAATTTTTAAATTATAAATTTCGCTTTCTTCACTTGGAGATGCGTTATGCACTTGTGGAATAATTGAACCAGTGTAATAATGTATTGTAGCAGAAGATGCATTAGGAATTGTACCTGTCGCAGAACCAGAAAACCAAACGTCATATAAAGGAGTTGTTGATGATGATGCTATGCCGACTGAGCAAGAATATATACCAGTTGATACATACCCACCGGTAAGAGCAGTTTTACCATCATAAAGCTCCAATGCGGAGCCTGATGGCCCTGTATTATCGGCAGAACCCGAATAAACACTTACATAAATTAATCCACCGCCAATGGCCGGTATGTTTGTTAACTTGCCTCTAATAAAGTTATACAAATATAATGTATTAAGGTTATCAGCGGCTGGCGCCAATGAACTACTAAAATAGAAGTCAGCGCGATTGTCTCTAACAGAATCATCCCACCTAGCTTCAATGACAGGCTTCTTAAAATAATATTGGGTGCCACGGGCAAAAAATCTTTTTGTATAGTAAGATTTAGTAGCACCATCAGGATTATGAAGTACACTTCCAGAACGGGTACCACTTGAACTTGAAAAATAGCCTTCATAACTTGATGAAAGAAAAACGCCGACACCATAATTGTTGGTATCTTCAGCAATCCAACTTTCTACCAGCGGAGTAATGTTGACTTCTAAATCCTCAATGCCGGTTTCAAACGTTTGTTCATATATTAAATTTGCGGTTGCTGTCGTATAATCTCCACCGGGCTTGGTCCATGGTGTTGAATTAGATGCAGACATCCAGTTGGAACCTATATTGCCTTTTGTGAGATCTTTGTATCCTTCAAGATCAAGGCCGGTACCCTCTTGCCATTCTTTAGCTACCGGATAAACAACTAACTTATAATCTCTGGGTACCGCTTTACTGTGTGGGGCATTAAACAGTTTAAGATAAAATTTTACACTTCCACTAGCTGGCACAGTACCGTTTGTGCGATCATTTGAAATACTTGTGATTGGAAACTGAATTAAAATTCTTGATAATTCTTGTGATGCGGGACCAGCAGAGCTAGATATTGATTCGCGGCCATATATTGAATATGTTTCGATAACATCAGCTAAACCAGCGTTTGAGCCTGTACCTCTAGTGTTGAGGCCGGCTTGATATGCATTAACAATTGTATTGTCAGCAGATGCTGTATATCTCGTGATCATTATCTAATTTTTCCTTTGATATCTGACTCGGGAAACTTAATTTCAAAAACTGCATTTGCTGGACACACAAGGTAGCTACCATCGGCAGACATGTTAGAGTTAATATCCAACCTAATGTTTGAGTATTGGCCACTATTTTTATTGATAATTTTAACCTTTAAGACGTCCAATATGTTTTGCGTCTTTTTAAGTTCAGAATAAATGTCACTAATATAGAGTGGTTCCCCAATGAAGAACCCTTCGGAAAACTTGCTTTTTATAACATTAATTGCACTATTAATAACTTCTGCATTGTTCGAATTAGAAACTGGCTTAATGACAAACTCAATACCTAAATTAATAACATAAGCATCTAAAATATCAACAGTATCATTTATCATTCTATAATGATTTAGCCAAGTTTTTAAATTATTTTTTATTGTAGTATTAGTTTTTATTAATTTGCGCTGTGAATCTTCTGATATGCAGTATAAATTTAGGTTTCTCTTTAACGAATCAGGATCCTTTTGTGTCGATACCCTCTTGATTGATCCAAATTTTCCGGGCATTTGGTAAGCTAAAGCTTCGTAATCAGCTTGTGTTACAGCACGATTTTGTGTTGGGAATGTATCATAAATCCTTCTTTTAAGTTCTGCTGAAGAAATATTAGAGTTATCGCCAGTAATCGGTGTTTCGTTTTGGACCTCTAATGAATCCCTGACTGATGTTGTCAGTGAGGGGCTTAAGTTTGGTTCGTCTTCAAAAGATAACACTCTAGATACAACTGTGTCTAATTGATTAACTGCAAGGTTTGAGTTTGTTGGATTAGTTGTTCTATAAGTTATAATCAATGTTGTATTTGTGGGCACTGTACCAAAATTTGAGTTTTTAGATATTCTTGTTGGGTCAAATGTGGTATCAGTGACGTATGACTTTCCAAATACATCCATGGCGACCTGTTGGGGATTTGCTATTACGTTTGTCTCCGATTCATCGCCGCTGCCAAATTGTAATATTACGCCATTAGGATTTTTCTCAACTGTGAATTTTCTTGATACTATCATCGGTTTTAGTATAGAAGGGACATTATCGTTTTTAAAATTGACATTGGCTATTTCTTTGAAGACGATATCTTGAGATAGATAATCAACTTCATAGTACTCGTTGCCATTCGCATCAAATACTGAAATGATCTCGGAAGAATTGTCGATATCCAAGCTCACTCTTTTAAATCTTTCATAAGCACCTACGGCTACTTCTTTTTGTGCAAACCTACCTGAAACTACGTTTCCATATGATTTGACCGCATAGTGTGTTGGTGCACCGGTGCTATTATTAACGCGCGCTACAACAATTTCATTTGCAGAGTCAGCAACGTTTATGTTTTGTGTTAAAACAAAGGCTGCGCCGGCGGTTGAAGAGCCAAAACTTGTTCCTCTTCTTATTATCGGCATATATCTGTTGTCTGGACCCATTCCGGTGGAATTAGCAGGTACCAGAACATAGAGAGCGGCTACGCCGTATGTAGATGGTCGGCCGGGATTTTTGTACCCAAGGGCGCGACCGTGTCTGATAATATTTCTAGTTTCAAATGCGGTGTCCAAAAAAGACTCATTGATGTTAAAATCAATTTGTAATGCCATCTGATCTGCCACGTATGCAACAGCATCTATCATCATAGCACCAAAGGAGGCCTCGCTAAAATCTTGAAAATTGTCCGGGTAAAATCTTTCAGTTAATTCCAGCAGATCCCTGCGGATTGATGAAAATTCTCTGTTGGTGTAGTTGATTGGAAGAGACTTCTTTTGATCTTTTGACATTTAAAATTCCTCTTACTAAATAGTAAATTCTAATAAATCATCAAGTCCCGCGTCAGGTAATCGATAATAAATTTGAAATGCAAGTGTTTGTGTGTCCGGATCGGACTCTAAAAAAATAATATTGGTAATACGGAGAGCAGGCAAATAGGTGCCGACTTGTTTTATAATTCGATCATATATTTCTGTTTCAACGCCCTCAGAAAAATTAGAAAAAAGAAATGCTTTTATGCCAACACCAAAATCTGGCTCCATTACTCTCTCGCCCGGATTGGTTAATATAATTGTTTTCAAGTTTTGTTTTACAGTTTGCCTGATCGTCTTCAACATTTGGAAGCCGTCATTGCTGTCTTTTTGTAGCGGGAGCGCTACTCCGATAGATGACATAAATTTACCTCACTACTATAAATATATTAGTTATCATTTTTAGTACACAATTTACCTTTAGCATTAAATGGAGTTGATTTTAATCTTTTGCCAATACCAAGGCCGGCACCCGGTGGCAAGGAAAGAGAAGCTTTTAGATTTTGAATAAAAAGTTTGCCGCTGTTTCCGGGTTTTGACAATTCATCCATTGCACTATCAAAGTCTCTATGGTTATACAATGGCTTAAATAATTTTTTGATTCTTGTTCTTGAATTTCTCAAAAGTATTTTATCCCATTCGTCCCATGTTCTATAAAATGGAGTCCATCTGACGTTCCTTTCAGTATAATACTCCCAACCCTCAACCTTTGTAATCTCAATAAGTCCGGTTTCTTCGTTAACATTCATTTGCATACCGGGTTTCTCGCCGTATGCGCCGTCTCTCATGCCCTTATCTGTTGTAATTTGTCCGATAGATGGTAATATACCTTGATCATTATACATTGCAATTAAGGCTGTCAGTTTTCTTAATGGGAAAACATAATTCATCATAATATTGAATTTTTCATCATCTTTTAAGTTGTTTACTAAACAATATAAAAGTTTAGAATTTGCTTCCAAAGGTGCCATTTGAGAGCACTTTAAATCTAGTGCATCTAATTCAGCAGTGGTAATTTCTGTAATTGTTCCGTTGTGAATAAACGAAAGAGAAAGACCGTATCTTACTCCTAACTTCCCAGTCAATCCGGTTACTCTGTCATCTTCATCTCGGTCTATTTTTAAACTTCCGGGGTAAACATCTGATATGTTTTTTGTGGAGCCGTGAGCTTTTATAGTGTTTATAGCTGCTGTTGTGCTTTGTTTGGAGCCGTTGATTGAAATATATTTTCTTAATACGAATGGCTGTGTTGCCGCAGAAGTATTTATGGTCATATCGTAATCAGCCACATCACCAATTGGAATGGTTATTTTATTAGCAAATACATTAAGCTCAGCATGTTCAGCTTCACTATGAACTTCCCCTTCCATAAAAATTTCTATCCCATCTTCATTTTCATGTTTGTGGAAATATCCTATATATGGTGTCCCATCAGGCAGTGATAATTCTGTTCCATTTGTATACAATGAACCATTTTGTTCTTGTCCTAAATCTGCTACCTCTTCCTTGATCTCTTTATCTAAATCTAATCCTTCGCCGCCTTGGGAATGCTTATTTAAAACATATAACAGCAAATCATTGTATTTTGGTACAAGGCCAAGTACTGAGGCGTTGTCATTGAACTTAGCAGCCATGGTATTTAATTCTTTTATTACAAATTCTTTCAATACTAATTTAGCATCTTCTTCAGTAGCTTGTACTGCTTCAAGGTTTTTTTCGTATCGCCAACCTTTTAACGTTTGAAATGGCCAATCTTGGGCGCGGTCTATATCTCTATTTAATTTAAGATTTTTACGATCTGGGTAACTATAATTTTCTTGAGCGTCATTAAGTCTGATACATGCTCTCTGGACCGCTTCTGGTGGCTCTAGACCTTCCGCCACAAGTCTTGAATATGTTTGAACAGATTGTTCCAAGAAAGCATACCAGAACTCTTCATCTTTAAAGGGATTAAAAAATTCAGCAAAACCTCCTTGGGCATCTTTAAAGTCCTTTTCCATTATTTCAACAATATAAGCAGCAAATATTGAACTATAGTTTTCCTTAACTGCTGCATTAAACGTAACAAATGTGGGCATCGCTTTTACGAAATGTACAGATCCATAAATTCTGCATGCGGCCGTAATTAGCCCTTGGATTGTGGCCTTTGACTGTCTGTTTAAAATTCGATCATATGGTTTTTCGGTCACACATTCAGGATCAGATTTAAGTCTTTGATCTTCAGGCATCTGGTTATAGGATTTGTTTACTTCTTGTTGTATTTCGCCAAAATCGACTAAATCACTTAGTTGTGGTTTACATGGACCAACCTCTGGAAACATAACGTCAACCATACCAAGCCAACCGGAGTTTTTCACTGGCTTTATATACATTTTTGGTCTAGCGTAAGAGCCGCCGTATGTCATGGGATCTAAATAATATACTCGGTTTGGTCTGTCGTAATCAGAACCAAAATCAGACTTATTATTTTGCTTGTATTTCATATAACTCATACCAAGAATCATGTCATCATTACTGATCTTGCGATCTCCTTCTTTGGTACCATCATCATTAAAATCATCTACTCGGGCTTTACCATAAAGAGTGCCTCCCGGAGACAATGTTGTCCCACCTTTAACAACATACAGGGCGTCTTCTTCGGTTATGTCATCTACACCAGCGCCAAAGCTCCATTTGTCATCTTCTTTATTGCCAACCACTTCAGTCATCATGTTTTGCATAACAGTAGTCATAAAACTGTCGTGTATTGATTTTAAGTTTTGCGACGGAGCTATTCCTATCAAATCAGCCAACATGTTAACTTGAGGAATATATTGGGTCCTCTGATTGTGTGTAGATGCATAATAGGGGTAATCTTCTAAATTAATATTATCTAAAGTATTGTCGACAGATAAAAATTCATATCGGCGCTCTTTTATGAAGTCATCGTCAGATTCAATTTCAGCTTCTGAGCCAAGTGTCTCTGTTTCTGCTTCAGGGGGAGGATCGAATGTTTTGTGAATTATTGCAATTCTTGCATTGTCATCGGGACGGTTAACTATTGGTGAGTTTGTTGCTGTTCCTAATGATCCGTCTCGTCTTTCGAAATCGGACAGCCACATTTTAATGTCAAAGCCGAAATCCCATGGCGGGGATTCGGAAAATGTGCTGGGTTCTCTATTATTTCTGTTATCTTTAAATGACAGTTTAATGTCAGCTTTATCTTTTCGGGTGCCTTTTTTAATTACAACGATTTCAGTGTCCATTTCAACATCAAATCTGGTGTTATATCCAAAATCGGGCAGCGCTAATAGGTTGACATTCAATGTACCAAAGGAGCCACCGAATCCGAGGTCATCAAATGATCTGGTAAACCTTTTTCCTTTTCTTGCGTTGGCTTCACTGTTATCACTTTCAAATGAAAGCTTAGAGGCCTCTGATTCCATCTGGGAGCGCAGATGCGTACCAACATACGCCGGAAACTGTCCAGACTGTCTTTCAATATCGACATGGTCGGCATTCATGTCATCACCACCAAAAAGTGAGCCGAGTTCTGTAGAATATCCCTTGGTTGCATAGTCAACATAGCGATCTCGGTTTGCCGCAAGGCGCCTGTGAGTACTGAGGGCGCGGCCATGGGTGTCTGAAAGAATCATATTGATAAGTCCCCAATCGTCGTTACCCGCGAAAAGACCTCCGTTGCCAAGCATATCCTTAGAGTATGCAATTTGCAATTGTTCCAGTTGACCCCCAATTAAATTATTAGTAAGCTTGCTATCTATTTCGTTTTCGAACGGAACAATACCTTCATCACAACCGGGGGAAGAGATAATTGGAGGCATCGCTGCAGCAACTGCCTCTCCAATGCCGCCCTGTGTCAAGTCTGTTAGTTCTTCTAAATCTTCTAATAAATCAGATTGTAGTTGATCAAACATATTCTCACAATCTTCTGGTGTACACTTGCCTTCTAGCAACAAGCACCTTCTGTCTAGCCAGTCTTGGCGATCTTCTGGGGTAGCACAAAGAGATGGATTCGCGGGCATCATATCGTCTTCTGGGAGACTGTTTAAAAAATCTCTCATGGAATTTCGCACTGGGGCGGGCATCAATTTACCAATGTTTCCAAACAAATCAGCAATATCTTGTTTAGTTGGAAAGGCATCAAGGAATTCTGGGTATTGGTTACGTAAAATATTCATTGCTGTATCAGTAAATGCGTCTGGGGCGTTACCATCAAATGATTCAAACACTTCGTTGCGGCTTGTTGAGTTAATTAAATCCTCACAAAATTGTTTAATTTTTTCTCTATCTGATAAGGCTGCTCCGCCAACACCAAATTTCTCAAACATTTCAGCAATTGTGGCATCAACTTGGTCATCCGATGCATCTGGGCCGCAAATCGACTCTCTGATTATATTTGAAAATGTATCTCTACCTGAAACTAAGTCGGGCAGTGATGCCACTACATCACCAACGGTGCCTAAAGCTTTACAGATAGCATCACCTAATATTTCACAAACTTTGATTAATATTCTGAATAGTATTTTTAATAATACTTGCTGTATAATTATTATAATTGCATTGTAGATCTCATTTAGAATATCTGCTAGCGATGGTATCCAGCCCCAAGGGTTTTGGAACATTGGCAACTGTATTTCATTTATATTTCTACAAAACGGCAAATCAATACTGTTTAAAAAGTCAGCAAAATTTGGGTCAAATACCGGTGGTGATGGGCAATCAAAAATAGCTATAATTTTTGCTATTATTTGGGCGCCGGGATATTTGTTTAGTTCGTCCACTAATGAAAGCAAATCATTGGCATATACTTCAACCAAAGCTATTATATAGGCGTCCATTACAGAATCAGGCTTAATACCAGTATCGCCGTCAGCGGCGCCGGTTAAGGCGTCATCGTATTTTGCCAACAATGTCCGCTGATTACGCTGTGCGTTTGGATCACTCAAGGACGCTTGTCTGACTTCATTATCATAGTTGCCGTAGCTTCTGTTGGCTTGTGCTCTCTCCAACAGCGCTTCATCTTCCCAAGGTTTTTTGAATTCAATTTTACCAAACGTACTTAAATTGTCATCGCCGCGGGTTACATCGTCAACCCTTGCATCAGATGCCGGTGGAGTCTCAGACAATTTTTTCTTAACAAGGGCATCTAATTCTCTTTGCTTGTTAGGTGGTAACCCAACAAACAAATCACCCCAATTATTTAATGGGAGTGCCTTAAGTGCTGATTTTAGTGCAGATTTAAGTGCTTGCTCTAAAGAAAGTCCCTTAAATAAACATTGAATCGCATCCATCATTAAATCTAGAAGTCCACATAATTTCATTCTACCGAGTCCATCACGCCACAGAGATCTCATAATCTCATCAGTTGATGTACCTAACGGTAACGAGGAACCTATTAAAGCTGCACACATCTGCACAAACACTTGATCGCTATCTTCTAGCTGCTCAAAAGCTTGTGATGTGGCCATGGCTGCAATTGTTTTAGTTTCACCAGTTTTTGGATCTTTTAATTCATTAAACTTTACACGTTTTCTACCTTTCTTTGTGGTTGTGTGCACAATGCCCATTTGTTCAAGTTCAGTGTCAATCGCTCCTAATGATCTTTTACAAACATTTTTATGGAATTGATATGCAATCGCATCGCCAATACTAAAAATATCATCAATGATATCTTGCCCCAATTGCTTACCTTCTTCCAATAAAGCATCACCCACACAACTCAGTGCATGATCAACATTGCTACCGTCAAGTTCAGGTGTTGGATATTTTTGTTGTGTAGAAACCTTGGGGTATGTAAATTTTTCAACAAAATCAAGCCATGGGCGTGCTACTCTTGCACTTAAAAACGAATCAATCTCATGTAATTGTGCAAAGTACGCTAACGCAGTGGGATCTTTGTAGGAGTCTTTTGATTTGAGTCGGGTCAGACCGGAGCCGCTGTATGTAATTGGCTTTTCGCCACACGCAACAGTGTATATTTTTAGCTTTTTAAGTTCATATTGATAAGTAAATTCCATTTCAAATTTAGTAACATTATTGTTGCTAAAAAGATATTTAAAGTCACCAATGGCGGCGAGATACAAGTTATACCCTCTATCATTTAGAAAGTTATCTAAATCTTTTAAAACGTCAGCAGTTCGCGAATTACCAACAAAGAATCCGGGGTCACCATATCTGTCAAACTTATTGTGTGTAAACACTGTTCCGTCATCAAAATACAAAGAGCCACCTTCAATACCTGTGAAAACCCGGTAGTATCTAGAGTATAGGTACATGGATTTTCTAAGCTTCATCAGTTTAGGGAATATATCATTTGTTGTATATTTGACAATTATTGGATTTGTATCAACGTCTTCTTCCTCTTCTGGCTCGGGAGCATCCTCGATAAGAGCAAATACATCCACTGGTACAGAGAAGAGAAGCTTTACAGGAGAAAAATCACGTGGATCCAGATCATATTTTGAATAGTGTACGTTTTCTAATAAAAGCGCGATCGTTTCGGGTGATTGTAATTTATTAAATTTATCCAACATTGAATTCATTGCTTCTTCAGCATATTCATCAAATATTGTGCGAATGTATTCTTCGCTTGTCATTTCAGGAGTTTCAAGTTCTGTAGACACCGGTGGCAATAGTGTTAACTTATTAGTAGTTATTGTACATTGCATCAAGCAATATTTTTCATTTAGCCATGGCTCTAAGTTGTCTTCTTTTCTCCAGTTAGGAGTAATAGCCTTTGGATTTCTGGTACACGGAGGACACTTAAACGTAGGTACAGTTTGGACGTCGTCGCACGCGTCGATCAGTCCATCTTTATTTTTGTCTTGATATCTTAAAAAAGGTGATTCAGCCATATTATACCTTATGTTGTAAACACGTTTTGGCTTACAATATATTTTGAGCCAGCGGGTGTTAAATAACCTATATTAACTAGTTTTGAATTAATTCTTAAGTGGTGCAGTGCGTTACCTACCCACCATGCCTGTAAAATAGCGACTATCGGCGTGACTGCCGATCTCCATGGTTCCCATGCAGTGATTGCTAAAACTTTATTAAGAGATTGTAATAATTGGTGTTGTCTTTGCACACAGCCAGTTAGTAAGTCGATCGACTCTTGCATTTCTAGCAAACAATCTGTTATATTTTCACCATATGGAACACCTTGCAGCAATTGAATATGTTGTGGTCTGTTGAATAGACCACCCCAGACTTTTCTAGTGCCGTCTACATTACCTGCTATTAACTCAATTGGAGATGCACGAGGAATTTTGCCTCCTAAAGAATTTTTCTCTTCTTGGCCGGCGGCGTATGACCTACCAGTTACAATCTTAACACCCTCGCTACCAAATACTCTTATTTTATCCGATTTTAATCCGATGGCGGCGCGTGAGGCGACTTTTTTACTCATCATTGCATCCGCGCGGCCTGACACACCGGGGACAATACCAAAATTCAAATCAACGTCGGTAAGCTGACTAACATATATTCTTGATGCATCGCAAAAAAAGTTTGGATCTACCGCTTTTATCTGATTTTTTGAAAGCTGCTCTTGTTTACAAGACATTCTACCAACAACAATGTCAATTGTGTTAGCTCTAGATGAGCCTTTTCCACCTAAACCACTTGAAAGTCCACTTGGTCTATCGTATCCTAAGATAATGGCGGCGTTTTTATTTTTAGATACTAATTTTTTTTCTCCCGGGGCGGATACAAAATTTATTGTTGGGGAAGCAGGTTCGCTTTGAAAAGTTCCTTGACCATCAGGATTTAAACGTAGACTTCCTTGTGGGCCGCCGGCGCCGGGAGTGATAGGGCGCCCAAAGCCAGAAATACCTTGAGCCTTCCTTCGTTTTTCTTGGCTTAGATCTGTAGGTCTATCTTGTAATTCATTTAGTTCTGCGACGATTCCACTTGGATCATTATCTTGACCAAAAACCTCGGGCCACTTTTCACCCTCTCTGAAACCTTCAGGGTTGTCAGAGTTTATTCTTTGCAGTTCTTTATTTAAGAATTCTAAGTATTCTTCGTCTGTTAGTTTTTTCTTTGGCATAATTTTTTAATTAGTTGTATCAATCATCTTCGTGAGTTTCAGATTCTTCAAATTCCTCCAAATCTGAGGTGGCCGTTGGAGATTCTTCAGTTGAAGAAGCAGCATATTGATCTCTATTTTTTGTTGATCTGGGAAATCTTGGGTCTTGGCGTAAACCCGTTCCATTTTCAAAAGTCTTGCGATGTCTATCAAACGCGGGCCCGGGATCTTCTTTTCCCGCTTCTCTAACATCTTCATGAGAATAATATGTTGTAATATTTGGATACTGTGCTTTTAATAAGTTAACTAATGAAATTAATCCTTGTACTTGGGCTGCTGGTATTGGTTCCCATTTTTTATCTGGTGTAGATGAATCATAACTTTTCCATTCTTCAATGGGTGGCATTCTTGGCGGGTCTTGAAGTTCAGAATATTCTTCTCTCATAGAATTAGCTCCAGCAGAAGTGTATGCTGTGCCGGCAAACTGTTTTGTGTATGCGAGGTTAATTAAACCGATTCCAATCGAAAAATAGTTGCATGCAGGACCGTTTTTTGTGCCGGCATGCCATGCAAGATAGTCCGGGCTTGCAGCTTCAACTATTGAACCATCTCTTCGAACCCAATAATGATAACTAATTCCGCGCATGCGGGCGATATAAATAGTGTCCGCTACGGATGTTGTAACAGTTGAATGCAATGTTACAGAATCCCATTTAGCAGGATCCTGCTCTGGGCCAGTATTCAAAAGGTACCTTGAAGCATCTGGATTAGGTGTGTAATTATTTCCCGGAATTATACCACCGAAGGTGCCGGGGGTATTAAATAACTTTTTAGCACTCATGCATTGATCTGTCGTAGATGATGCAGCAACTGCTTCGTTGCTTAATACTTGCTCGACTGATTCTATATAACAAAATTGAACATCCATGGGGCCGGATTGACCTATGCCAATATTAGCATTCACTATATCACCGATTCTTAGGCCGGCCATGACAGAATCATATTTTGAAATACAAAGCAAGTGTGCATTTATTAATTGTGAAAGGGCAGCATCATCACCCAAGACTTTAGTGGGGTTGCAAGGGTCTTCAAGAAGCTGGTGGGTTGATATAAATGTATCGCCTTGAATCCTTCCTCTAAACATTACTTGACTCATGTTTACACCCTCAGACACAATAGCTGTATTAAGTTCTCCGGGTAATTTAGGTAGAATGCCCGGGTTAACTGGAATTGGTGGTGAGACAACCTTTATAGCCACAGAGGTTAAATTTTTATATGTATCAACCCGTGTAAGAGCATCAATCATATACGCAGTATAATCATCATATTCTACAGGATTCGTTAAATCTAAATATGGACTTTGATCGTAATCAGTTGTGCTCATTTTTGATACCTATACAAGTAAAATAATTAGACTGAGTTCAAAAATATTACGAATTGTCGGCTTGTATTAAATCGAATAATTCTTCTTTATCTTTATCACTTAGTTCTAACGATGTTCCTTGATCTTTTTGTTTTAATGAAATAATCTTTACCAATTGTTCATTGGAACGTTGCAAAGTTTCAATGTGTTTAGCAGCTACTGGGCTAAGATATTTATTTTGCTCGGGCTCTCTTGCTATTTCGTTTGCGACAGCATTAAGAAACTCTCTTGCTACTCTTCTATCGTTTCTGATATTGCCAAGTGCTTCTTCCACTAATTCATCAAGTGACTTTTTATTGCTCATATGGTTCCAGATTCCCAGTCAGTTTTAAAACAGTAATATTTCTTTCGAAATTTCTTAAGAGAATTGACAATTTGCTTAGTGTTAAGGCCCGTTATCTCTCTCAGGTATAAATAAATAGCTTTCTTGTTGAATATCTCAATATCTTCTTTTGATTCAAATAAAATAATTATTGCTTGATATACTTTCAAGTCATTGTCTTTCATTTGTGACGAATCCCAAGATTTGAGTTCTTCATAAAAAAGTCTCCAAAACTCTTCTTCTACTCTATTAGTAACATAAGATTCGTTAGTAGACAAAAACTCTTCTTCATAGTTTTTAGATATATTGTCAAAATCAACTTCCCGTTTATTTCGTTTTTGTTGGCGCTTAACTTTATGAATAAACCAATTTTTGGTAATTACTGAGAAATATGAGAAGGCTTTTGAACCCTTACTCGGATCGTATTTATCAAGAATTGTCATGAGCCATATTTTACACTCATCACGAAGATAATCGATATTTGGTAAATTTGTAAATTTATATGTAAAAACAATTTTATCTACCATTTCATTGAATGCCGGCTCTATCCAGCGAACGTATAGATCTGTACGTCTTCTAACACATGTAACATTACAGTATTCAATAATTGCGTCTTCGTGGTCTTGTGTAAAATAATGATTTTTATTTTTTGGGCGGCGGCCTCTTCTTTTTTTAGGTTTTGTTGTCATCAATTTGTTCCGTTTCTTGTTCTGTTTCATTCTCAATATCAGCATACTGATACACGTACTCGAACGTGTCCATTTGTTCATTAAAGGAGCGCGCATGCTCAATAAGGGCACCAAGCGTTTCATCACCGTAAAACATTTCCATTTCATAAACAGATTGCGAATGATTAGTAAAGTTGTCTATCATTGTTCCCAAATCATACAATTCAGTTGATATTTGTAATAATTTTGCTACAACATTTCTAGCATAAACAAACAATCCGATGTTTAATAAAATCGATAATGTTGTAATTGCTGAAAAAATAATTTCAAGACGGCTCATACTCAGTTCCTTGTGCCTCTTTTATGGCTTCTTTTAAAATCTCGCGATTTTTCTCAATATATTCTTTTGTTACACTACCAACTTTCTGCTTGTTTTCGACTATGCTTTTAGAAAAAAACTTATTAAACAGTTTGACCATACTGTTTTTTTCACCGCACTCAGGACAATCCTCAAGTGTTTCAGACATACTCATGAACACAGTCTCAGTGTGTTCACAAGCAGAGCATTGGTAGTTGTACCTTGGCATTACTTGACTATATTTTCTAAGTCTTCATTAGTAATGTGACTGTCATCAGTAAACCTTACTGTAGGCGGGTTCTTAACGATTAGTCCGTCGTCTCCGTCTTCTAACTCAAAACCCTTTAAAATGGGCACGATGTCAATTTGGTTTAAAAGCGACTCTTGAAGAGCCATCATTACAGCGCCGAGCGCTTGGTTTGAAAATTTCATATTTACTCCTTAGTTGATACAGCACGACCTTTTAATTGTTCCCAATCTTTTTCAGGCCTTACTTCTAGATTTTTCTTCCACACTGCTTCTAAAACAGATGGTTCCAAATTCATAAAATTACAAAAATATATTAGTGCATTAACGTCTTTGGGAAAACAAGAGCCACCAAAGCCGCGCTTGCCATCAGGTCCCGGGACGGATAGGTGAGTTCTACCAATCCTATCATCATAAAGCGCGTACTCTAAAACTTTGTCATAGTCGACACTAATCTCGTTACACATTTGTTTAAATTCGTTTGCAAAACTTACTTTTGTAGCTAAAAATGTATTAGTAAAATATTTCACACACTCTGCTACAGTAGAACTAGTTTTTACAATTGGTGTTTGTGGAAATGCTTTTCTAAAAATATTCTTGACTGCGGTAGATGCGGGTCTTTGGCCGCCGACAATAATTCTTTTTTGATTCTTAAAGTCTTCAATAAAATTAGCTTCTGTCAAAAATTCAGGATTAAATACCACAGATATATTCTCACAGTCATAGTTTAACCTTTCGCACGTTCCGGGGGGAACGGTGGATTTTATAACTGCAATCTTCTTTTGGTTAAGTGCATCAATTTCTCTAATTGTGGCTTCTACAATTGAAGTATCACATTCGCCATTTTTTAACATTGGCGTGGGTAAGCACACAAATATCACTTCTGTCTTATTTACTAATTCTGTGAGTGTTTCACATGTTGATTTCGTCAAGTCGCGATCATAAGTATGAACATCAAAAAACTTATTCAAACCTTCGCGGACAGCGGTGCCTACGAAACCTTGGCCAACTATGCCTATCTTATTAATACTCACTAATCACCCTTAACCAATCGGTAACTGTCCTCATCAAAATGAGGGGTTGAAAATTCAAACAATTCAGTATCTTGCAGCGCGATCATTTGATGTCTAAGGCCACGAGAAACGTGAAAATTGTCTCCGGGTTCTAATATTCTTTCTTCAGCTAATTCTAAATCATCAAACTCTGAATATTTAACTAATATTTTTCCTGATTGAATGTAGAATACTTCATCCTTTAGGATATGGTAATGCCACGAGCACCGTTTTCCTTTTACAAAGTATAAAAGCTTGCCGCAATACTCGTCATTATTCACGATCCATTTTTCGAATCCCCACCCTTTAGGTACGAAATTCATTTCTAAAGAAGTTTTCATCTCTTATTCCTTTGTCATCGACATAAATATCACCTGCTGGTTTTCCTAAGAACAATTGGTGATATTTAACACCCCAGTTCTTTAATTGTGTAGCTGTCATTGCGTAAAATTCTTCTACTGCTTTTTGGGGGTTATTTTTATGGCGCCCCATGCCGCGAGCTGTTTGCATAATAATTGTGTTTCCTTCCTCGTACAAGAAATTAACAATATCTATTCTTTCTGTTATTGGTTTGGCGCTGCTGTAATCACCATTATTGATTTTTGTACAGAGTGTGCCGTCAATGTCAAATACATAAGTCAACTTATTTTCTCCAAAGTTGACGTTGTAGAGTACCCATCAACAAAATTAAATATTTCTACTTCACACAAATCACTCCCCACAACATCGTTTGGGGCGTAATCGCCGCCCTTCACAATAATATCAGGCTTAATTTTTTTAATTAGTTCATATGGTGTTTCTTCATCAAAAATACACACCTCATCAACAAACCTAATTGATTCTAAAATTAACTTTCTATCCATTTGTGCATTATATGGACGACGGGGGCCTTTGAGTTTTTTAACACTATCATCGCTATTAAGTCCGACATATACCTTGTCTCCAATCGATTTGCAGTGTTTAAGTAATTCGACGTGGCCGCGGTGGAGTATATCAAAACACCCATTTGTAAAAACAATTTTATTCATATATTGAGTAACTCGCAAATTAATTTCGCAGTTATTTTTTGTCCATTAAAAGATAATATCTTAGAGCTTCCGGTATAATATAAATTATCAATAATTTTTTCACACATTTCATTAAGCGACATTAATTCCATTATACCATAAGGTTTTATTTTTTTATATTTTAATTGTTGAAGTGTACCTTTGGAACCCACAATTGTTGGAAATCTTAAAACAAGACACTTATTACAATTCTGTATCAGATATGACTCAGCTAAATGTTTATAGTAAACATATGATGAATCTTTTTCGGATTTTGTGGAGATGAAAATAATTTTTTCATGACCCTGTTTATCTACAAAGTTTTTAAATTTATTATATTCTACTCTTTGGGTTGGTTCTGTTTTATCATCTATATTCCATGTGTGGTATAAGTGTATAACTTGTTTGGGGTGTTGGTCTACTATTTTTGTTTTTAAAGCAGTTCCTAACTGTCCCCTTCCGTTGGCTAATTTTATTGTCATACTAAGGCAAACTTAATTTTTTCATAATCAAGTTCTTCTTTTGTGAGAAAGAAGTATTTTAATAAAATTTCCTTTAGAAGTTCAGGGTGTTTAGCAGTATTATCTTCATTGTATGCATCTAAATCATGTTGCATTCTTGACTCTAACGGGGCGTTTGGGTGATTGTGGTATCCCAGACCGGCTTTTTTAGCTTCAGGGTCGTTCATCCACTCTAAAGCACTGCGGCCACAAAACAAATTGTCCCAATAGTTTCCTGTTTGACTAGAAATATAATTATATCCACTACATGGCGCCTCAATCGCTTTCACATGTCGGACTTGTAAATCAGGAACCACTACCCAATCTTTCTGTATCGCTTTGCAACTATAAATATATGTGGATTCGGCGCAAAAAGCAACAAACACATCAGGAGATATACGTCGATCAAAAGTTTTCCAAAACTCATTTGAGAAAAGGCTAGCATGTAAGTTGCATGTGCCACCGGGAGGTACTACAAAATCTTCACCGGTAATCTGGATATCTCCAAATTTTGTTTCATAAACATAACCACCTCTTGACTTTGACCACTCCGAGAATGCTTCTGGTGAATCTTGAACGACTGTATCGCCAATATAGCCACCCATAAGATCGTTAAATGCTGTGTCTGTGTCAGTTTGGATTGTAACAATGCCATACTTATTTGTTTCGAGTCTTTTGTAAGCTTCTGAGATAACATTTGTTTGGTCATCAAAATTGACTCCAGAGTCGATGTATAGGTATCCCTCAAATTCTCCGTATTTATTCACTATTTCTTTAACTGTTTTGTTAAATGTAACTTGAATAACATTTTTTTCGGGATATAAACAATAAGAAATCTTGTCTTTAAAAGTCTCATACAACTTTCTGAAACATCCTTCACTGTTCATACACGCAGATACAACAACATGGAATCCGTCAAAGTCCTGTTTTAGAACATTATTAATACACTCTATGTACCAATCTACTGCTTCTCTTTTAATTCCACATGTGTTGTATACAACTAATACTTTTCTATTATCAATGGTTTTCATTTTTGCCTCAAATAAAGTCAGGATGCTTAAGCGTTTCCCTAACTGTATCCTTTTCTTTTAGTAATTCTTCTTTGGTTGCGCTGTTGTTTTGTAAATCTTGTTGGATTTTCCACATAGCCTTGTTGCTTTCGTGTGGTTTACATAACTTAGTGCAGTTTTTGAAACATTCAACGTTTTCAATCTGGTTCATAACTTCTTGTCTTTTTTGAACATCTCGCCAAATGTTTTCAAATGAATTCTCATACAGATTTCCATAGCTATATTGCTTCCATCCTCTATGATTTGTGCAGACATAAACATGCCCATCAGCACCAATGCAAGGTGAGAGTTGAGAACCTAAGCATTGCTTATAATTTCTACCAAACTTTTCTCTGTCCATTGCAAGATCTTCAAATTTATAACCATTAACTTGAAATTTGTCACCTAATATTTTTTCAGCTTCTACAAGCAGCGGATTAACCTTATCGGTCCAAAATTCTAATTCTCGTTGTTCACCGCCCTTTTCACGGATGATAATCTCTGGTTTATACTGACAATACGCCAAATCGTATTTACTAAAAAAGTTAGCAAAATCTACAATTTCTGAATATGTGTCTGGTGATATAACATAGCCGACGCCGATGTCTATCTTATTACCGTGTGCTTTATTAACTTCAAGTAGTTTTTCTAAATTGGAGACCATCTTGTCCCAATCTTGCTTACCTTTTGCTCTGCGTACGCCATTGTATGTTTCTTTTGTGCCAGCGTCAACAGAAATGCGAACCCATGTCATATTTTCCACAAGAGATTCAAACATGTCCCATTTGTCAAAAAGTGTACCATTGGTGAACATACCCATTTTTATTCCGTTTGCGCCACAGTACTCAATAGCCTCTTTTAAATGCCTATTGAGCGTAGGCTCACCGCCACCAGTCCAATTAATGGCTCTTACTCCCATGTTAACGAAATCTTCACACAAAGACATTAACACTTCTTTTGACATAAGGGCCCTCGAAAATGTTTCTGTTCCCTTATATTTTTCAAAATGAATATATGAAGATAGACAAAAACTACATGCATGATTACATGCATTACTTGGGTCAACTTCAACGAGGACCGGGGCAGTGTATCCAGTTTCAATATGTTCTATTGCTCTGTCAACGTTTGCAATAATCTTAGATTGTGGATTAAATATTTTACTTTCTTTCATGTTCTTTTAGCCATTTCAGTAGATACTGTGTTGGGTCGTTGAAATACTCTCTTACAATTGTTTCAAAATATTGCTTTGCTTGATCTGCTTTTTGCTTCAAAACATCATTTGGAGTATTATAAATTTTATCTAATTCGTTCTTTAAGTATTCAGGTGTCATATTTTGTTTACATATTCTGTAACAAAAACTTGTATCGTATCTATCTTCACCAAACATATGGTAATCATGATCAGAGACCAATACTGGGACTCTATTATAGTAACAACTCTCTATTAGCCTCACGCTGTCAATACCCGAGCCGCGAGGACATAATGATATTGAGTTATTTAGCATTGTATCAATAAAGTCTTGTTGTGTATTGGAGCCTACATTTGACAAGCCTTCCCATTTTTTATTGACATGCAACTCTTTGTTGTAATCGCAGTGATGCAATACATAAACTAATAAAGCTCTCACTTCATGATTTAAGAAGGCGCGGAGGCCAAAACTGTTAGTATCAGGAAAATCAAATTTCTCATCTCTATTGTTGATAATATCAAGCAACAGGTGAGAAAATGTAGGCCTAGTGAAAAGGTATTCAATTTGAGAATAACTCTTTAAAGGACCCATGGTGGTTATAACACAGTTCCAAAGCCAAGAGGGAATAGGGCTCCTATTGGAAACTTCAAATCCTCCCTCTCCTTCAATATCACAAATGTGTCGATTTTCGTTCCCAACTAAGTATTTGAAATCAGAGGGCTTTTTGCTAACTAAATCACCACGATCATTGTTAAGTTGCCCCATATAGAAATAATCAGCCTCATCTGGGGACGCCAGAACGCAGTGTTCTGCAATTCCTTTCTCGCTGAACGGGACGGAATTTTCACAAAACCCAGAGGAATCGTGATCGTGTGCATTAGCATCAGGATAAATGTATAGTTTTACTTTTTTCATATTGTCGATACGCCTCGTTTTTGTACCACTGTTGTTGCGCATTCATTTGCAAAATTAATTGCAGTTTCAATGCTGTTTGTTTTTAAATAAGAATAACACAAACCAGAAATAAAAGTATCGCCGGCGCCTGAAACATCTTTAACTTCAACCATTGATACTGGATATCTTTTTTCTTTATGTATTGAGCCTTTCTGGCCCTGAGTAATGATCAGTTTGTCAGACAATTTCTTATTTATTGTATGTTTTGTTTTTTCATACTCAAGACCATTGATTTTTATATAGGTAAAGTTTTCGCTCCAATCACCTAAGATTTTTTTTGTGTCTAAGAAGGTGAGAGCATGCGAGCTTGAGATATATTTCAGTAAGTCCGGAGTCAAAAAACCCTTGTTGTAATCAGATACAATTATAGCATCGTATGAATCAAAATTTAATGTTTTTAATGATAAATTTTCAGGATAACTCTTATCATTCTCATCAACTCTCATAAACATGTGATTAGATTTTTCTTCCACGAATCTAGTTTTTTTAATTGATTTCCAATTTTTATTAGTTATTATTTCAACAGCACCGCCAAGTTTTTTGATGTTGTTGTATACATTCATGGCCATTCCTCCGTTCTCAATCGTTCTAGTGGAATTGAAAACGGGAACAGGAGCCTCTGGACACAATCGTTCACACTCACCATAGTGAAATACGTCCATGCAACTTTCGCCAATAACTAAAATCATATTATCTCAAAAGAAAGTTCTTGCCACTCGCGACCTCTTCTCTCCAATAATTCAGCAAGTCGAGCATTGTGGTCTCAAAATCTATTTTTGGTTCCCACCCGGTGTGTTGTTTAAACTTATTGGTATCTGGAACCTGTAGATCAGCGTCAATTGGTCTCAATCTTTCAGGATCAATTTCAACAGTAATATCATCACGTGTTGATAGGGAGATAAGGTGCTCAAGCATTTCGCGAACCGTACATGTGAAGGTACCCCCGATGTTGTAATATTCACCTGCAATTGGATTTTGTGTTACAAGCATGTAATATGCGCGCACTGCATCTCGGACGTCGGACCATGTACGTAGCGAATCTAGATTTCCTACTTTAATGATTGGTTCTTGTTGGCCCGCCTCAATCATTGCAATTTGTTTAGCAAATGTGGACTCAGCAAATACATCGCCGCGTCGGGGGCCAGTGTGGGTAAACATGCGTGTAGTCATCACAGTCATGCCATATGCCTCTGCATAAAATCTACCAACCAAGTCTGTGCCTACTTTTGAAATTGCATATGGAGAAGCGGGGTGGAATGTCACATCTTCATGGATTGGCAAAAATTCTTTTGGTACTCGACCGAAAACCTCAGATGATGCACACACGTGTACTATAGGATCTTGATTCAATTTCTTAATTGCATCTAATACTTTAGCCGTTCCCAGTATGTTGGTCTCAAGTGTTTCGAGTGGTGATTCAAAACTAGTCTTAGGGTAGCTTTGAGCAGCAAGATGGAACACGTAATCTGGCTTTACTTTATCAAACACATGTAACATAGAGCTAAGGTCATTTATGTCACCATATTCTAAATAAACTCTATCTTTGCGATTAATCTTTTTCATAAGATGTTCAATATTGTCTGTTCGGTCATTCCATCTTAAAAGACCGTAGACGTCCCAATCAGTGTTTTCGAGCAAAAAATCAGCTAAATGAGAGCCAACCATGCCAGTGAGTCCAGTTATAAGTGCTATTTTTTTCATATAATTCTCTTCTAGTGTAAACTAATTTCTTTTCTTTGTGCATTCTTTCCGGCAATAAACTGTTCACCTTTTGTTATATATGAACAAGATAGAAGCGGTCTTGAATGTAAACTATTATTAGGGTAAGAACCATGTACACAATTTCCATGTAAAACCAACATATCACCTTTAGAAAATTCAACGTCAACTTTATCAAATTTTTTCAATAATTCTTCTGATATAATGTTGCCGGGATTGTTCCCTTTTGATTCACGATAGCTCGGCCTTTCGTTACACTCAATTAAACCATTAGTGTGAGATCCCGGATAAATAAACAAAGAGCCATTTTCACGATTAGCATCTCTAAAGAAAAAATTAGTGGTTAAGTATGCGCCATTTTTATTTTTTGGATATGCGTTGTCTTGGTGAGGTTGCCATGCTTGTACTGAATACGTTGATTGCGCTTCTTTAAATAACATTTGACTCATCAATCCGGAGACTTCATGGTTTTGAATTTGTTCAAGTATTTGGACTGCTTTTTCATTTCTCATAACACTTCGCATCATTTCGCTAATATTGTTTAATTGTTGATACAAGGCTGTCTTTTCATATAGTGAATCACACTTTTCAAACATATGGTGACACTGTGATATTAAAAATTCTATTCTATCTGGATTCATAATTGCTGAGTAATCTTTGTCGGCAACTTTCCTTATCGTTTCGTAACACAAATCACATTGCTCGTTTGTTAAAATGTCTTTTACTATTATATAACCATTTTCGTTGTAAAAGTCAAGCTGTAATTTAGTTAACATTTCATTTATTATCCTTGTACCAACTAATAGTCTTTTCAAGACCTGCTCTAACATCATGTTCGGCAGTCCAGCCAAGATTGTCCTTAATTTTTGAAACATCTAAAAGTCTCTTGGGAATCATGACCGGCTTAGTCGTATCAAAGTTGAATTCAGGCTCATAGCCATAAATGTCGGTTATAATTTCTACTAATTCTTTAATTGTAGTGCCATTGCCAGTTGCAACATTGTATGGTTGAGCGGTTGGATCCTTTTCAAGAACAGTTAATAGTCCATCTACTACATCGTCAACGTATACAAAATCTCTAACTTGAGAACCATCTCCCCACACCTCAAACGGGTTCATACCAGCGTCAGCCTTGAGTATTAACTGTGGGATTGCGTGGCCGTTTTCATTAAAAGCATCGTGTGGGCCATAAATTGCACTCGTTCTAACTACAGCAAACTTGGTGTCTGAGATTTCATTAAAATATTTTATTACCTTTTCACAGTATCTCTTCATTTCGCCAACTCCAACATACAGCGGGTGGGGTTCACTATCGAAGGCTTCGCTTTCTTTGACAGGATAGGAGACATTTGGATACATTGTTGAGCTACCAATAAATCCAAAACGGTCAATTCCCTGTCTTACTGCTGCATCAAACATGTTGATCGATGGAATCAAGTTTCTACGTACAAGATTCAAGTAATTTTTAGGATCTGTTTGGCCTTTGGCGCCCCTAATATATGCCACAAAGTTTAAGCATACATCAATATCGTTTAATGCATCCATGCAATCATCATGTTCCATTAAATCACAACTGACAACCTCAAGATTATCGTGCTCTATATTAATTTTTCTACTTGTAAACTGAGTAGCACGAACATGCGCACCTTCAGCAAGCAGCCTTTTCATTGCTGCGTGTCCTGTGATGCCTGCGGCACCTGTTATTAAGATGTTCTTACCTTTGTAAAAGCTCATTTTTATTTGTTCCTTTTAATATTTTTATTATACCACATAAATGTTTTGTTGATTCCATCTTCAATTGTTACACTTGGGCTCCAATCAAATAGTTTATTAGCTTTTTCAATATCAACAGCTAATTTTGTTTTAATTGTTGGTTTAGATTCATCGTATTGTATCGTCAATTGTTTGCCCGATAAACTAATCATTTTTTCAACTAAATTTGATATTGAAATAGACTGACCGGTCCCAACATTAATTAAACAATAATAATCATTCTGCTTCTGTATTACATTCTCAACACAGGTCAATAAGTCGTCTACATATAACAAATCTCTTTCTTCTTCTCCGTTTCCCCACACATTTACAATGCTGTCTGATTGTGATACTTTAATAATCGAGGCAGCGAATACATGACCTTTTTCCAAATCAAATTTATCATTTGGACCATAGATGTTTGATTGACGTAATACGGAATACTTGGTACGCTTAAATGTTGAAAAAAAGTGGCACATCTTTTCAAGATATACCTTTGTGTGGCCGGCGCCATAGTATTGTGGAGGGATTGCATCCTCCTGATAATCTTCTTCTTTTACTGGTGTATCACTTGAGTTATACATGATAGTACAACTTGGCATCACAAGGTGTTCGACATTCTGTTCGTGAGCCTCTCTTATTAATAAAGAAGTCATAACTACATTATCAGTAACATGAATATAAGGCTTTGAAACAATATCGGCTGCACCAGTAGTGGTAGCTGCGTAATGTAGGATAATATCCACACCATCAACAGCTTTCTTGACATCATCTTGATTTCTTAAATCAAGTTGCATCCATTCAACATCTTCTCTCAGTGTTGTTGGTAATCTAATATCAACTGCGCGTACTTCATACTTGCCAATAAAATGATTTATCAAATTTTTTCCTATGAAGCCATTAGCTCCACAAATTAACATTTTTTTCATTTTGGTCTTCCATCTAAAATTAATTTTTTATCTCTATTTGTGTATGATTCGTAAATCTTATTAACCACCATGGTAGGATCCATGGCGTTTAGTCGCTCAGGGCTTGTTTTTATGTTTGTTGGGTATACATCTAATATGTTGAGTGTTGTATTTTCTTCTTTTAAACTGTTAGAGAATCCTCTCAAACCCCATTTAGTAGCTGAGTAAATAGTTCTTGGTTTTTTAACTTCTAAGCCAACCATAGAATTAATGTTTATGATAGTATTTAATTGATTTACAAGCATATAAGATAATAGTATTGGGGCTCTTAGGTTAACATCAATCATATCATTAATCTGCTTAACTGTATAGTTTTGAAATTCAATATTAGGGCAACCGATTGCAGCATTATTTATCAATACAGAAACATTGTTCTCAATTGCCAATTTGGCTAATGATGTAAGCTCATTGATGTCTGAAATATCAAAGTGAGAACGGCCGTTGTGTTTGAACACAATATGACCTTCAGACGTAAACTTGTCTGCTAAATATATTCCGAGGCCTCGCGAGGTACCTGTTATTAGTACGTTTTCACTCATTATTGCTTTTTAAATTCATTAAGGTTTTTGAAGACATCTTTTCCAACATCTGCAAGTTCTTTATTGCTTAAATACCACTCAATAGTCTCACTAATGCCGTCTTCTATACTAATCTCTGGTTCGAATCCATATGATTTTGCCCGAGTCATATCAAATACTCTTCTCGGATCGCCCTTCGGTTTGGTCGTATCCCAAACAATTTCTACATCAGCTTCATTGGCTACTGCCTCTGCGATTCTTTTAATTGTTATCTCTTCGCCAGAACCTAGGTTGATTGGTTCTGTGATCTTGTTTTTAACTGCAAATAACATACCTCTTGCTACATCTCTTGCATGAATAAAATCTCTAATTGAAGAGCCATCTCCCCACACATCTAAGACGCCATTACTGAAAGCTTTTCTGATCAGGGAGGGTACCACCATTGCACTATCTAAATCAAAGTTATCATAAGATCCATAAACGTTTGCCGGTCGTACAATACTGCATCTACCTTCGCCATACTGCTTTTGGTATGCTTGGCATTGCAACTCACCCATTCTTTTAGCCCAGCCGCCAAACCAATCATTCTTGGAAGGTTGAGTATCCCATACATCGTCTTCTTTCAAAACTTCAGCGGGCTGATAAACACCAACAGTTGAAGTATAAAGATACCATTTTACTTTTTGCTTCATAGCG
>MDSV01141566.1_pt1 | contig 28479 bp, 30 predicted proteins | sample 810851 | NCBI WGS metagenome assembly MDSV01 (sample SAMN05326640, study PRJNA326480) | marine metagenome | isolation source: seawater | place: Atlantic Ocean: North East | collected 2012 | reverse complement strand
TCTCCAGCAACATCCAATAATGGCTTAATTTGGTCGGCGAACATAAAAGCAGGATTTATTAATACTGCCGTAAGGAAAATAATTTTACAAAGACGCTTCATAGCGTATCTCCTAATTTACTTTAAAATTCTTTAATTACTTAACGCAAACTAGCAAAAAAGCGATAATTATCAACTCTTTTTTACTCTCCCCGTTTACGAAATAGTAAACTATAGAGAGAATCGTGAATCAATGCAATGCAAAAGCAAAGGTAATATATAACTAAAAAAATATGTCTTTTTTCGAATTTATTTTAATTTTGCTTTTAATTAACATTCTGTGTAATTTTGCATTACTTTTCATAAGCGTAAATAAAAAAAGTCCAAAGATATTTTTAAAGTTTTTTTTTCTTTCTATTCTTTTTAATGCCTGGTTGGCATTAGTAGTTCAGCAGTTTAATGACATAGCTTATCTATCTTCAAGACAAGTACTTGGAAACATACTTGTAAGTCTTTGGTGCTTAATAAGCTTCTATCTAAACAAGTCTTTAAAGCTTGCCCTACTTTCAGTTTTTTTAAACCAATTCAAAAATGCTGTTATTGGTAAAGAAAATAAGAAAATTATATTAATGATTTTTTATATTTCTTCCCTTCAGTTAATATGTTTCAGTTCAGTAGTCTCTCTTAATTTTCTTTCAGGGCCCTCACCTTTGTATTGGTTCGAATTTATTTATTTAACAATATGCATTTTAGGCATATCCATTAATTACAAACCAGTAGCTCAACTAGAATCATGTGAAATAGCTCAAAACAAGGAATTTATTAAATATGCAATACATCCAGACTATTTTGGAAATTTAATTTTTTTCCTTGGGCTGTTCTTATTAAGTACGAGTGCTACTGGTGGCTTATGGAGTCTCATTGGCCCAATAGCTATACTTTTAGTAATGCATAAAGTTATTATCCCTGAAAATAGAAAAAGGTTATATTCAAAGTAAGTGCTCAAGATTAATAGAAAGAGAAATTAAGATAAAAATTTTATGCATAATTTTATTCCACATACAATTTTCACAAAGTTAATGGGCTTATTAGCTAACTCAAAAAATAAAATTATAAAAAGCTTATTGATAAAAGGGTTCATTAGGTTGTACCAACCTGATCTAAAAGAAGCGCTCATCTCAAATATAAAAGATTTTCCAACTTATAACGCCTTCTTCACCAGAAAGTTAAAAAAGGAATCTAGGCCAGTAGAAAGTTCACAATCAGCCATTGTTTCTCCAGTGGACGGCGAAATCATTGACCACGGTATAGTCGAGAAGAATATGCTTATCCAAGCAAAAAGATATAAATATCGTATAGAAGAACTGCTCGGAGATGAATCGAAGAAAGCTAGTAACTCTAATCGTTATTTCATTACAATATATCTAGCTCCAACAGATTATCATCGAATACATTGTCCTTATGAGGGGTTTATCTCGTCTACAAAACATATTGGAGAGTCTCTATTGAGTGTTAATAAAAGATCACAAGAAAATATTCCACGGCTTTATGTAAAAAATGAAAGAGCAGTAATGAGAATTGAAAACAAATTAGTTTCTTATTTTTTGATATCCGTAGGCGCATCAATAGTAGGTAGTGTAGTTCCATTTTGGTCTGATCCAAGCTCTAAAACTAGACAAGATTTTATAAATGAGTGGAATGAAGGGCCTAAAGAAAGTAAAAGAGAAACCTTAAAAGGGCAAGAGCTTGCTCACTTTAAAATGGGCTCAACAGTTATACTAATTTTTGAGGATACTTCTAAGCTAGATTTACATTCCTTGACGACTAATAAGACTGTAAAATTCGGATCAAAATTAATAAATATTAAAAACCTGTAGGAGAAAACTTGGTATCTTATTCCACAAGCGACTTTAGAGTAGGTCTAAAAATCATCATTGATAATGGTCCTTGTGTGATCATTGAAGAAGAATTCAATAAGCCAGGCAAGGGTCAAGCATTTAGCAAAATTAAGTTTAGAAATTATTTAACAGGTAGAGTTGGAGAAAAGACCTGTAAGGTAGGTGAATCAATTGAAGCTGCAGATGTAGAGGAGCTTGATATGCAATTTCTGTATAGCGATGGTCAATCTTGGTATTTTATGCACCCCGAAAACTACGAACAAATAGACATTTCCTCTACTGTAGTTGGGGAACTAGATCAATGGATTACTGAAGAAGATATTTGCAAGGTATTGCTTTGGGATGAAAAGCCTATATCAGTTGTTGCTCCTAATTTTGTAGATTTAGTGGTTACGCAAACAGATCCAGGAGTAAAAGGTGATACAGCAACAGGAGGGAGTAAACCTGCTACTTTATCTACTGGGGTCATAGTAAAAGTTCCTCTTTTTATATCTGAAGGGGAAACTATCACAGTAGATACTAGAAATGGTGAGTATCAAGGCAGGAAATAAAGCTTAATAATGCAACAAAAAATAATTGATCAACTTACGTTAATCGTTAATGGCCTACTTGAAGGGTCTAGTTTTAGTGCTTCTAACTACAAAATAAGACTGCAAGAAAATAAAGATAAAGAACATGGTGATTATTCAAGCAATATAGCTATGATTCTTGCTAGAGATCTGTCAGAAAGCCCAAAGATTTTGGCAGATAAGATATCTAAAGATTTTCCATTAGATGATCAAATCTTAAAGGTCAAGATTGCTGGACCAGGATTCATAAATTTCTTCATTTCAGAAGCGACTCATGCTGAGGTTTTAAAGAATATTGATTCAGAAAAAGAAAAATATGGACACAACCGGAATCAATTGGGCAAAGTTTTAATCGAATATGTATCCAGTAATCCTACAGGCCCTTTACACGTAGGTCATGGTAGAGGGGCCGTATTTGGATCAGTGTTAGCAAAACTTTTAACCGCAGCAGGATACAAAGTTGATGAAGAATACTATGTAAATGATTTTGGCAGGCAAATGAACATACTAACTGTAAGTATTTGGCTAAGGTATCTACAAAATTTCAATAAAGACATAATTATGAGTGGTTTGGGCTATCAAGGAGACTATATAAAGTTAATTGCAGATGAGCTAGTTACGGAAAATAAAGAAATTTATCTTCTTTTTGATAAAAACTATGAAGAGATGTTGACCCTACTCAAAGATCAGAAAGAAGAAAAAGATATTGATGCTTTGATTTTATTTATGCAAAAGACATTAGGGGAAGGGTTTTCTAAAATTAGGTCTTATGCTCTAGACAGTATTTTAAATATTATTAAATCCGATCTTATTAACTTTGGGGTAAAACATAACTCATGGTTCTTTGAATCTTCTCTTTATAAAGAAGAAAAAGGTAATGAGAGTAAGGCAGATACTGCAATATCTAAATTAAATACTGAAAACTATATTTACAAGCAAGATGGTGCAGTTTGGTTTAAATCTTCTAAATTAAATGATGACAAAGATCGTGTACTAAAAAGGGGTAATGGTGAGTATACTTACTTTTCATCAGATATAGCCTATCACCTTGAAAAATATAATAGATCATATGACAGAATAATTAATATCTGGGGATCTGATCATCATGGCTACTTGCCAAGAGTAAAGGCAGCAATGGAGGCATTAGGTAAAGATACTAATAAACTAGAAGTTGTGTTTATACAATTTGCAAATCTTGTAAGAAATGGAGAAAAAATATCTATGTCTACAAGAAGTGGAGAATTTATATCCTTAAGTGAGCTGATAGAAGAGGTTACTGCAGAAGCTGCACGTTTCTTTTACATAAATAGGAAAGCAGATCAGCATTTGGAGTTCGACCTAGAACTTGCTAAAGAACAGTCTAAAGATAATCCTCTTTATTACATTCAGTATGCTCATGCCAGAATATGTAGCGTGTTTAATAAAGTTGATTACGACTTTAACAAGCAAGATAGGGAGATAGACCTTGCTCTTCTTAATTCTGAAAAAGAAATTAATATTCAAAAACACTTGGCTACTTTCCCCGCTCTTATAGAAAAAGCTGCAAAATCAAATGACCCACATTTAATTTGCTATTATCTTAAAGACTTGGCCAGCCTATTTCATAGCTATTACAACAGTGAGAAATTTATAGTTAAGGATAGTAGCCTAATGATATCTAGAATGTTTCTTCTAAAGGGAGTCAAACAGGTGATATTTAATGGGCTAGAAATTCTAGGAGTCAGTTCTCCAGAAAAAATGTAAAAGTGCTAAGTAAAAATATTGATCTTATAAAAAAGAATATAAACCAAGTCTGTGTTGCTGCTGGCCGTGATCCAGAGGAAATTATTCTTATGGGTGCAAGTAAATCTCAGACTATAGATAAAATAGAACAAGCTTGTAAGAATGGGATATATCATTTTGGTGAAAACTATCTACAGGAAGCCGAAGCAAAGATAGGTAAGATTGATAAAAATATTGTGTGGCACTTTATTGGATCTGTACAAAGTAAGAAAGCGAAAAAGGTTGCTCGTCTATTTGATTGGGTGCACACAGTAGATAGTCTAAAAGTTGCTGAAAAGCTTAATGAAGCAAGGCCTGCTTCTAAACAAAAACTTAACGTATGTTTACAAGTTAATATTGATAATGAAGAAACTAAATCAGGAATTCTTAAAGAAGAAATAGACGATTTATTAACAAGCTTAATCTCTCTAGAAAATATTAAAACTAGAGGTTTAATGATTATCCCTAAACCTAGAAAGAATGTTGAAGAGCAATTAAAAGTTTTTTCTGATCTAAAACTTAAATTAGATTCTCTTAAATCAAAATTTCCTGAACTTGATACACTTTCAATGGGAATGTCCTTGGATTATTTAGTAGCAGTTCAGGGAGGCGCTACAATATTAAGAATAGGAACGGGTATATTTGGAGCAAGGAAATGAAAGTCTTGAACAAAAAGGTGGGATTTATTGGTGCGGGCAATATGGCCTCTGCCTTGATTTCTGGAATAATAAGTGCAGACTTTAATCCAGATAATATTATTGCTAGCTCACCTGGAAAAGCTCATCTAGTTTCTTTATCAGATAAATTTGAAGTAAAAACTTCGAATGATAATGAATCAGTCTTTAAAGAAAGTGAAATTATAATTTTTGCAGTTAAGCCTAATATCCTAAAAACTGTTTTAGAAGAATATAATAAAAGCCTACCTTCCAGAGAAGTTCTATTAATTTCCTTAGCAGCTGGTTTTAAGATTTCAGATATTGAATCTATTTTATCTACTAATCAAAGGATTATCAGAGCTATGCCAAATACCCCAGCAAGTATAGGTAAGGGTGTAACAGCTATTTGTCTAAATGATAACGCAAGTAATTATGACCAACAACATGCCGAAGAGTTATTTAGTTGTGTTGGGAAAGTCATACATATAAAAGAAAAAGAAATGGATGCTTACACTGCCTTGATAGGGTCTGGACCTGCTTATGTATTCTACTTAATTGAATCATTGTTAGAATCTTCAAGCGAAATTAAAATGGATGAAGAAGCTAAGAAAAATATGATTGCATCAATGATAACTGGTGCTTCAGAATTAACTTTAATGAGTGAAAATTCACCTAAAAAGCTAAGAGAAAATGTCACCTCGCCTGGAGGGGTAACACAAAGAGCAATAGAAGAATTTGAAAAAAATGGTATGAAAGAAATCATAATTAAAGCAATAGAGGAAGCAGCTAATAAATCTAAAGAATTGGGAGATAATTAAGATGTCCGAAGCAACTTTTTTCTTATTTAAAGCTTTGATGGATATTTTTACCATAGGAGTAGTATTTAACTTTTTATTTAGACTATTAAGAGTTGATTACTATAATCCTCTTGTTCAAGGAATTATTAAGGCTGTTGATTTTCCGAGCCAAATATTAAGGTCTTTGATTAAACCAATTTATAGCCTAGACCTGTCTTCATTCTTAATCGCACTATTTGTCCAAGCTGGAGCGTTTTATTTAGCTGCCATGGCAGGATCTTTAGATTACGAGCCAATCAAAATATTAATTTGGTCTGCTTATTCTGTAATTCTATTAATATTAAAAATGGCTTGGTGGATAATGTTAGGTGGAATAATATTAAGTTGGGTTGCAGGAAATAACTTTCATCCTGCGATTGTCTTGATAACACAAATGGCAGATAGGCTTTTTAAGCCTTTTAGGATCATCCTTCCTCCTATGGGTGGTTTAGACTTATCACCAATCTTTGCTTTTATTCTATTAAACTTCTTTCAAGCAATATTCATGCAATTTGCTGTGGAATCAGGCTTACCAATCTGGTTATCAGTTGGCTTCTAAGTAAACTTTCAATATAATTATTACTTCGCCGATTTGAGACAGCTTGCGGGCGTTTAATTGAAATACAGCTAATGCATTGGATTAAACCTGTTTAGCTTAAGCGAACGGGTTTTTTTATGACTGAAAGTGTAGGAAAAGTAATTGAGCAAAAATTTAAATTGCCTAGTGATTTATTACTTGAATGTGGTCAAATTCTACAAAATATAGAATTAACTTACGAAACCTACGGTAGCTTAAATTCTGATACTTCTAATGCTATCTTGATATGTCATGCCTTAAGCGGCAATCATCATGCAGCAGGCTATTATCAAGAAAAGAATGAGAGACAAGGATGGTGGGATGCTTTAATAGGACCCAATAAAGCAATAGATACAAATAAATTCTTTGTCGTTTGTCCAAATAATATTGGAGGATGTCATGGTTCCACTGGCCCTTCTTCTGTTAACTTAGAAACCCAAACATTCTATGGTCCTAATTTTCCTGTTATAACGGTAAGAGATTGGGTGAACAGTCAGGCACAACTGGCTAATCATTTAAATATAGAATGTTGGCATGCAGTTATTGGGGGAAGTCTTGGGGGCATGCAGGCTCTAGAATGGAGTCGGTTATTTCCAGACAGGATCTCCAAAGCTGCGGTAATTGCCGCAGCCCCTAAACTTAGTGCACAAAACATAGCTTTCAATGAAGTTGCTAGACAGGCAATAATTACTGACCCAGATTTCCTTGAAGGCAATTATCTAGATTCAGAGAAATCTCCGAAAAGAGGTCTTAGATTGGCAAGAATGGTAGGCCATATAACTTATCTATCTGATGAAGCTATGCGAGATAAATTTGGAAGAGAACTTAAAGAAGGAAAGTTAAACTTTGGTTTTGATGTTGAATTTGAAGTAGAAAGCTATCTTAGACATCAAGGTGATGTTTTTTCAGAATCTTTTGATGCCAATACCTATCTGTTGATGACAAAACTTTTAGACTATTACGATCCAGCAGAAAATTATGATGGTGATTTAGTTAAAGCATTTGAAGTTATAAAAGCCAAGATTATGGTTATTTCATTTTCAAGCGATTGGAGATTTTCACCCGAAAGGTCTAAAGAAATAGTAAACGCTTTGATGGCTGCGAAAAAGGATACAACATATCTAGAGATACAATCATCCCATGGACATGATTCATTTCTTTTCGCTGAAGATAGATACGTAAAGGCATTGAGGGCTTTTTTAGGAAATTAGATGAAGACTCTTGAAATAATTAATAATTGGGTCTCTCAGAACTCTTCGGTATTAGACTTAGGCTGCGGAAAAGGAGAAATATTATTAAATCTTATTTCTTCGAAAGACATTAAAGCTACTGGTGTTGAGATAGAAGCTTCGAATATTAATGAATGTATAAAAAGTGGAATCAGTGTGATAGAACAAAATATTGATGAAGGTTTAGATAATTTTATAAGTAATAGCTTTGATGTAGTGATAATGAGCGAGACAATACAGGTCTTAAAAGACCCAAAAAAAGCTTTAAAAGAAATTACAAGAATAGGAAACGAGTGCATAGTTACTATCCCTAACTTCGGTCATTGGAGAACAAGGCTTAGTCTTCTTTTAACAGGCAAAATGCCTATAACTGATCCATTGCCTGAGAGTTGGTTCGATACTCCAAATATTCATCTGTGCACTTTGAAAGATTTCGAGTTACTTTGTTCGGATACATCGATTCATATAAAAGAAAAAATATCATTTAATTCATCTGGAAACTCTAATATATTAACCAGGGCTTGGCCTAACCTCCTTGGAGCTTCAGCAATATATAAGATCTCAAAGTGAAAATTATATTGGCAACTCAAAATCAAGGTAAACTTCAAGAGTTTCAACAACTATCTAAGGGGAAAGATTTAGAATTCATTTCTATTCCTGAAGAATTGCAAGAAATGCCTGAAGAAACAGGAAAAACTTTTGAAGAAAATGCTCTCATCAAAGCGAGATATGTTTCAGAATACTTTAGAATGCCTGCCCTAGCAGATGACTCCGGCTTGGAAGTAGATGCTCTTAATGGTGCTCCAGGAGTTTATTCAGCTAGGTATTCTTCTTCTGGATCAGATCTTGATAATTGCAAAAAATTACTAAGAGAGATGCAAGGTGTTATTCAAGAAGATAGGACTGCGAGATTCAAATGTTGTCTATCGGGATATAGTGAAGGAGAGGCAGTTTTCGCTGAAGGGTCTCTAGAGGGTGAGATTGCAGAAGAATTTAGAGGAGAAATGGGTTTTGGTTATGATCCTATATTCCTTATACCAGATCGTAATTTACATTTGGCAGAGATAGGGAAGGAAGAAAAGAATAAAATAAGCCATCGATTTAAGGCCTTTAAAATTATATCAGGCATACTGCCTTCTCTAATTAGTTAACTTTCTTAACGACCTTTGTATTTAAGGATCTGTTTGCTTGTATAGCTTTCTTCTCGAAGGAAGTTGGAGGAATATCACTTAATTGCTCTTCGAGTTCATTTAAACTTAGTTCTTCCCAATTTGGGTCATCTTCAAACAAGCAACTTACTTCATTGAAATAATCTTTCCAATCCGTTTTAAAGTAAAAGATTCCATTAGATTTTAATTTCTTATTTAGTAACTCTATAAATTCTTCTTTTATTAACCTTCTTTTATGATGCTTCCTTTTGGGCCATGGATCAGGGTAAAACATAATAATTGCATTTAAACTACTATTAGGAATTTTATCTCGAAGTAAATCTTCTGCATCTTCGTTTACTACTCTTATATTGTCTAAGCTGAACTTATTAGCCTTGCTTAAAACAGTGCCTATGCCAGACAAATAAACCTCGGCTCCAAGCAAACACACGTCTTTTTCTTTTTGAGCAATGCTGATTAATGTTTCTCCAGCACCAAACCCAATGTCCAATAAAGAGTACTTCCCCTTAATAAATTTACGTATGTGAGAAGCATCATTAATGACGTATTTATTCCAGAGAGAGTCTAGGGCCTTCTTTTGATTGGCAGTTATTCTTCCCCGCCTTGTTACAAAACTTTTAGGTTTACTTCTTAAAGTCACCTAAAGACCTGAAGCGATAGTCTGCTTAACTTTTTTCATAGCATTCTTTTCAATTTGCCTAACCCTTTCTGCAGAGATTTCATACTTTTCAGCTAAATCATGAAGAGTTAACTTTTTATCAGCCAGCCATCTGTCTTGCAGTATGTCTCTGCTCCTGTCATCCAATTGATTTATAGCCTCATAAAGTTGAGAAGTACTTTCTTCGCTTAGAGATTGGTTTTCAAATATATCTGCTGGATTTGCCTCTTCATCTTCTAAATATTGAGAAGGAGCAAATGAAGCTTCATCATCGTCAGATTCGGACAAAGGATCGAAAGACATATCTGAACCACTAAGTCTTTTTTCCATCTCTCTTACTTCTGAAGGTTTTACCCCTAAATCTTTTGCTACTTGCTCTATTTCCTCTTCAGTAAACCACTCCAGTCCTCTTTTCTTTCCGCGAAGATTAAAAAATAATTTTCGTTGAGCTTTAGTGGTTGCTATCTTTACTATTTTCCAGTTCTTTAGAACATATTCATGAATTTCAGCCTTTACCCAATGAACAGCAAAAGAAACAAGCCTAACTCCCACTTCAGGATTAAATTTTCTAATTGCTTTCATAAGACCTATATTTCCTTCTTGTATTAAATCTGCTTCGGATAGTCCGTAGCCTGAGTAACTTTTAGCTATATAAATTACAAACCTTAAATGAGCTAAGACTAACTTTCTTGCCGCATCTAAATCATTCCTATAATACAAATCTTCGGCCAGTTTCTTTTCTTCTTCTGGCGTTAATACCCCTATGCTATGCACAGAATTGATATAAGCTTGCAGATCACCTCCAGGTGTCAATGCCTCCATCTCCTGAAGGTCTGTGCCCGGTTTTTTTTCCTTTTTTAATTCCTTTTTAGCCATAATTTAAGTGAATTCTACAGTTTTAGTGAATATTGATGCAAATTTAACCAATTTATTTAAAACGAATAGCTTAGAAACAGAACAAAGATATTAAAACTTTCCCACTAATATTAGTGAAAAACTATAATGGCTTAGATGAAATCTATAAAAGTTATTAATGGCAAAGCAACTCTGGATGTAGCAAAAAAGCCAATAGTTGGACCTAATGATATTCTTATCAAGGTTAAATCCACTGCCATTAATCGTGCAGATTTAATGCAAAAGAAAGGACTTTACCCTCCTCCTCCAGGAGCTAGTGAGATACTAGGACTCGAATGCAGTGGAATTGTTGATAGAGTTGGTGAAAAGGTAACATCAAGAAAGGTTGGTGATGAAGTCTGCGCTCTTCTAGCAGGAGGAGGTTACGCTGAATACGTTGCTTGCCCAGAATTCCAAGCCATACCAAAGCCTGCCAATCTAAACTGGGAAGAAGCCTCATCTCTTCCAGAGGTTTACGCCACTTGCTGGTTAAATTTACTGATTGAAGGAAATCTAAAAAATAATAATAAAGTTTTATTTCATGCTGGAGCAAGTGGAATAGGAACCGCAGGTATTCAGATTTGCAAAGCATTTGACTGTGAAAGTTTTGTAACTGCAGGTTCCAAAGAAAAAATAAAATTTTGTAAGAGCTTAGGTGCTTCTGAAGGGGCTGTTAGAGGGGATAAAATGTTTAGTGAGGTTCAAAGTTGGGTTTCAGATGGATTTGATTTGATATTGGATCCAGTTGGAGCAAATTATTTTGAAGATAATTTAAAGGTATTAGGGCTTGAAGGTAAACTAATAATCATTGGACTAATGGGCGGAATGGAATCTAAAATTAACTTAGGCCATCTCATGATGAAAAGGCAAAGGATTGTAGGGTCTACGATTAGAGCCAGAAGTGAACATGTCAAAAAAATAGTTATGCTAGACCTTTATGAAAAGATTTGGCCTTTTATTGAATCAGGCATAATAAAGCCAATAATTCATGAAGCATTCAAAATATCCGAAACAGAAAAGGCCCATCAAATGATGGAAAATAACGAGAATATTGGAAAAATTGTCCTGACTTTAGATTAATTCGCTTTAAATAATTCCAGCCAAGGGAATTCTTTATCGCCTGCACAAAAAAAATGTGGGTTCTTCAATTCAGGATGAAATTTATAAGTTAAAGGGTTCCCTAATAAATCATTAACGACTCCACCCGCAGATTCAACCACTGCTTGCCCTGCTGCAATATCCCATTGAAAAGTAGGACCTAGCCTTGAATATATATCCGCACTTCCTTCGGCAACTTTACATAACTTTAATGAACTACCTGTAGGGATTTCATTTACGATATTAAATCGCTTTTTGCATTCATTAATAAACCACTCATCATCTTTGCTTTTATGACTCTTACTGAGCGTCACCCTACACTCTTCTTTGTTTTGCTTTTTAGGCAAGATACTTTCTCTTTCTGCTCCTTTTAATTTAAAAGACCCTTGGTTTATTGCTCCGAAAAAATTCTCGTCAACTGCTGGCGAAAAAACTATACCTAAGATTGGAGATCCTTGCTCAATCAGGGCTATATTTACTGTAAATTCTCCGTTTCTATTAATAAATTCCTTAGTCCCATCAAGAGGGTCTATTAACCAGAATAAATTCTCATTTGACCTTGCATTGTTACTTCCTTCTTCAGATAAAATAGGAATTTTATTAGTTAGTTTAACAAGGCCTGCATCTAAAATTTGGTGAGAAGCTATGTCTGCTTTAGTTACTGGTGAACCGTCATCCTTACTTTCAAATTCATAATCTTCTGTATGATAAATCTCTAAAACTTTTTTAGATGCTTTTTCAGCAACTTCTAAAGCTCCATCTATTAATTCTATCAATTGTGATTCTTTCATTTGTCAAAGAAGCCTTTTCTTCTACAATAGCTCACAAATATCTCATATGAAAGATTAATATGGAAAATAACGAAAAATTAAAACAAAATGCTCAAGAACTTAAAAAAGGACTTGAGTTGTTGAGTAGAGACAGAAAAGTTGTTTTGCCTCACAATAAGGCTTTTGATTTAGTGGAAGAATTACAAGAAAAGGTAGACGAGATAATAAATATTACAGGATCTGCTTAATTAAGGAGAATATTATGGATTACAGCTGTTTTGATCTAGAAATTAAAAACAAGATCGCACATGTAAGGATGAATAGACCGGATGATTTCAATTCTATGAACAAGGCTTTCTGGTCAGAATTACCTCATTTAATAGAAGACCTTTCTGACAATGCTTCCGCGAGAGTGATAGTGCTATCAGGAGAAGGAAAACATTTCTGTGCAGGTATGGACTTAGCCAATTTTACTCCATCTGATTCTCCTCCGAACGCACATAATGGTATGAGAAGTGAATCAGCTTATAGAGTAACTTTAGATTTACAGCACACGATTACTTGTCTTGAGAAAGCAAGGATGCCTGTGATTTCTGCCATACAAGGTGCTTGTATAGGTGGAGGGGTTGATCTAGCTACAGCAACAGACCTTCGTTATTGCACCAAAGATGCTTTCTTTTGTATCCAAGAAATAAATATAGGAATGGCAGCTGATGTTGGAACTTTACAAAGAATACCAAGACTTATTCCGGAAGGAATAGTAAGGGAATTGGCATACACCGGCAGAAGGTTCACTCCAGAAGAAGCTTTACAGCATGGTCTAGTTAATCAGATTTTTGATACGAAAGAAGAAATGATGTCATCAGTTTTAGAGATAGCTAAAGAAATTGCTTCCAAAGGACCTCTTGCTATAGCAGGCTCTAAGGAATCTCTAAATTATGGAAGAGATCATACAGTTGAAGAGTCATTAAACCACATTGCTCTGTGGAATAACGCTATGGGTATTGGTGATGAAATGTCAGTTGCTTTTAAAGCTAAGGCAGAAAAGAAAGATCCTGAGTTTGAAGACATCTTACCTAGAAGAAAATATCTAGACGGCGAAATACCTTCTTAACTACTTCTTAAAAAGACGGGCGAATACTGAGTTGAGTCTTTTTTACTGTATTTATAACCGTCTAAATTAAACTTATTTAGCCCCATTGGGTCCTTAATCTTGTTTTGAATAATAAATCTAGCCATTGTTCCACGTGCTTTCTTGGCAAAAAAACTGATAATTTTATACTGACCATTTTTATAATCTTTGAACACAGGACTATAAACAGGTAAGTCTAAGTTTTCTATTTTTACAGAAGAGAAATATTCCACTGAAGCTAAATTTATTATGCCATTTGCATCATTCTCTTTTGCGAGCTTATTAATACTTTCTGTAATTTTATTACCCCAAAATTCATAAAGGTTTTTTCCTTTTTCATTCTTCATTTTAGTGCCCATTTCAAGTCTATAGGGATACATAAGATCTAAAGGCTTTAATAGACCATATAGCCCTGACAATATTGCCAGATTTTTTTGAGCGTATTTAATATCTGTCTTACTTAAGGTTTCAGAATCAAGACCAACATAAACATCACCTTTAAAGGCGAATAAAGCCTGTCTTATTTCATCAGAAGGCTTCTTAGGGACTTGCCAATTCATATTTCTTTCAAAATTAAGAACAGAGAGCTTTTCGCTAAGGCCCATCAAAGAAGAAAGATCTTCTGGACTTTTCTTCTGTAATTCCTTCACAAGTTTCTTGCTTTCAGACAAGTGTTCTGCAATTGAGAATTCTTCTACAGATAAATCAGATTCATAATCTAACCTTTTAGCTGGGGCAATAAGTGCAATCATTTATAATCCTAAAACAAGTTTTGCCATTATATTTCTTTGAACCTCATTTGATCCAGCATAAATACTAGCCTTCCTATAGTTAAAATACCTAGGAGCTGAAGTGTTTGCAAACCTGCTTCCTATAGGAGGCTCATTTACTCCAATCTCAGGACCGGGATTATTAAAAGGCAACGCATAATAACCAACAATTTCAACAGCCAATTCAGTTATCGCTTGTCCAATCTCTGTTCCTCTTGTTTTAAGCAAAGAAGACTCTGGCCCAACATTTTGTCCTGCGGTTAGGCTACCTAGAATTCTAAGCTCTGTAGCTTCCATGGCATTTATTTGAACCTCGATCTTAGCTACCGCTTCTTTAAACTCTATTTCTTCTGCAAGACTGTTTCCACTGGAGTCTTCAGTCTTAGCTTGTTTAATAATCTTTTGTAATTGGGAATAAAGTTCAGATGAATATCCATTGCCTCTTTCAAATTCAAGTAAATATTTAGCATAAGTCCAACCCTTTCCTTCTTCACCAATTAAATTTTCTTTAGGAACTTTTACGTCTTCAAAGAAGACTGTATTAACTTCATGATGTCCAATAGGCGTATTATCTAAGGTATTTATAGGCTGAACTTCTATTCCTTCAGAGTTCATATCTATTAAAAGAAAAGAAATACCCTTTTGACGTATATCTTCATTACTAGTTCTAACTAAACAAAAAATCATGTCTGCATGTTGCGCACAAGTGGTCCATGTTTTGGCTCCATTCACTAAATAATGATCTCCTTTGTCCTCGGCCTTAGTCTTCAAAGAAGCTAAATCTGACCCAGAACCTGGCTCCGAGTAACCCTGACACCACCATGTTTCTGAAGATAAGATGTCGGGTAAATACTTTTTCTTTTGTTCATCCGATCCAAAAGCCATTATTACTGGAGCTACCATCGAAACACCAAAGGCTAAAAAGCCCGGAGCGCTTGCAGCAGCCATTTCTTTGCTATAAATATATTTTTGAGAAGCTGTGAAAGCTGCGCCTCCATACTCAGCAGGCCAATTAATTCCTGCCCAACCTTTCGCATATAAAGATTTTTGCCATTGAACTTGCTCTTCTTTGGTTAAGTGCCCATTAGGAGCGCCTACATATCTTTCCCGCATATCTTCGGGATAGTTTTCTTTTATCCAATTCTTAACTTCCTTTTGAAAATCAAGCTCTTCTTGTGTAAATTGTAAATTCATAAATACCTCCCCATAATTATAATTCAATTTTTAACTAACTATAACTATATAAACAGTGCATAACATTAGCGAAGCCCTAGATACCTTTTCTGAATTAACCGGAAGGATATGTTCTTGGTTTGTAGCAATTATGGTTTTGGTAACCTGCTTGGTTGTAGTTATGCGCTATGGGCTAGATATGGGTTCAGTTTTACTTCAAGATGTAGTCCTCTATCTCCATGCAGGATTATTTCTCTTAGGGTCTGCGTTTGCTTTAAAGAGAGGTGCTCATGTTAGGGTTGATATCTTTTATAGAAGCTTTTCAGATTTAAAAAAAGCCTGGATAGATTTACTAGGAAATATTATATTTCTACAACCTGTTTGCTGGGTAATCCTCTTATATTCTTGGGGTTATGTAGAAGAGTCATGGAAAATAATGGAAGTATCTCCTGAGCCTGACGGTCTACCATTCGTATATTTACAAAAATCTTTACTCGTAGCTTTAGCTTTCTCACTTGGACTGCAAAGCTTGTCTGAAATCTTTAAATCTTTAATAACTATAAAGCATGGTTGAGTTAATACCATTATTAATGTTTTGTGTCATTTGCTTAGTTTTGCTGGCAGGATTTCCTGTTGCTTTCTCGCTAGCTGGCACTGCTCTTATTTTTGCAGCTCTTGGGATTGTAACCAATACTTTTGAAAGTTCATTCTTGGGATTAATACCTAATAGGCTCTATGGAGATATGACAAACATGACATTGGTTGCAATACCTTTGTTTGTTTTTATGGGTGTCTTGTTAGAGAAATCTAACCTTGCTCAAGATCTCCTTAGTAACATGGCAGAAGTAATTGGGGGATTCAGAGGGAGCTTAGCTATTTCGGTAATATTTGTGGGGGCACTAATTGCAGCAAGTACTGGAATCGTAGGTGCTACTGTGATTGCAATGGGTCTAATTTCCTTACCAATCATGCTCTCTAGAAATTATGATCAAAGCCTTGCTGCAGGAACAATTTGTGCTACCGGTACACTGGGTCAGATTATTCCACCTTCAATTGCCTTAGTTATATTGGGAGATGTTCTGTCCGCCTCTTACCAACAATCTCAACTTAGCTTAGGTAATTTTTCAGCAAGGACTGTTTCGGTTGGAGATCTGTTTATGGGAGCAATCGTTCCAGGTCTTATACTTGTTTTCTGCTATGCGGCCTATGTTGCTATTAGAGCTTATATTTCACCAAACATGGCTCCTGCGCAAGAAGTAAAGGTCATAAAAAATAGGTGGAAAATACTTCTGACTTCATTACTTCCTCCGTTTGTTTTAATAACTTCCGTTTTAGGATCAATACTGCTTGGTATAGCCACGCCAACAGAAGCTGCAGGTGTTGGTGCATTTGGAGGAGCTCTTTTAGCTTTAAGTAAAAGCAGCCTTACTTGGGAAAATTTGAAAGCAGCAGTAGAAACTACTACTGAAATTACTGCCATGGTCTTTATGATCCTTTTAGGATCATCTATTTTTTCTCTAGTCTTCAGAGGATTTGGAGGAGATGATTTAATTACAAGTATATTTACTCAACTACCTGGAGGTGTTTTCGGCGCTGTATTATTAGTGATGCTTATTATCTTCTTGTTAGGCTTCATATTAGATTTTATACAAATTACTCTTGTTGTTGTTCCTATAGTGGGTCCGGCTTTGTTAATGCTAGGGGTTGACCCAATATGGTTAGGAATTATGATTGCGATAAATCTTCAGACTTCCTTCCTTACCCCACCATTCGGATTCGCTTTGTTCTATCTTAGAGGGGTTGCTCCTGATACTTTGCCAACCCAGGCTATATATAGAGGCGTTATACCTTTCATCCTTATACAGATAGCTCTATTAATTACATTAGCTATATTCCCTGAATTAGTGACTGCACTACCTAATGCTGTTTACGGATAATTATTTAATTAAATCTATGACCCTATCAGCCCTATAAGAAGATCTCACCATGGGCCCTGAAGCTACCTCTAGGAATCCTAAACTAATAGCTTTCTCTTTTAAAAAAATAAATTCTTCTGGAGAGTACCATTTCTCAATAGGCAAGTGATTTAATGTGGGACGCAAATACTGACCTAAAGTAAGAATATCAACTTCTTGAGCTCTTATATCTTTCATAGTCTGGTAGATTTCATCGTGAGTTTCTCCTAAACCTAACATCAAACTAGTTTTAGTTAGAACTGAAGGCTTGTATAGTTTTGAAAAACCTAAAACTTCAAGAGTTTGTTCATAGCCAGCCCTTGGGTCTCTAACCTTTTTGGTTAGTCGGTCAACGGTCTCTAGATTTTGAGCAAATACTTCTAAACCAGAATCGAGTAAAAGTGCAATAGAGTCTTCTTGGCCTAAGAAATCGGGTACCAATGCTTCCACGGTCACTTTGGGAACCTTAGCTTTTATAGCTTTAACAGTTTCTGCATATTGACTTGCGCCACCATCTCTTAAGTCATCCCTATTAACCGATGTTAATACAGCGTATTTAATGCCCATAAGACTAATTGAATTAGCAACCTTATTAGGTTCACTTCTATCTAACTTCCCTTTTGGGTTTCCTGTATCTACGGCACAAAATTTACAGGCTCTAGTGCAAACAGAGCCAAGTAACATAAAAGTTGCAGTACCATGATTCCAGCATTCATATATATTTGGACACATAGCCTCTTCACAGACTGTGTTGAGTTTTTTTTGGTGGACAATTCTCTTTAATTCCCTATATTTAGATGAAGTTTTTGGGTTAACCCTCAACCAGGTTGGCTTCCTTTCTACAGGAACTAAATTATTTTTATTAGATTTAATTCCATTTTTTATGGCTAATACACCGTCATCTTTAATTATTTTTGTAGGAATTATATTGCTCATCAGGCAGCTTTAAATCTTCTTTCATCAATAAGGTTTTTTAAATCTTCTTTCACTTGCTGAACAGACACTCTCTTGAATTCATTTATTTGAGTTACCTCTAAAAATTTAAAGCCACAAGTATTTATTCCATTAAAGGGGCTCAAATTCATATCAACATTTAAGCTAACGCCATGATATGAAAAGCCTCGCTTTATTTTTAGTCCGATAGAAGCAATTTTTTGATCTCCAACGTATATTCCTGGTGCACCTTCTTTCCTTTCAGCATTAATATCATAGTGACTAAGTAAACTTATGAAAACTTCTTCTAAATAAAATATAAGTTTTTTTGGTCCCCACCCCAATCTTTTTATATTAATTAAAAAATAAACAACAAGTTGTCCGGGACCGTGATAGGTAACTTGTCCCCCTCTATCAGATCTGACTACAGGTATGTTTTCCTGATTTATTATATTTATTTCTGAACCTGCATAACCTAGAGTATATACAGGTGGATGTTGAACAAACCAGATTTCATCTGGGGAAAATTTTGATTTATTGTCTATCTCCGAAACCATAGACTTCCAGACCTCTTCATAGTCTAAAAGACCTAAATCTTTTATCTTTAGATCTATCAGTCTAGCTCCCTAGTATCTATGTATGCCTTTTCAGAAATACGGTGATAATTTATAACCTGTTCTTTGAACTGGGTATAAGATTTATAAACTTTCTGAGCCATTTCGTCGTCTGCTATAAAATCTTCCATTACTTCATCAGTTATTCTTTTTAATTCAATTAAAACGCTATCTGGTAGTTTCTTAAGTTCTATGTTGTGCTTCCCTATTAATTCGTTAAGCGCCTTGTTATTTCTGGCCGTATACTCATCTAACATCTCCTGATTAGCTGCTCTTGCAGCATATTTAATAACTGCCTTTAAATCTGATGGCAATGAATCATAAGCATCTGTATTAATGATTATTTCAAGAGTTGAACCCGGCTCATGCCATCCAGGATAATAGTAATAATCAGCTACTTGATGAAACCCAAACGTAAGATCATTATATGGTCCTACCCACTCTGCTGCGTCAACCACTCCTTGCTGTAGGGATAAAAATATTTCATTGCCAGGCAAAGTAACAGTCTCTGCCCCTGCCCTAGTGAAGACCTCACCAGCCAGACCAGGTATTCTCATTTTTAAACCATTTAAATCCTCAAGTGAATTAATTTCTTTCTTAAACCAACCTGCCATTTGTACGCCCGAATTTCCTCCAGCTAAAGGAATTAAGTTAAATGGGGCGTAAGCTTCTTGCCATAGTTCAAGTCCTCCACCGTAATGAAGCCAGCTATTCATTTCTTGTGCTGTTAACCCAAAAGGTACAGCTGTAAAAAATTGTGAAGATTTTACTTTTCCAGTCCAATAATAAGAAGCTCCATGTCCCAATTGAACATTCCCTTGAGAAACTGCATCAAATACTCCCATAGGGGGAACTAATTCTCCTGCACCGTAAACTTTTATTTTCATCCGACCACAAGTCATCTCATCAACGTACTTAGAAAAATTTTCAGGGCCCATGCCTAGGCCTGGAAAGTTCTTGGGCCAGGTAGTAACCATAGTCCATTCATAGGTAGTAGAGCCGCTAGAAAAACAGGAATCTTCATCAATAGAGATTTGCTCGTTTGAGCAAGAGAATAGAGAGATGCAAACAAAAGTTGATATAAATAATTTTTTCATAATCTTCCTTATTATATGCTCTGCAGTTTAGCGTAAGAAACCATCAACCACTTAGTTTTACTTGAATCAAAATTTACTTCCACTCTGGCATTGGTTCCTTGCCCTTCATAATTCAAAATAACTCCTTCACCAAAAACTTCATGGAAAACCCTTTGACCTAATTTAAATTCTGTATCTGGAACTTCTCCTTTGGAGACTTTACCAGCAGAGGCATTTCTTCTCGATATACTTCCACCCGTTCTTACCTCTAAGGTAAGTTCCGCAGGAATTTCTCTTAAAAATCTGGATGGGGGATTAAAAGTTTCTGTTCCATGAAGGGTGCGCATTTCTGCATGAACTATAAAGAGCCTTTCCATTGACCTCGTCATTCCAACATAACAAAGCCTCCTTTCTTCTTGAAGTTGATCTGCTTCCTCAATTGATAGTTTATGGGGGAAAAGCCCTTCTTCAAAGCCTGTTATAAAAACAAGAGGAAATTCTAAGCCTTTTGCAGAATGAAGTGTCATTAGCTGAATAGCTGATTCATGCTCAGATGCTTGCGTCTCACCTGCATCTAGAGCTGCATGATCAATAAATAATTTTAAAGGAGCTACTTCTTCTTCGTCTAAAGGTGCTGGATCAAAATCTGAAGCTGCAGTTACTAACTCAGCTAAGTTTTCTACTCTAGTTCTTCCTTTTTCTCCTGCTTCTTTCTTATGGTATTCAATTAGTCCACTCCTTTGAATAATATGATCTGCCAAGTCTCTCAAAGAAAGGTCTTGTGTTTCAGTTTCCAAACTATCAAAGTCCGACATAAAGCCTTGTACTGACTGATTAGCTCTAGGCGTTAAACCATCTGTTGCTATTAAATCTTCACATGCCTTCCAAAGGGAAGACTCTATCTTTTGTGCTCTCGATCTAATAATGTCTAATGTTTTAGCCCCTATTCCTCTTGGCGGTATGTTTATTACCCTTTCAAAAGCTGCATCATCTTCTCTTCCAAATACTAATCTCAAATAACTCATTGCATTTTTTATTTCAGCTCGCTCATAAAATCTTAAACCGCCATAAATTCTATAAGCCAACCCTTCTCTTAATATTGCTTCCTCTAGAGCTCGGGATTGAGCATTTGATCTATAAAGAATAGCTACCTCCTTTAAATCTCTTCCTTGTTCCATCCAATTCTGGATACTACCTACAACGTATCTTGCTTCATCATCTTCGTTGTAAGCTGAATATATAGATATAGGCTCTCCCTCTTTTTGATCCGTCCACAATTCCTTACCCATCCTTCCTTGGTTATTCTTTATTACCGCATTTGCAGCTCCTAAAATGACTGAGGTAGATCTATAATTTTGCTCTAATCTTATTATTTCGGTATTTTTATAATCCTTTGTGAAACGATTTATGTTTTCACTTTTAGCACCTCTCCAGCCATATATTGATTGGTCATCATCGCCCACTGACATAATGTGACCGCCACCTTCGCTTAATAATTTTAAAAATTGATACTGAACTTCGTTGGTATCTTGAAACTCATCAACTAATAAGAATCTAAATCTCTTCTTGTAATGACTCAAAACATTTTCATTAGACTTTAAAAGTAGGTAAGTTCTCAAAAGTAATTCTCCGAAATCTACAAGACTTTCTCTTTCACATAATTCCTCGTAAGCTCTATAGGCCTCATTCATCTTTTCAGCAAAATAATCATCCGAGGTTTCAACATCTTTCGATCTTTTACATTCATCTTTCTGCTTGTTAATGAACCATTGAATTTGTCTTGGGGGCCACTTAGTATCATCTAAACCAATCGACTTACTTACTCTTTTTATTACTCTGTATTGATCTTCTGAATCTAAGATAGCAAATTCCCTTCTTAAACCAGCCTCTTCCCAATGCATTCTTAGGAGTCTATGTGAGATGCCATGAAAAGTTCCACACCAAAAATTGCCCATCTCTTGTTCAACTATTGCCTCTATTCTACCTCTCATCTCTCTAGCAGCTTTATTGGTAAAAGTTACCGTTAAAATTGAATGAGGGTTAATGCCATTAGCTTTAATGAGCCAAGCTACTCTATGGGCAATTACTCTTGTTTTACCTGAACCAGCACCTGCCAATACCAGTAAATTTTTAGAATCTGAAGTTACAGCTTGTCTTTGGGGCTCGTTTAAAGATTCAAATATTTCTGATACATCCACTTTGCTATTTTAACAAGAATGGAGGGTAAATCCTTTTTCATTTTTTAATAGTTTAGGTATGATGAAAGAATGAAAGAAACAGAAGAATTTTTTAATATTTACTGTGATTTTGTAACCAAAGTTACTAGTGATCCTAGCCTAAAAATAGATAAACTTAAGGAGTCCTTGGACAATATTCAGGAAAATTCTGATATAGATGTACCGAGACTGCTAACGGGGGCATTAGGACTTGGAAGCGAATCAGGAGAATTTGTTGAAATTGTAAAAAAAATGGTTTTTCAAGGTAAGCCTGCTGATGCAGATAACATATTCCATATGAAAAGGGAGCTTGGAGATATCATGTGGTATTGGGTTACTTCTTGTATGTCACTTGGGCTTGATCCTGTTGAGGTTATTACAGAGAACCAAAAAAAATTAGAATCTCGTTATGGAGAACAATTCACAATCAACCAAAGTGAGATAAGAGAAAAAGGAGACCTTTGATTAGTATATTCTAGAAATTGATGCTTTTTCTTCAATTTCTTTATCAGCTCTTCTTAAATCCATCTCTTTCCAGACATCCTCTAACGCGTTTAAGAAATTATAAATATCGTTAGCTTCATGTCTTGGGGTGATAGTCACTCTAAACCTTTCATCGCCTTTCGGAACTGTTGGATAAAAAACTGGTTGTATGTAGATACCATGTTTTTCAATTAAAAGATTAGCTGCTTTCTTACATAAAACTGGATCGTATAGATGTATTGGGATTATGTGACTATCATTTTCTAAAAAGGGTATCTCTAATTCTGATAAACCTTTTCGAATTAAATTTGAGTTATTTCTAATATTCTCTCTTAAGTCTTCAGAAAATTTTGCAATATTTATACTAGTTATTGATGCGGCTGCTATAGAGGGGTTCATTGATGACGTAAATATAAAACCTGGAGCAAAGCTTCTTATATAGTCAATAATGTCTGAATTAGCAGCAATGTATCCACCCATCTGCCCAAAAGATTTAGATAAAGTTCCGTTTATTATATCTATTTCATCTTCAAGTCCTTTTTCTGCGGTTATCCCTCTTCCTTCTGGACCATAAAGTCCAACAGAATGAACTTCATCAAGATAAGTTAAAGCATTATATTCCTTGGCAAGCTCAACAATTTTCTGTACTGGCGATCTAAGTCCCTCCATTGAATATAGAGATTCAAAAACAATTAATTTAGGGCTGTTCGCATTTGCTGTATTAAGAAGTTCTTCCAAGTGCTCGGTGTCATTGTGTCTAAAAACATGACAAACAGCATCAGCATTTTTTATACCCTGTATAAGGGAGGCATGGTTAAGTTCATCGGAAAATACTTCTATGCCTTCCATATATTTGCATAGAGTCCAAAGAGTTGACTGATTAGCCGTATAAGCAGAAGGAAATAATAATGATGCGTCTTTTCTGTGAAGGTCCGCTATTAGATTTTCTAAATCAACATGGTAAGTGGAAGTGCCAGATATATTACGCGTGCCGCCTGAGCCTGTTCCTAATTCATTTATTACATCTACAGAAGTTTTAGTTACATCAGGATGTTGACTGAGATTTAGGTAATCGTTACTGCACCAAACTTCAACCTCTCTTTCTTTTCCTTCAAAGCGTTCTGTAGCCTTGGGGAAGCTATTCTTATTTCTGTTAATGGCTCTAAATTTTCTGTAGAGCCCTTGAGATTTTAGAGAAACTAATTCATCGGAGAAGAATTTTTTATAGTTCATAAAATTTAGTAAAATATATAAATGTCTAGGCTAGCGCGCGAGTGCGAATTATAAACTAACACTGAATAAATTCTTTTAAATAGGAAATATTCTCATTTAGAACACATTGCAAAATTTAAAAATACTATCAAGAAAAAGCCCTTTGGCGAGAATTCAAGCAAAGCTTGTAGCAAATGAGATATCCAAGTCATTGCCTAAGATTAAAATCGATTACATCTTTAAATCTAGTTTAGGGGACTTAGATCAAGATACGCCTTTAGATAAGATGCCTGATATAGGAGTCTTTACGAATGATATAAGGAAAGATCTTGTTAGCAATAAAGCTGATATAGCCGTCCATTCCTGGAAAGATCTACCTATAGATTTTGAAGAAGGAACGGAAATATTAGGTACTTTGCAAAGAGCCGATATGAGAGACATGGTCTTCTTTAAGAAATTAAATTTAAATAAAAACAACCTTTCCATTTTAAGTTCTTCTCCTAGAAGAAAAAAGAATCTTTCTGAATTTTTGCCTAAAGCTCTGCCCTTAAATTTAAACTTTATTAACTTTAAAGAAGTAAGAGGCAATATACACACCCGCTTTAAAAAACTTTTGGATGGAGAGGAAGACGGTCTTGTTGTGGCTAAAGCTGCCATTGATAGGATTCTGAATAATAATTTGGAAGAATTTGAGAGCGATAAAGAAGAATTATTAGGAATGGTCAAAGAACTAAATTGGATGGTGGTTCCGCTCTCAGAGAATCCTTGTGCTGCAGCTCAGGGTGCTTTAGCTATTGAATGTAGGTCAGATGATAGTTCTACAAAAGAAATCATTAAATCTATTTCTTCTTTTAGTTCAATGTCTTCTATAGAGGAAGAAAGAAAAATACTTGAATCATATGGAGGAGGATGCCATCAAAAAATAGGCACAAGTGTAGAAGTGCTTAAGGTAGGTCTAGTTAAAACTACGAAAGGAGAGACTGAAGAGGGACGAAATATATCTAAAAGGGTTTTTGTTGCCAATAAAGAAAATAAAACTTTTTTTTCAAATGTTTCAGACAAAAATTATTTTCCTGCTAACAAGGAAGAACAATCATTTTTTAAAAGAGTTAATCTTCGCGATGCAGAAAATGAACTGCCGAAAATTATCAATAAAGGCATCTATGTTAGTAGATCAAATGCCATTGAGGCATCTATTAAAATTGAAGATTCAAATATTATTTGGACCAGCGGGGTTGATACTTGGATCTCCTTAGCTAAGAAAGGTTTTTGGGTTAATGGAACTTCAGATAGTCTAGGTGAAAACAACTCTCCTGGTGAAAATCCGTTTAAAGATACAGATTGGTTAAAAATATCTCATGCTGATGCTGAAAAAGATGATGTTAAAATTATTGCAACTTACAAACTAGAACCTTTAGAAATAAAAAAAAGGATGCAATCTTGTGAGTATTTCTACTGGATGAGTGCAAGCTCTTTTAAATTAGCTATTAACACTTTTCCAGAAATTCTTTTAAAAAAACATTCATGTGGACTAGGTAATACTTATGATTTTATCAATGGTATGGTTCCTGAGAATATTTACCCTTGCTTGAATTACGATAGTTGGCTTCAAGAGATCAAAGCAAACCACTGACTTTGATGTCTAATGTATAATTGTTTTCTTAATTAATTGTATTTTCTATAACTATGAAATATTCAAGAGAATTCCCTTCAACTCGCATGAGGAGAACAAGATTCAATAAGCCAATAAGAAATTTGGTGGCAGAAAATAATCTAACAACTGATGATTTAATTCAGCCAATATTTGTTAGGGAGGGATTAAATGGCACAGAGCCTATAAATTCCTTGCCTGGAATTTCAAGATTCGGTCTAGATTCTTTGAATAAAGAAATAGAATCAATTTCCTCTTTAGGCATCAATGCAGTAGCAGTTTTTCCTGTTATCGATCCTGCAAAAAAAGATGAAGGTGGAACAGATTCTTTAAATGAAAATAACATAGTTTCTCAGGCTATAAGACAAATAAAGTCTAATTCTGACATCGCTGTAATTGCAGATGTAGCGCTCGATCCCTACACATCTCATGGTCATGATGGAATCCTTGATGAAGATGGGTATGTTGATAATGATAAAAGCCTACCACTATTAACAAAGCAAGCTGTGGTCCTTGCTGAAGCTGGTGCAGACATGATAGCTCCTTCAGATATGATGGACGGAAGAGTCCGCTCTATACGAGAAGCATTGGAGGATAATGCTTTTTATAACACCTTAATACTCTCGTATGCTGCCAAATACAGTTCAAAATTTTATGGACCCTTCAGAGACGCAGTGGGCTCTTCGGCTAACTTGGGAGCAGGAAGCAAAGATTCTTATCAGATGTCTGTGTCTAATATAGAAGAAGCTTTACATGAAGTTGGATTAGATATTCAGGAAGGCGCAGACATGGTAATGGTTAAACCAGGAATGCCTTACTTAGATGTAGTTAAAGCTGTTAAAGATGAATTTAAAGTCCCTACTTTTGTTTATCAGGTTAGCGGAGAATATGCGATGTTAAAAGCAGCAATACAAAATGAATGGCTTGCAGAAGATGTCATGCTGGAAGCTTTATTGTGTTTCAAAAGAGCAGGTGCTGACTGTGTGTTAACTTACGCAGCTAAAGAAATTGCAACTAAAATAAATAGCTAAAAGTAACTTGCCTAATACTAAATTTCTAAACGCGCTTAATAGGACTCCTCAAAATGAGCCTCCAGTTTGGTTCATGAGGCAAGCCGGTAGATATCATGACCATTATCAAGCTTTAAAAAAAGATCATTCTTTCGAGGAACTTTGTAAAAATCCATTACTTGCTGCGGAAACAGCCATGGGGCCCATAAATGAATTCGATTTTGATGTTGCCATACTATTTAGCGATATATTATTCCCTCTTGAGGCGCTGGGTATGGACCTGTCTTATAATCCAGGACCACAATTTGGCCTACACCTAAATGAAGAGAATGCTCATAGCCTCCTTGTAAATCAAAATCCTATTAGCTTTATGGATTTTCAAGGTGAGGCTATAGAGAGAACTATCGAGAGACTTCCGGATGAAAAATCATTAATAGGCTTTGTTGGCGGACCTTGGACCTTGTTAGCTTATGCATGCAACATAAGTAAAGATTCTAGGAAGCTAAATTTTAGTAATTTCCAAATGGGACTATTGGATAATGTGATACTGCCTCTGCTTAGAGACAATATAAAATTACAATTGAATGCTGGAGCTGAAATTGTGATGATCTTTGACTCTACTGCGCATCAACTAGCTGAAGAAGATTTAAATATCTACCTAGACAAGACCTTTAATGTACTGGCTAAAGAATTTCATAATAAAGTAGGCTATTACGCTAAGGATGGTATTAACTACGAAACAATAATTGAGAAGCAAAATAAGGCTGAAATTAACTTAGCAGGAATAGGCTTAGACTCCAATATTGACCTTAGAGATTACTTCACAAAAACTACAAATGGTTTTGTGCAAGGAAATTTTAGTGAGCACTTCTTAACCCTCCCTCATCAAGAATTTTTACCTAAGCTTGATATTTTTATTAATCAGATGTCTGAGCTTACTCCTGAAGATAGAGCGGGATGGGTTTGTGGTCTTGGCCATGGAGTTCTTAAAACAACTCCTCAGGAAAACGTCAAAGAGTTTGTTGGCAGAATAAGAGAATCCTTTTAAAGAATGGATATTGAAGAAAAAAAGTCCCTGACTTCATCTTGGTTCAGAGAACTAAGGGATATGTTCTGTAAGGAGTTTATAGCTATAGATAGCGGAAACTTTGAAAGAAAAAACTGGGATCATAAGTTTGATGGTGGCGGGGAAATGAGCCTCATGAAAGGAGAAGTCTTTGAAAAAGTAGGCGTAAATATCTCTACGGTATCTGGCAAATTTGATAATGACTTTAAGTCTGAAGTTAAAGGTACTGAAGAAGCTCCCAATTACTGGGCAAGCGGTATTAGTCTTGTGGCACATATGCAATCGCCCAAAGTGCCAGCATTTCATTTCAATACTAGATATATCGTTACAGGAGATTCATGGTTTGGCGGAGGAGGAGATTTAACTCCGACTATAAAGAAAGAGCATGAAATAGAATTTTTTCATCAGTGCATGAAAGAGGCTTGTGATTCTGCTAATCCAGGATATTACGAAAAATATAAAAAGGCGTGTGATGAATATTTCTATCTACCTCACAGATCAGAGGCTAGAGGTGAAGGCGGTATATTTATAGACCATCTTAAAACAGATAATTGGAATAATGACTTTAACTTTATAAAGGAAGTTGGTTTTTCTACCTTAAAAGCCATAACAACTATTATCAAAAACTTAAAAGATGAGGAATGGACTAAGGAAGAAAAAGAACAACAACTTATCAAAAGAGGTCGTTATGTTGAATTTAATCTACTTTGGGACAGGGGTACTGCTTTTGGTATTAAAACTGGTGGGAATTCAGATGCAATATTGATGTCCATGCCTCCTAATGCGAAATGGGATTAGATGAACACCTACTTAATCTTTAAAACTATTCATATTATCTCTGTAATAACTTGGATGGCTGTCCTATTTTATCTTCCAAGGCTTTTTGTATACCACTCAACAAAGGAAATAGGTTCAGACTCTTCCGAAACCTTCAAAGTTATGGAGTTAAAGCTCTTGAAGATCATAGGCAATCCATCTCTTATTTTTGTTTGGATCTCTGGCCTTGTTCTTCTAGGTTATAAAGGTCTAGAAATTTGGCTAGTTTTAAAAATGTTTCTTGTCTTGGGCATGACACTTTTTCATTTATATCTTAAT
>MDSV01129560.1_pt1 | contig 28486 bp, 31 predicted proteins | sample 810851 | NCBI WGS metagenome assembly MDSV01 (sample SAMN05326640, study PRJNA326480) | marine metagenome | isolation source: seawater | place: Atlantic Ocean: North East | collected 2012 | reverse complement strand
TCCTTTAATATTTAAATTTCCGTTTTCATCTAAATCAGCAAAGACTGGTTTTAATCCTAAATTTAAAACACAACTAGCTGAAGCTACAAAAGATCTAGGAGTTACAATAATCTCATCATTTTTTTTTAAATTTAAAGATTTTAAAGCAAGTTCAAGAGCAACACTTCCATTTGAAACTGCTATCGAGTATTTTATTTTGTGGTATGTTGAAAACTCTTCTTCAAATTTTTTACACTCATTACCAGTCCAATAATTTGTTTTATTAGCTTTTAAAATATTTGAAACTAAAGTTATTTGTTTCTTACTGTACATAAATTAGTTTTTATTTATACACTCCATTCGCTATATCCTCCACAAATTCAGGCTTGTTATCTCTAGTTAAAGAGAGAATTTGCTCTAATTTTTTTGCTAAAATATTGCGATCAAAAAATTTTTCTGCAAGTTTTCTAGCTGCATCACCTGATGATTTTAACCAAAAATTATTAGAAACAGCTTCATCTAATTCAGCTGCAACTATTTCTATATTCTTTCCATGCATGCATAAACCACAACCATAGTTAGATACCAAATCCTCCATCCATCCACCATGATTTAAAAATATTGGTTTTCCTGCTGCCAAGCAGTCAAAAAACTTATTAGCTGAATTTGCCCAATTTTCTCTTACATTTATTATAAAATTAGCACATATATTAGCTGCAGATAAACATGCTTGCATATCTTTTTTTGGTATTGGTTTCTCAAAAAATAGGTTTTTTTTAAAAACATTTTTTTTTATTGCATCTTCAATTAATTGTTTTTTTTCACGACCTTCACCAATTAATAAAATTTTAATTTTTGAGTTTTTTTTTATTAAAGCTTCAGCAAGTCGTATAACATAAGAAAGGTCATTTACTTTTCCAAAAGCCCCTGCATAAACTAAAAGAGGATTATTTTTTAACCAAGTGCGTTTCTCGCGAAAATTATGAGCTAACTTTTGATTATACCTGAAATCTTCCAGATCTGAACAATTTGGGATAACGGCTATTTTTTTTGATTCAATATGCTTTGAAATTATTCCTTCTTTCATCTCAGGTGATAGTGCTACAATTGAATTAGAATTTTTGTAAGTCCAATTCTCCAATAATTTTGATAAATAAATCAAAATAGGATTTTTTAAAATTTTCATTGCAATTGGAACATCTGGCCATAAATCTCTGACCTCAAAAACCATGGGTATTTTTTTTTTTTTGAAATATAAACAGCAGGTATTGAAATGGTTAATGGAGTACTGCTAGCAAAAACGATGTCTGCATTAACTTTCATTGCTTTAATTGCAGACTTCCAAGCAAAAAAAATAAAGGATTTTAATCTTTGAATAAAGTTCATATTATTTGAATATGCTAAAGGCAACCAGTGAACTTTAATTCCAGCTTCTTCAGTTAAGAACCAGTCGTTACTTTGATGTGGCTGTCTCCAACTTGTTATCATTTCTACCTCATGACCCATCTGAACGAGTCTTCTGGCAAATTCATAAGATCTAGTACTACCCGACATATTTGGAGTGGTAAAGTATTGGTGCAGATAAATTATTTTCATTTATATTAAAGATTTATACATTCCATTTAAATAAGTTAAAAATAAAAGTAGACTAAATGATGATAGTAAAAGAAAATTTGAAAATCCTTTAGAAAATAAAGTACTAATTACAAGAATATATGGAATTGTTACCATCATATTTAGCCTTTCATATTGCCAATTAAGCCCCAATAATAAAATTGACGGTGCAACGAAACTAAATATGAATAAAAATAAATTTATATTATTCAATTCTAAAAACTTAAATTTATATGTGCAAAATGCTATATACAATACATTTATCATTAAGAATTGAAACCTATAGTCACCAGCTATAATTCTTGATGGGTTTTCTATAGCAAGAAACTTTTTGAAAAGATAAAAACTTAAAAAAAAAGTAAATAATCCATAACTAAAATAAAAAAAACTTTTTAAGTTATTAAACCTAAAATAATTGATTAATAATTTTAAAAATAAAGTATTAAAAAAGACGTATAAAAAAATTAATCCTGACTTATGTGTAAATATTGATAAAAAAATAAAAAAGAATGATTTAAAATTTTCTTTTTCAAGAAAATAAAATAATGAAATAAAAATCAAAGACATCGAAATGCCTTGTCTCATAGCATTTGAGGTGGACATTATAATAGGCCATGTATGTAGAGCTATAAGATAAATAAAAAGAAAGAAATATATTGAATTAATTTTTCGATATATAAAAAAATTTTTCAATAGTATTCCAAGTGAAAAGGCAAGAATACCACTCACTAAATGTACACCAATATGAATTTCATAAATTGTTAAAGTACTAATTATAAAACCCAACCTGTCGTTCCATCCTCCTAATAGTACATTGGGTAAATAGTATCCTGCATAATAATCATTACCATATCCATAAAATCCCGAACCTACTAATAATGCAAATGTAATGGTAATTAGAATAACTGATAAGAATTTTTTACTTATATTGTAACTTTTATTATTTCTCATTTTTTTAAAAAAACATAAAGTGATTTAATAATCCCAATTAAGAAAAAGGTAATCTTAGCATGCCAAGGTACCACTCTAAAGCTTAAGTTAAATTTATTTATTACATTTGAGCTCGACTTAATACTAAACAACACATAAAGTAATTTCATAAATAGATTTCGATTTACTGTTTTAGGACTGTTAGATTTTAAATAGACAATACTTTTTGGACAAATTGCCGTTGTATATCCATATTTTTTTACTCTCATGGAAAACTCGTCATCTCCTCCGTAATGTGAGAATGTCTTACAGTCATAATTTCCAACTTTTGAGAATATTTTTAGAGGATGCAAAAGACAACGTCCAGTGAGAAAATCAACTTTAATTGGTTTTTTATTTTGAAGATGGTTAACATTTAAACCACTGTAAATATGATTGGTTTTATTAAAAAACCAACTTTTTACTATAGTGCCAGATTTAATAATAGTTCTTTTGTCATTATAATTAATTGTTAATGCACCAATTAATGCTTTTTTTTTTAAATTTATTGATGATTTAACTAGCTCTGATATTGCATTTGGACTTAATTCAATATCATTATTAACAATTAATAGCCAATCATCTTTATTTGAATTTTTCTTAATGTATTCAACTCCTAAATTTATTGCCCCACCCCAAAACAATGAACCTGAGCCACTTAGAATATCAATTTTTGGAAAATTTTTTTTAATATATGTTGATGTTCCGTCTTTTGATCCATCATCAACTATAGTAATTTTTATCTTTTCACATTTTTTTTGTTTAATAATTGATTTGATGCATGACTTAGTAAATTTCAACCTATTATAAACAGGTATTAGAACATGGATCATTTGGTTAGAAATTTAATATATTTCATTTTAATAGAATAAATAATTCATTAATTTTATAATTGAAAATAATTGAAATTATTTTTTTTGAGCTCATCAAACGCATAATTATTTTTAAGATCTATAAAAACTTTTTTATTTCTATTTTTATAAAACTTTGAATAGTAAGTAATTTTTTTTAAAAAATCTTTATGTGAAACTGCCAAAATAATTGCGTCATATCTATATTTTTTTAAATCGCTTATATTTTTAATTTTAATTTGATATCTTTTCTGCACTTCATCTTTATTTACCAATGGATCAAATACATCTAATTTAATATTGGAATTTTTGAAATGATTTATTATTTTAATTATCTTTGTGTTTCTAATATCTGGAATATTCTCTTTGAAAGCAAACCCAAGAATAGCAATTCTTAAATTATTTGAATTATTATTTACATTTTTTATCAATTTTAAAGTTTGAATAGCTACATATCCTCCCATACTTTCATTTAATTTTCTTCCTGATAATATTATTTTTGGATTATAATTATTTTTTTTTGCCTTGTAAGCCAAGTAATAAGGGTCAATACTAATGCAATGTCCTCCTACCAATCCTGGTTTATAGTAATGAAAATTCCATTTAGTACTTGCAGCTTTTAAAACATCATTAGTTGGAATATTCAGTTTATTAAATAAAACACTTAACTCATTAACCAGAGCTATATTTATATCTCTTTGGATATTTTCTATCACTTTGGCACTTTCAGCGACTTTCATATTTAATATAGGAAAAATTGAATTACATATTTCTTGATAGAGTTTTTTGACTTTTGATAGAGTTTTATCATCGTTCGCACTTACAATTTTTGTTATTGTTTTAAGAATATTTAATTTGTCTCCTGGATTTACTCTCTCTGGGGAATAAGCTACGTAGAAATCTTTATTAAACTTCAGCTTAGAAATATTTTCAATAATTGGAACACAAATTTCCTCAGTACAACCTGGAAATGTTGTTGATTCGAATACTATTATACTTTTTTTTTTTATTGATTTGCCTACCAATTTACTAGCATTTTTTAGCATTGATAAGTCTGGCTTATTAATCTTATTAATTGGTGTAGGTACAGTAACTAAGTAAAAATTTAAATTTTTTATATGTTCTTGGTTATTAGAAAAAAATAAATTTTTATATAATATTTCTTTTTTTTTATGCTGTTTATTGACATCTAAACCTTTTTTTAAGTTTTGTATTCTAAAATTATTTATATCATAGCAAATTACAGAAAATTTTTTTGAAAATGCTATGGCTAAGTCTAATCCAACATAACCAGCGCCAATTATTGCTATTTTAAATTTATTATTTTTCATATTACAATTTATTTAAATGATATTTTAAGTATAAGTAAATTTAATATTTAGTTATTTTTGCTGAATTTACTAATAAATAATATAAAAGTTTATTTTTTAGAATAAAATATATGAAAATCCTTGTCCTTGGCGACTCTTTAACTTTTAGTCATTATGTAAAAATTGAAAATACATGGCCTTATCTTCTTCAAGCGAGTGGTCATGTTGTAACTCATAGAGGAAGGGGTGGAACTACAATCGACAAAATTTTAAATGAGCTAACAGAGATAGGAGATTGGAGCAAAGAAAACCAAGAAAATAATAATTACCCATTTGACATATGTATTATTCAAGTAGGAATTGTTGATGTTACACCTAGGCCATTTAGTAGAAATATTACTTATCTACTGAAACAGATTCCAATTATTAAATCATTACCTTTAAAATTAAATAAATCAAAATTTTTTCTAAAAATTTTTGGCAAACCTTGGGTGTCTGAAGATAACTTCTCAAAAAAGTTAAATTTACTTGAGAAAAGAATTAAAAATTTTGCAAAAAAAACTATATATATTGAGATAGCAAGGCCTGCGCATAACCTAGTTGTAAATTGTGGTGATTTCTCTAATAGGGTTAAAAAATATAATCAGATCTTAGAAAAAAAAAGCTATCAGTCTGAATTCCTAAAAGTTTATGATGATAAACCTAGTGATGAGTTCTTATTAGAAGATGGTTATCATTTAAATCAAAACGGTCATAAACTTGTATATCAAAATATTTTAAAAATAATTTAGTTTGATGATAAAAAAAAAAAATTTAATTTTTTTTCAATCTTCAATAGAGTTGGTTGATATTATAAATCTAGTTAAAAGACATGATTATGCTACTTGCATAATTTTAGTAACGGGTGACGAAAAACTTCTATTTTCTATTAAAAAACTAAATTTAAGAAAAAAGTATGGTGTGGAAATTTATAATTTCTGTACGATGAGCATTAAAAATCCTTTAAATATCTTTTATATGTTTTTCAAATATCACTTAAGCTCAAATTCAAAATTAATTTCAAAATATAATTTTAGGAAAGCATATTATTTTAATCAACACGAAGATTTTGTTGCTCCAATTTTTCTATCAAGATCCAATATAGAAAAAATAATACAAATAATGGTTTATGAAGGAAAAGGTTACAAAAAAATGAAAAAACTATTTCCTCTAAAGAATCAAAGTAAGGTAAACTTTTTTTATAAATGTAAATTTGTAATTTATAAATTTTTACAAAGAGATAAAAATATCAGAATTTCATTACAAAAAAATAGGTTTTATAAATTGATACACTTTAAACTTGTTGGAAAAAAAATTTATTACCAACTTCCTTCAACTAAAAAATTTACTTCGGTAAAATTAAACATTAACAAAAATAAAAAAATTAAAAAATTTTTACTATATGTAGACTCAAATGATGAATCTGTGGCTAGTAATAAAAAGTTTAGTCAGATTACCAATAAAATATTAAATTTAATCGAAAGCCAAGGCTATCATATTATTATTAAAAAGCATTTAAGGGTAAAATTAAGTAAATCTTTAATTGGATATAAGAACCGAGATTACATCTTAGAACCAATACCTTTAGAGTTATATGATTTAAATAAAATTAAATTAATAATGGGTTTAACTAGCGCGGCCATTGCAAAAGCTGCTCAAAAATATCCAAAAATTAAATGTATTTTAACTACAAAATTAATTCTTAATAAAGAAATCTCCAAAAAGATTGTTACAGAATTAAACTTAATATCTCAAAAAAATAAGTTGTATTTTTTAAAAAATATTTCAGATATAAAAAACTTGACCTCAACAATAAATTAATCTTTACTTGGTCTTAGAATGAAACAAATTGAATATGTATCTTTTAAAAAACAAACATACGCCATTATATTGCGATCAAAATATAAGAATGAAGGTATAAAATTTTTTACACCTAATGACTTTTCACAACAATTAGGCTATATGAAACGTAAGAAAGGTTACGTAATTCTTCCTCACATACACAAATCATTAAAAAGGAAAGTTTTAGATACACAAGAAGTACTATTTGTTAAATCGGGAAAAATTAGAGTAGATTTTTATGATAAACATAAAAACTATCTTGAAAGCAGAGTTTTGTCCGAAGGAGATTTTATCTTATTAGCCTATGGCGCACATGGTTTTGAAATGCTTGAACCCACTGAAATGATTGAAATTAAGCAAGGTCCATATGCTGATGAAATGGATAAAACAAGATTTGATACTATTGATAAAGTTAAAATAAAGATTAAAAATTAAACTTTTATCTAATTAGATATATGAAAAAATTTATTCCTGTTAATGAGCCATTATTAGATGGAAATGAAAAGAAATATTTAAATGAATGCATAGATACAGGATGGATCTCTTCTGAAGGTCCATTTATAAATAAATTTGAAAAAGAATTTGCATCAAGAATGGGTCGTAGGCATGGTATTGCAGTAACCAATGGCACTGCAGCTATAGATGCGGCTGTTGAAGCAATTGGTATTAAAAAAGGAGATGAGGTTATCGTCCCAACTTTTACAATTATATCTTGTTTGCATCAAATTATTCGTCTTGGGGCTGTACCTGTTTTAGTCGATGCAGATCCAAAAACTTGGAATATAAATATCAGTCAATTAGAAAAAAAAATTAGCTCAAAAACAAGAGCAATAATGGTGGTCCATATATATGGATTACCAGTAGAAATGGATCCAGTAGAAAAAATATGTAAAAAATATAATTTAAAATTAATTGAGGACTCGGCAGAATTAATAGGTCAATACTATAAAAATCGTCCGTGTGGATCTTTTGGAGAAATTAGTACAGTCAGTTTTTATCCTAATAAACATATTACTACTGGAGAAGGTGGTATGATTTTAACAGATGATGATGATCTTGCAGAAAAATGTAGAGAATTACGCAATTTATGTTTTCAACGTAAAAAGAGATTTGTGCATGAACAGTTGGGTTGGAATTTACGAATGTCAAATATACAAGCAGCTCTTGGCTTAGCTCAATTAGAAAGGCTGGACAAATTTATTAATAAAAAAAGGTGGATAGGAAATCTATACAATAAACTTTTATCAGATTTAACAACAATACAATTACCATTAAGCAAAACAGAGTATGCTGAAAATATTTATTGGGTCTATGGTATTTTGTTAAAAGATAATAATGGTTTTGATGCTGAGGAAATTATAAAGATTTTGTCAAAAAATGAAATTGGTTGTAGACCTTTTTTTTATCCCATGCATCTACAACCTGTTTTTAATAAAATTGGATTATTTAATAATGAAAAATATCCTGTTGCAGAGAATATTGCAAAAAAAGGTTTTTATCTGCCAAGTGGTTTGGCTTTGACTGAGACACAAATTCATCGAGTTTGTGATACATTACGTAAAATACTTAAAAAATAGATTTTATATTTTAATTAGGTGTATAATTTTTTTTGTCCCTTTTGAATCTGTTCAATAAAATTATTGGAAAGTTAAATAAAGTCTTTAATATAATTTTTTCCAGTAAACATTTTTTTATGACTCCAAAAGTTTCTAAAATAACATTGGACGCATAATTAAATTTGAGGCTTTTTAAGTTAGTAAAAAAAATAAATATGCCTCCAATAATTATATAACTAGATAATTTTGACAGAAAATTCTTATCGCATTTATTCTTTGTTAGGTATTTTTCAAAGCACCATATTCTTGATAGCCAATATCCTGTGGACAAAGGTGCTTTTCCATAACTAATGCTCATTGAAGATTTATGAAAACTTAATTGAGCAATTGATGAATTGCAAATGCACAAATTTTCATTTTCATATATTAAATTGTAAAGATAAATTACCAAATCTGGACCAATATTTTTTTTAATCATTAATTCTTCTCTAAACTTTGAGTTTTCAATAAATTTTCTAACCTCAGTTATCCATTGTCTTAAGATTTTTGTTTTTGATATTGAAGGAACAGGAGAAACTGGAAGAGAACTATACTCAAGAAAATTAAATAAACCAAAATAATTTAAAATAATATTTTTTGTTTCTATAATTTTAAAATTAGGTTTTTGAAATTTATAGATTTTATTAACTTCCATATTCTTACCGTACCCCATGATAAAATTTTGATTATTTTTGACCATTTTTTCAGCCATCTGATAATAATATTGAGAAATTACATCATCATTATACATAAAAGTACAATATTCAGTTTCAACATCTTTAAGCGCTAAAAATGCAGTTTCTTGAAATCCTAATTTTCTATCAATCTGTTTAAGAGTTACATTTTCATTTTTAGAATATTTTTTTTGCATTATTTCCCATGCGCCATCATCGCTAAAACCATCATAAACTATAACTTTTGATATAATTTTTTTTGAAAATAAACTTATATCCAAGCAGGAGTCTATAGCTCTTATGATATAATCTTTCCTATTTATCGTTGGAAGTATAAATGTAATTTGCAAAATTTTTTTCTCTCTGAATATCGTGATCGACCATAATCTTAATTAAATCATCAACATTAGTTTTTGGTTCAAAACCAAATTCTTTTTTTGCTTTTGAAATATCAGCAATTAAAGATAAATTTCTTGCAGGTCTAATAAACTTTTTTGAGGTGGTCAAATATTTTTTGTAATCCAAATTTAAATATTTGAAAGTTTTTATTACAAATTCTTTTACAGATGTTTCTACTCCCGTTCCAATAATATAATCGCTAGGTTTAGATAGTTGCATTATTTGCCATGCAGCCTGCATATATTCTTTGGCATATCCCCAATCAATCTTTGCAGTAATATCTCCAAGTACCAATTCATTTTGTAATCCCAAGGATATTCTCGCTGCAGCTTTTGTGATCTTTCTGGTAACATAATTTTCTGTTCTTCTTTCAGATTCATGGTTATAAAAAGTTGCTGTCGATATGAACATACTATAATTTTTTCTGTACATTCTACATACGTGATACGCAAAAACTTTAGCACAGGCATAGGGATTTAAAGGGTAGAATGGTGTCTCCTCGTTTTGAGGACATATTTTTACGGAACCAAACATATTAGACGTGACTGGTTGAAAAAACTTTATATTTACATTTGTATTTTTAATTATTTCTAATATTCTTCCAACTGCTGACCCAGTAACATCAAAGTTATATGATGGAATATCAAAACTTATTCCTGCATGGTCTTGATCAGCCTCGTTATAGATTTCCTTAGGTTTAGATAAATTTATAGCTTTTTGTATAGATACTGGATCATTCAAATCACCATAATGCAAATCTATGTCATTAATAATATGATTTATATTTTGTAGGTTATCTTTTGCTGTCCGTCTAACTAATCCATGTACTTTATATCCCTTTTCAAGCAAAATTTCCGCAAGGAATGAACCATCTTGTCCATTTATTCCTAGTATTAGTGCATTAGTCATATTTTTAATATTTTTTTATTTTCAAACCACGGAATAATTTTCTTGAAAGTCCCTGGTAATTTTTTAAACCATTTAAATTCTTTACTTTGATTATCGATTTTAATTAAAGTTTTTGAGTTTATAAAAACGATATAAACAAAACTGATTGTGTGAAAATTTCCATTAATTTTTTGTTCTGTTTTGTTAAAAAATTCTTCAATAAACCCTATATATTTTATAAGCCCTTTTTTTATTCCAACCTCTTCTTTTAGTTTCCTTTTTATACCTCTTAATAGTAACTCGTTTTTATGAAGTCTTCCTCCAACCATCCAAAACTTATTTTTTAAAGGTTCGTTTTTCCTTTTTACAAGCAAGTATTCGTTTTTTTCGTTCATAATAATCGCATCCACACAAATCACTGGTATGGACTCCATAATCTTTTTATATAAATTATGTTTGATTATCATAATTTTCATTATTTATAATTCTTAACTTAGGTAACGGGCTAATTAGAGTTCCACCATTCATAATCCAGTCTTTTTCTCTTATTATAAATTCATCGGTAAATCCATAGGGTAGTATAAAAAAAACAGTTGCATCTTTTCTTGCTTCATCCTCACTTACTATTGGAATATCAGTTAATGTATATAATCCATATTTTTGAGGATTTTTATCGGCAACAGCTATAATTTCTTTATCAGTCAATCCAAAGTATTGAAGTATTACATTTCCTTTTGTTGATGCCCCATAAGCATAAATTTTTTTTCCGGAGTTTTTTAAATTTTTTAGTAAATTAACTACCTGTATTTTATTTTTATCTATTTCATCTAAAAAATTAATAACATCGTTTTGAGATATATTTTCTTCATACTCTATACTTCCTTTGATAAAATGCCTCGCAAAAATTCTATAGCTTCCACCATTGATCTTATTTTCCTCTACCTTAAAAATTTCTAATCCGTTTGTTTCAAAAAGATATTTTAGTGATTTGTAAGTGTAATACTCAAGATGTTCATGACATATATTGCCTAGATCTTTATTTTCTAACATTGGATTTAATGTCATTAATTGAGCTATAAATATTCCATCTTCAGATAAAACTTCTTTTGCATCATAAATAAATTGATTTGGATCCTCCATATCATAAAACATTCCAATTGCTGTAATTATTTTTGCCTTTTTGATACCAAGTTTCAAATAATTTTCTTTATTCCAAAAGTCATTAATTTGATAATCACAATTTTTTTTTAAATCATTTGCAAGATTGGTTGCTGGTTCACATCCAACTGTTATACATTGTTTGTCCAAGTTTTTTAATAAAGTGCCATCATTTGCTCCAATATCTAAGAAAATTTCGTCAGTTTTTAGGTTTGTAAAATCTTTTGCAACTTTTGCAATTTCTTTTAAATCTTTTTTAATTGTCTCATTAATCGAAGATTTATACCAATAATGTCTTGAGTAGAGCAATTCCTGAGGAGCAGTATGGCTTAATTGATATAGATCACAATTTTTGCAATAGACTATATCCAATGGGCATTTTCCATTTTTTCCTTTTTCGGCAATATCCGATGGAAAGTCATTAACATATTGGTTTCCCAGACTAATCAATGGTTTTGATAGATTAGACCCACAAAGTCTACAGTTTTCTCTTTTAAAATTTTGTTTCAATTTTTATTACTAATTTTTTAAAATTTTTTTTTTAATATATATATTTAATTATAAATAAATATATACTTTAATTAATTTTCCCAATGCTTCTCCCAATGTTTTAAAAATAATCCTCTTAACCCATGAAAATTCATTTTTTTTGAGTTCATAATTTCATTATTTAAAGGTGGTACAATTTTTACTTTTGATGGATCTAACATTAATAATGTTGTGCTGTGATAACCAACATAGAAAAGGTTTTTTTGACAAAAAAATATCTCTAGAGGTATTGAGGATAAGATTGGATCCAACAATTTGAATCCTTTAAAGATATCATTAAATTCTCGATGGTCAGCAGGGTGCTTTTTAAGTATCAAAGATAGTGGGTTTATACTGTCTTTAATAAATGTGATCCAGCTTAAATATTCCTCAAGAGGATATACAGGAAATATAGGATGTATATAAACTTTCTCGTCACCAAATATACTCTTAATTTTATATTTTTGATTAAGAAATTTAAAGAAAAGCATATAATTTTTATTGATATTTTTATAAGAAAGAACTTCATATTCATCCATATGCCTAACTATTTTGTTAGAAATATTCAAAAAATCTGGAATTAACCATTTTTTTGAAAATATCATGCCAGGTTTTTTTCTTGATTTAATATAGATTTTTCTGAATTTACCCATCATTGGTAAAGTTAAAAAACTTCTATGTAAATTATACAATTGATTATATGTAGCAGCTCCTTCTGGAAAAGACTCGACTTTTAAGTCAATAAATTTTTTTGTTCGGTACATGCTTACATTTTCTGAGACTATATCACCTTCTTCAATTGGTAAGTCGTCAATATAATCAAAATTACTTTTATTATTGTCTTGATCAAAATTATAACGGTTTCCTTTTATTAATTCATAGCCAAAAAAATCAGTGATCATTTTAGCCATATTAAAATTATTTGAATAATCCATAGAAAAATTTTTTCTAGAAGTGATATCATGCATCTCAATCCAATAAATTTTTTTTATGTTTTTAAAATTTTCTGAGGCACAAAAATTTAACAAAACTGGAATTCCAGCCAAGAAAGCTTTTTTAGTCATGATTAAAATCAATAATACAACTAATATAGAATATGAGAAGACCAAAGAACATTTTAATAGAAAATTTATTCTTTAGCTTCATCTTTTGAAATCGAATTAAAAAATTTATAAGTTTGACTTAATTCATTATAAGTTCCAGACGCTTTAATTTTTCCATTATCTAACAAGAAAATACGATCACAGTTTTTAACTGTGCTAAGACGGTGTGCCACCATAATTACAGTAATTTTTCCATCAAGTTTCTCTAGTGAATTCATAATTTCTTTTTCTGTAAAGTTATCTAATGCACTTGTAGCTTCATCTAAAATTAGAACTTTAGGCTTATGATAAAGAGCTCTTGCCAAACCAATTCTTTGACGCTGTCCACCTGAAAGTTTCACACCGCGCTCTCCTACTACTGTTTGATATTTTTGAGGCAGTTCGCTTTTTACAAAGTCGTGGATATTGGATATTTTTGCAGCATATTCAATAGCTTCCTGATCTATATTTTTTGTATTAACACCAAAAGCAATATTAGCTTCTATTGTATTATCCGTTAAATAGATCTGTTGCGGCACATAACCAATAGATTTTTGCCAAGCTTTTAACTTTTGTTTCTTTATAATTTCACCATCAATCTCTAAAAATGATCCCTGATTTTCAAGAAGACCTAATAATAAGTCTACAGTTGTAGTTTTGCCGCTACCAGTAGAGCCAACTAAAGCTACCTTTGAGTTTACTTCTATTTTAAGATTATCAAACTCAAGTACTTTTTTTTTTGAATTTGGATAACTAAAATAAACATTTTTAAGTATTATGTTGTTCTTAAACACCAGTGGATTTTTGATCATTTCACTATTTTTACTATCTAGTTTCACATAATCTTGATGTAGCTGATCTAATGATGGAGTGACAAACCTAATTCTAGTTATAGAATTATAAATTTGTTGCATTGCTGGTAATATCTTGTACCCAGCTAAAGTATAAAGAGAAATGATTGGTAAAACACTCATAAAATTACTATCTTTGATCATTAAGTATAATATTAGCATTAACATTCCACCAAATGCGAAAGCTTCCAAAACAAAACGTGGTAATATACTTATTAACTGAGCTGTTGTTTGATATCTTGCGTAGTTTTTTGCAGGAATAGCAAAACTATTAATAAAAAAATTTTCTAGACCACCAACTTTAAGTTCCTTTGGAGAACCAAAAGCTTCATTGACTGCTGTGAAACGATCTTTATTAGATTCTAACCGAAGTTTTCCAATGTTCTTAAGAAAATTTCTTGAAAACTTGTAAATAAGTGCGTAAGTCAAACTCAAAGAAAATAAAATAATTAATGTTAAAAAGGGATCAACTAAAATTAATAATATTAATAAAGCTAAAAATACCAGACTTTGAGTCATAAGTATCATCATAGGTAGAGCGCCATTATCTATTACATTGTTTAATTCAGATAAAATTGTCTTTCCTAAATCTGAACTATTACGGTCCAAAAACCAAATATATGGTTGGTGTAAATATCCCTCAATCAATCTTTTGCCAATAGTGTACTCACACATCAAAGTAAATCGATACTGCAAATACATTGTAAGAGCTTTAAAGATAATTGATAATATCAATAATATAAAAACAATAATTCCTAGCATAAAAAGGAATTCGTTGTGGTTTTGAATTCCTATATTGCTGACAAAAGAATAAAGACTAATTAAAATAATGTTAGTTTCTATTAATTGTGGATTCGCTAACACCGCTATAAATGGCATAATCGATGCAACTCCTAACGTTTCAAAAAAGGCCATTATTAAAATCATCATTAATAATAGGAAAACTTTTTTACGCTCACTGTCTGAAAGTAAATAGAAAAATTTTTTATAGAATTGCATTAATTCTCTAAAAAATATTTATATGTTTCAATAAGACCATTTTCTAAATTAAATTTTGGCACCCAGTCTAGGCTGTTAATAATTTTACTATCTAAAAGCTTACGCATATTTCCATCAGGTTTATTAACATCAAAATTTATTTTACCCTTAAAACCTACAACATCCTTAATCATTTCGGCTAGTTTTATTATTGTGATCTCTTCTCCACTACCTATATTAATATGGTTACACATTGGTTGTGTAAGTTTGTTGTAATCTTTATTTCCAATATTCATAATATGTATAGTTGCACGAGCTAAATCATCAACAAATAGAAATTCACGTTTAGCATTACCAGTACCCCAAATATTTACGCTAGATAAGTTATCAATTTTTGCTTTGTGAATACGAAAAATTAAGGCTGGTATGACATGGCTAGTTTCATTATTAAAATTATCTCCAGGACCATAAATATTTGTTGGCATAATGCTCCTGTAATCTAAATTATGACTTTTACCATATTGACGATTATAGCTTTCACACATCTTAATTCCTGAAATTTTTGCAATTGCATAGGGTTCATTCGTTGGTTCAAGTAATCCAGTTAATAAATCTTTTTCTTTCATCGGTACGTTTATATTTTTTGGATAAATACAACTAGACCCCAAAAACATTAGTTTTTTTACACCACTTAAAAAAGCAGAATGAATTATATTTGTTTGGATCATAATATTTTGATAAATAAATTCAGCTGGAAAAGTGCTATTGGCATAAATGCCACCAACTCTTGCTGCTGCAATATAAACTTGATCAATATTTTCTTCTTTAAAAAAATCTTCAACACTAGCTTGATTAATTAAATTTAGCTCCGATTTATCTTTTGCAATGATTTCGACATTCTGGTTTTTTTTTAACAAACGAATTAATGCAGAACCAACCATTCCTCTATGACCAGCAATATATATTCTAGTTTTAGTCAATATGAACTCTAATTAAAATTTGTTATTTATTATTAATTTTATCATTTCGTACTATTTTTAAATCTTCCTCTACCATTTCCCTAACTAGCTGTTCAAAGGATATTTTTGGGTACCATTTTAATTTTTTTTTAGCTTTAGAAGGGTCTCCTAATAAAGTATCAACTTCAGTTGGTCTAAAATACCTTGGATCAACTTTAATTATAACTTTTTTACCCACATAGCCTTTCTCATTTAAATTTTTTCCTTTCCAAGTAATATTCATATTTAAATTTTTGGCAGCAATATCAACAAATTTTCTTACAGAATGTTGAAAACCTGTCGCAATTACATAATCGTCAGGTCTTGACTGCTGTAACATAAGCCATTGTGCTTCTACATAATCTTTTGCATGTCCCCAATCTCGTTTAGCATCTAAATTTCCAAGGTATAGTATTTTTTGTAAGCCTAATTTAATTCTCGCTAATGCTCTTGTTATTTTTCTAGTAACAAAGGTTTCTCCTCTAACAGGGGATTCGTGGTTAAACAAAATTCCATTACATGCAAATATATTATAAGCCTCTCTATAATTTATTGTAATCCAGTGTGCATAAAGTTTTGCAACACTATAAGGACTTCTAGGATAAAAGGGAGTTTTCTCATTCTGAGGAATTTGTTTTACAAATCCATATAGTTCAGAAGTAGAAGCTTGATAATACTTTGTTTTTTTTTCAAGTTTAAGTATACGAATTGCTTCTAGAATTCTAAGTGCACCTAAAGCATCTGAGTTTGCAGTATATTCAGGTTCTTCAAATGAAACTGCTACATGACTTTGTGCAGCTAAATTGTAAATTTCATCTGGCTTTACTTGTTGAATAATCCTAATCAAGGATGTGGAATCTGTTAAATCTCCGTGATGTAAAATAAACTTTCTTCGTTTTAAGTGCGGATCTTGATACAAATGATCAATTCGAGAAGTATTTATTAGAGAACTCCTTCTTTTTATACCGTGAACTTCATATCCTCTATCAAGTAAAAATTCTGCGAGATAAGACCCATCCTGTCCTGTGATACCTGTAATAAGAGCTTTTTTCATCAGTTTTATTTTAATTTAAAAGTATAAATTAATAATCTTCTACATTTATTCGATGTTCTATTTCAAGATGTTTTTAACAAAAACAAGAGCCAAAGATAAAAAGAGACTTAAAATAAATCCATAAAATAAATATTTATTAGGTTGTTCAGGCACAGGAGATGATAGTGAGGCTTCAGAATATATGGGACTGATACTGTCAATATCATCATCTAAATTTTTAATCATATAATTCAAATTTAAAATTCTTTGTTTTAGAACTTTCACCCCTTTAAAAAAAATATCTTGGGTTTCAATATATCCTGGTGGATTAATTACTGGATCATTAAGATCAATTGCAAGCGCTATATATAGATTTCGTTCATACACCTCAATTGTATTAGTCAATGACAATTTTAATTTTTCTTTAAATTTCTCTTTTGACCTTTCAAATGAATAGTTAAGAAACTTATCTAAAAAGTCTTGTCCATTGACACCATCTTTAAAAATTAATGTTAATTTAAATGTTTGAGTGTTTTCTAGATTGTTGTTATCAATTTCTAAATTATTTTTTTTTTTAATAAATAAATTTTCGATTTGCAAAACATCAAATTTTAAATCTGATAAATTATAACCCTTGGAAATATTTTGATTTTGATCAATAAAACTAGAAAAATTATTATTAGAAGTCAGAACTCCTATAAAGATGTTTGCAAAATCTTTATTTAATTGTTTTTTATTTAATTCATATTCATAAATACTAAAAATATCAGTGTTAGAACTTTGCATGAAAGATGCGGTTTGAAATAATTTTATAGAATTATAGTTGTTGTAAATATGTGGAATTAATATACCTAAAGAACAAATGAACAAAATGATCATTTTTTCTCTCCATAAAGTTTTTATTAGAATTACAATATCAATTAGTTGATCAGGAGATTCAGAATTTTGTTTATTTCTCATTAGGTCTAAAGATTAAGTTATAATTATACTATATTTTTTAAATATTAAATAAATAAAATAGTATTTTAGGAATATTTATATTTACTTAATATATAATTTTTTACTACATTTAAATCTTTCTTAGTATCTACTTCTATAGATCTTTCTTCAGGCATAATAAAAGCTCCAACTTTTCCAAAAAGTCTACACCTAATTTTAAGAAACTTTTTAGCGTTAAAAAAATAAAAAGCTCCATTTTCTTTTACAAATGAACTGATCTTTTGTCTCATAAATCTTTTTCTAGGGCTATAATTAATAGGATAGTATTTGTCTTTTACTTCTTTCCAAATAAATTTGTTAAATGATGAAACTGATAACATTGTATCGTAATTTTTGTTTTTAAAAATTTTATATGATTGTTTAATATCTTTTTGATGTAGCAAGGGAGATGTTGCTTGGATTAAACAGCTATATTTACCTTTATAATCAATTTTTTTTAATAACTCATAAATTACCACTTCTGTAGGTGAATTGTCAGTAGCACTTTTAGATGATCTTTTGTAAAAATAAAACTTATCTATTTTTAATTTTAACTTTTTTATTTCTTTAAATATTATTTTTTTATATTTTTCTGAGTCGTAACATATAAATATTTTTTTAAAAATATTTGATTTATATGCTGAAATTATAGAGTACAAACACATAGGAAAATTTCCAATTTTTAAAATATTTTTATTTCTTAAACCTTTGCTTTTTGATCTTAAAGGAATTATACAAATACATTCATTCATAAAATATTATTATGTTAATAAATTATAAAAATCCAACTGTTATTGCTGAAATAGGATGCAATCACAAAGGGGATATTAAAATTGCAAAAAAAATGATTGAGGTAGCATCAAGTTGTGGTGCTAGTTATGTAAAATTTCAAAAAAGAGATAACAAATATCTGCTAAAAGAAAGATATAATATTCCACATCCTGTTCCAGAAAACTCATACGGTAAAACTTATGGTCTTCATAGAGAATTTTTAGAGTTTAACATGAAGCAGCACTTAGAATTATATAAATTTTGTTTAAAAAAAAAAATTAAATATTCTGTATCTGTATGGGAAAAAAAATCTGCAATCAATTTTATTAAAAGTAAAATTAAACTGGACTATATAAAAATACCATCTGCTTGTAATTTTGATTTTGAGTTACTTGAGGTTCTGTGTAGAAAATTTAAAAAAAAAATTCATATTTCGTTAGGCATGACATCATTTAAGGAAATTAAGGAAATTGTTAAATTTGTAAAAAATTATAAAAGACTAAATGATGTTGTATTTTATGCTTGTACGTCTGATTATCCAGCATCTTTTGATAATACAAAATTGTTAGAAATTACATCCTTAAGATCTAAATATTTAAAAAAAGTTAATGATATCGCTTTTTCGGGACACCATCTAGGTATAGGAATTGATATTGCGGCATATACATTAGGAGCAAATATAATTGAAAGACATTTTACATTAGATAGAACATGGAAAGGTACCGACCATGCTGCCTCACTAGAACCTCAAGGATTAGAAAAATTAGTTAGAGAACTAAAAAATTCCTATAAAAGCTTAAAATTTAAAAAAGGGAATGGAATTTTAAATGCAGAAAAATCTCAAAGAAAAAATCTAAAACAAATGTGACCATCGGATTGAATCCTACGACCATTTCTAATTATTTTTAAAAATCTCATTTTATTAGCAAACGATTTTCAACATTTTCTAAAATATAATGGCCTAGAAAAATATGAGACTCTTGTACTCTAGCAACGTTTGTACTATCTACAATTATACTTAGGTCTGAAATTTTTTTAGCCTTTCCTCCATTATTACCCAAAAAACAAATAGAAAAAATATTTTTTTTTTTTGCAATTTTTAGAACATTCAAAATATTTTTTGAATTTCCAGATGTTGAAATACACATCAGAATATCTCCTTTCTTATATAGAGCCTGAAAATTTCTAGAAAACAATTCATCAAAAGAATAATCATTTCCACATGCTGTGATTGTAGAAGTATCTAATGCTAAACTTAAAATTGGAAGTGGCTGTCTGTTTACATTCGGTCTTAATCTTACCAAAAATTCAGCAGATAAGTGTTGTGCATCTGCTGCAGATCCACCATTTCCACAAATTAAAACCTTATTTTTATTTTTTAAACAAGAATAAATTTTGTTAATTGCTTTTTTAATGAATTTTTCCTCTGATATAAGTTTTCTCTTAGTTGATATACTTTCCTCTATTTTATTTTTTAAATTCATTTTTCAAAATTATTTTATATTCTTAATTAACATAATTAAATAGTGACTAAAAATTATTTAATAAATTTAAATTTTATAACTACCTTATTGATACTTCTCTGTTAAAAGTCTTTTTTAGAAATTTAAGTAAATTAATGCTTATTTCTTCTAAGTTATCATATTTTGGAGCTAAAAGGGGTTTTTTAAAGATTTGGTAGCTATGGAAAGATGCTAATGGAAATCGGTGCTTCTTTATAAGTATGTTATTTTTGAAATAATTTAAATTTAAATCTTTATCCAAAATTATTTTTATTGATAATTTCTTATTGATTTCAAGGATATCTATTTCAAAGATATTTTTCAGATTTTTTGTTTTAATTAAAACTGTGTTTTGTCCACCTATTAAACTAATAGATCCAGTTAACTCTTTATATTTTTTAAAATTTGAATTTATTAATTTTAAATTTTTTTTTGAATAATTTTTAAATTTTACTATGTAACTAATAAAATTTAAGAAATGAATTAAATTTGTTAGCATTATACCTTTTTGAATATAAATTTTAATTTGATAGTTTGAAGATTTTTTTAACCATTTTTTTATATTGTGATAAATAAATTTTCCCCAAACATTTACATAAATATTCTTTGTCTCAAAATGCTTAGAAAAAAAGTTAAATTGGCTTTCTTTTTCAAATATAAATTTTTCAATTAGAAATGTTTTAATTTTCTTTTTTTTTAAAAGTTTTTTTAATATTTTAAATCTTGGTATACAATCAGTTGATAGTATACAAAGGCTAATTTTTGGGATTGAATTTAGATTTTTTAAAACAAATATTCTTTGACTGGATAAAAAGTTTAAATTTTTGATTTTTTTATCATATAAATAAATATTTAAATTTTTCTTATCTGCAAATGACTTAAAATGAGAAAGTCCCATTTTTCCACATCCAACTATTAATATATTTTTTTTCATTTCTTTAGTTTTATAATACATTTAATATATTGTTTAAAATGACTAAAAACTATATTTCTTTAATTGGAACCTCAAGAATAACTGAACATCATATTAAAGCTGCAAAAAAATGTGGTTTTTTAATTTACTCAATTAGTTCTTCGAGAAAAAATAGCAAACACTTAAAAAGTATAGCTAAAAAAAACAATATTAAAAAAATTTTTTATTCTTATAAAGAATGCATTTCATCTTCAAATTTAAAGGAAAATATTTCTTATATAGTAACGTGTAAATTATCAGATAATAAAAAGATTTTAAATGAACTTTTAAAATATAAAAAAAAAATTTTAATTGAAAAACCAGTATTCTTAAATCACAAAAATTTTAAAGGTATGGACAAATACAGTAATTTTATATTTGTTGGTTACAATAGAATTTTTTATAATTTAGTTAAAACGTTAAAAAATAAATTAAATTTAAAAAAAAGAACTAATGTTATTTGCACAGTGCCCGAAATTAATAAGAGAAATATATCAATAAATTCTTGTCATATTGTATCAATTATTATGTATTTATTTGGTAGTCTTAAAATAATAAATATATCCAGAAGCTCTAAATATATTAATACAAAACTTGTTTCTAAAAATTCTGATATAAATATTTTTTTTAATTTTAATGCTTCAGAAAATTTCGAAATAAAGTTTTTTAATGATGAAAAGATTTTTAAACTTTGTCCTATTGAAAAGTTATCTATTTATAAAGATTTTAAAATAACAAATTCAAACGGTATGAGAAAATATTTTCCTAAAATCATTTATGAGAAGGAAGAATTAAATAAAGGTTTCAAACAGGGATTTATTGGACAATATGAAGCTTTTAAAAAATTTGTTGACACAAATATAAATGTTTCTGATATTAATTTTGCAGAGCAAATAATCAAAATTTGTAATAAAATTGAGGGAAGAAGTTAATTTTTTCTTATGTGTGCTCTCAGCTTTTTTGCAATTGGCACTTCTTCTGGATGTATAAATCCTAATTTGTCTTCACCAACTGCCTCTAATATTTTTGAAATTGATTCTGTGAGTGAATTCATTCCAGTCAATTCTAAAGATGCTGATTGATCACTGCCATACATTGATCTATCTAAAGTAATATGACGTTCTAATGAAGATATTCCAAAAAATAAAGCTCCTAATGAAACTACAACACCATTTTCATGTCCACTATAACCAACATTACAATTGTATTCTTTTTTTAAGGCTTCAATGGTAACTAAATTTGCATCCTTTGTATTCATTGGGTATGTCGAGACACAATGCATTAATTCAAATGAACATTTATTTTTTTTAAATATATCAACAGCATTGTCTATATCATTCTTAGTGGACATGCCCGTTGAAATAAATGTGTGCATACCTCTTTTTGAAATTTCCTCTAAAAAATTAAGATCTACAATCATTGCTGATGCAATTTTATGATATTTTAATTTGTAATTATCCAAAAATTGAATACTTTTTATATCCCAGGCAGAAGCAAACCATTCAATATTTATTTCATTACAATATTTATCAATTTCATCATATTGTGATTTTTCAAATTCTAAACCTAATTTTTGTTCTCTAGTGGTTTTTCCCCAAGGACTTTCTCTTGGAGAGTCTAGAGTTTTTTCATCATACACAAGATCTATAGTTCTTTTCTGAAATTTTACAGAATCAAAACCAGAGTCCTTAGCATTTTTAATTAGTTTTTTTGCAATACCAATATCCCCATTGTGATTAATACCTATTTCAGCAATTAAGAATGGTTTTTTCATTTAAAGTTGTTTCTTCTAGCATAATAAACTAAAAAAACCACATATATATGAAAAAACTTTCTTTTAATTTAGAAAATAAAAATATCATTATTACTGGTGGGAGTGGTTTTCTGGGAAACCAAATTACTGAAGCTTTTTTAAATGAAAAGTCAAATGTTTATATTATAGATATTAAGAGACCAAAAAAAAAATCAGTAAAATATTTTAATTCAGATATTTCAAATGAAGACGAACTAAAAAAAATATTAAATTATTTTAAAAAAAGAAAATTAAAAATTGATATTTTAATTAACAATGCAGCAATTGACTATTCGCCAGGAAAAACAAAAAATAAAAATTTGAAATTAGAGAATTTTTCTAACAATTTATGGGATAAAGACATATCTGTTAGCTTAACTGGGAGTTATTTATGTACAAAAATTTTTGGCTCATATATGTCTAAAATGAAGAAAGGAAATATTTTAAATATATCATCAGACTTAGGAATTATTGCACCTGATCAAAGAATATACAAAAAAAATGATTTTATTAAACCAATCACATATTCTGTAGTAAAACACGGAATAATCGGACTTACTAAATACACAGCTTCTTACTGGGCGAAAAATAAAATTAGATGTAATGCAATAGCGCCTGGTGGTATTTATAATAATCAAGATAGCTCATTTACAAAAAAAATAAATCAATTAATTCCTTTGGGTAGAATGGCAAAAAAAAATGAATACAACGCTTTAATTTTATTTCTATGCAGTGACCTTTCGTCTTATTTAACAGGCTCAATTGTAGTTGCGGATGGTGGAAGAACAATAATATAAATTTTATTTTCTTGCGATTGATAAAAGCATAATTTCTTTAGAAAACCTTATCCATTTGTTTTTCATTCTTAAAAAGTCTGGAACTAAAATTCTAGTCAACATAGAAAATATTTTTAAAAATGGAAAATAAGTGTTTCTTTTAAATAATATTGGTAATTGGATAAAGCTTTCAACATGAATTTGTTTAAAATTATGCATTTTATGAATATCACTTAAAGAAGATTTAGTAAAAGGAACTCGGTGAGTATGATCATCATAAAAAGATTTATAGATATACTTCCATTCAGGAGTAAGAGTAATAATTATTCCTCCTGGCTTTAAAACTCGATAAGCTTCCTCAAATATTTTATCAGGATAGTAAAAATGCTCTATTATTGACTTAGAATAAATAACATCAAAAAAGTTATCATCAAAAGGTAATTGTTCTTTTTCAAGATCTACCTTTTTAAATTTTAAACTTGGGAAAAATTTTTTACAGTAATCTGACATATCAACACCATAAGCATCAAGACCAAATAAATTAAATTCATTTAAAAATTCACCTCTACCGCATCCTAGTTCTAAAACTTTCTTATTTTTTTCAAGATTTAATCTTTTTATTAAATAATTAATCATTTTTTTTGGATAATCAGTTAATGGTTTTGAGGATTTATTGTAAACAGTTTCAAGATAATTTTTTTGACTCATAATAATCTACAAACTTTTAGTTTGTCCTCCATCTAATTTAAAAAGAGAACCAGTTATAAATTTGTTTTCATTTTCACTTAAAATTTTACAAATAGAAAATATATCAGACACAGATCCAAATTTATTTAGAGGTACATTGTTCCTTATGTATTTCTTTGTTTTAATTGGGTTATCTTGCATTTTTACATCCCATACAGAACCTTTGAATAGTATATTTCCAGGCACTACACCATTAATTGTAATATTTTTTTCTGCTAATTCTTTAGAAATAAGTTTAATATAAAAATTCAGTGCTGATTTAGCAATTGAATAACCAATTGGGGCTCCCTCTATACTTTCAAGACCACAAATTGATGAAATACAGATTATTTTACTTTTGTTTTTTTTCAAAATTTTTTTTGAACTTTCGACTAAATTAGCTGTTGAGTAAAAATTGTATTGAAATGCATGTTTATAATTTTTGTTATTTTTTTTAAAGTTACTATTGCCCAGATTACAAATTAATACATCAATATATTTATATTTTTTTTTTATTTTATTTATTAATAAATCAATCTTTTTTTGATCAGTTAAATCTCCAAGAAAATAATCACATTTTAACCTTGATGATGCTTTTTTTAATTTAGATTTGCTTGTTCCATTAATAATTAAATTATGACCTAGCAATTTATATTTTGCTGCTAAATGATAACCAATTCCAGATGATGAAGCAGATATAAAAATTGTTTTTTTTTTCAACATATTAAAATTGTTTTAAATAATTTAAATTAATTTTTATTTCTTTCATGTGCTGATTATTTTTTGACCTAGCTGTTTGTAATATTAATGTTTTTTTATATCTTATTTTTCTCAAATTTTTAAATAATTTTGAAAAATTTGTGTTACCTTGTCCTAAACGGATTGTTTTTCCATTTTTAACTCTATCTTTTATATGAATATTTGAAATATATTTTCCATAATATTTAAATTCATCATTAATATCATAATTAAGAGCCGCACTGTTTCCTGCATCATAATTTATGCCAAAATAATTATGATCAAATTTACTTATAAAATTTTTTAATTTTTTTGGGGGAAAGTCTGACTCAAAAATTAATTTTAATTTTGAACCATGTAAATATTCAATTAATTTATTACAAGATCTGATTAAATTTCGTCTATCACTTGAATTATTTATAGAGCCATTGTCTACTAAAGGTACAACTATATATTTAATTCTTAATTTTTTACAACCATCAATAATTTTTTTTAAATCATCAATTAATTTTTTATTATTTCTTTTCTTCCAAAATGGTTTTTGCATGAAGCAATCACCTGTTAACGAATTGACTTTAATTCCAAATTTTTTAGATAATTTTTTTATTGTTAATTGACCTCTATTACTAAGAATTGGATTCTTATTTAAGTTTTTATAATCTAAAGTCCATTCTATAGACTTGAGTCCTAATTTTTTTGCCTTTAAAAATTCCGATTTCCAATACTTTTCTGGAAATGCTTGTATTTTATTATTAATAATTGGAGACAATCGCCCCTGCATAATTCCATAATTAAAAATCATTTATAGTTCCTCAACTAATTCTAAATAAGCTCCTTCAGGAGTTTTGCAGTAAGTCATTAGAACATTCCCATCAGAGGATATTTTAGGTTTTGAATTAAATACTATTTTTTTTTTAACTAAAATTTTATAAAGATAGTCTAAATTCTTAACAGTTATTGAAATATGAGTGAACCCGTTAGTATATGGCTTTATTTTAATTAATCTAGTTTTTGGTCTATTTTTAAAATACAATAATTCTAAAAGATTATCATTTTTGTCTTTTAGTTTAAATGTTTTTAATTTAACTTTTTTATATAACATTATATTGTCAATTAATTCACCTTCCTCATCCATCTCTTTATGAATTTTAAATTTTAAATATTTAGTCCAGAACAATAATGATTTTTTTAAGTTAGTTGTAACAAGTCCAGTATGTCTAATTACATTCATCTTTTAAACAATATGTTTATATTTTTTTTTATTATGTCAGTGCCTTCATTTATTGCATCTTTTGTAATTGTTAGTGGAGGTCCAATTTTTACAGATTCTCTTCCTGTATAAACTAAGAGTAAGCCATCTTTGATACATAGCTCAACTAATTTTTTTAACTTTCTATTTATATTTTTGTGCTTACTGTTAAACACTATTGCTGCTATGAGACCTTTTCCATAAATATTTATTAAATCAGGAAATTTCAGACTAATTTTTAATAAATTTTTGTGAAGCAATTCACCTTTTATTCTAGCATTAGTCGTTAATTTTTTTGTCTCTATTTCTTCAATAACAGCCAATCCGGCATTGCAAGCTATTGGGTTTGCTGAATTAGTACTACTCATATTTCCTACTTCGGGTAGGTCCATAATTTTTTTCTTACCTATTACACCCGAAAGAGATACGCCACCACCCATACCTTTTCCACAACATACTAAGTCTGGAATTATACCATAATGTTGAAAACCAAAATTTTTTCCAGTTCTTCCAAAACCTGCTTGCATCTCGTCAAAGCAAATTAAAATATCATTTTTTTTACAAACTTTGCTCAAAAGTTTAATATACTGTTTTGGATAAAAAAGTGCTCCCCAACCCTGAAAAGTTTCAATCATTACCCCACAAACATCTTGTTTTAAATTAATTTTTTTTTTTAATTTATTAAGAGAATTTTCTAAGAATTTTTCTTGATTTTTTTGATCTATTAGCCATGGATAAGGAAATTCTATATGATGAATATCTCTATCATGATATCCAATCCATTCTTTTTGTTTATCATTGCCACTCATCATTTGTGAAGCCATTGTTCTTCCATGCCAGTTGCCTTCAAAACAAACAATACCTAATCTTCTCTTTTTTTTTTTCTGACCATACATCCTCATTAATTTAAATGCTGCCTCTGTAGCCTCAGTACCTGCGGACATTAGAAAAGCTTTTTCAAATCCTTTTCCACAAAATTTAATTAATTTCTCTAAATATTCTGCCCTAATCTTATTTATATAAGCGTAGCTGTGTATAAGATTTGTATTTAATGATCGGCTTATATATTTTTTTATTCTATTATTTGAATGACCAGTATTTGCAACAAATATGGTTGATGTAAAATCAATAAATTTATTTCCAGCTATATCGTAAACATTAAAATTTTTTGCTTTGGACCATATGATTGGTAATTGACCATGCATAGACCTTGATTCAACTTTGTTTAATTTTTTAATTATTTTATTTGTGCCAGGAGCAGGAATTTTTGTTGATATAGAAATGTTCTTAGTTTTTATTATTTTTTTTGACATAAAAATTGCACATATTGAAAATCATTTAAATTGTCTATCTCAGGTGAATAAGAAGTTTTATAAGCTCTTACTTTTTTTCCAAAAAGTTTTTTATTTTTTAAAATAAATTTTTTTTTATAAATATCAATCACTCCATTAGGACTATAAGTTTTGCTAAAATTTTGTCTAGGACCATTAATTTCATCCATATTTAATCTTAAATTTTTTAAAGATTTTAACTTCCCATTGACAATTTCGACAGTTTTATATGATGTTTCAGACATTTCATGCACTGATCTTAAAGAATTACAGTCACTTTTAAAAATTAATTTGATTGCTTTATCTAAATCACTTGCTTTTCTTAAAGGGGTTGTGGGTCTAATATGTGCAATAAATTCATAATTATAATCTATATTTTTTATTGCATGATTTATCATTTCATAATCTGTTGAATTATCTTTGCTTAAATTTTTAGGTCTATACAATATCTCTACTGGACCAAATTTCTTTGAAATATTTGCATATTTTTTTGAGTCAGTCGAAATATATATTTTTGAAATATATTTAGATTTAATACATGCATCAATTGACCATCCAATTAAAGGTTTTTTTGAAAGTGGCTTAATATTCTTGTCTTTAATAGATTTCGAACCAGATCTAGCAGGTATTACAGCTACAACTATTTGTTTTTTTTTATTTATTGCAGAACTTTTTTTCACAAGATTATAAATAAATTTTTGGCAATAAATTAAATTTATAAAGAGTATAAAGTAATTTATCAAAGATTTTTTATTTTTAATTGTAAATATAATAATTCTATATGATAAAAATTTTTTTCAGTGCATAAATCAAGCCAATTGAGCTATTAGTACTGGTCAGCTGCACGCATTACTGCGCTTCCACACCCAGCCTATCAACGTGG